>FUFK010041307.1_pt1 | contig 21889 bp, 16 predicted proteins | sample 1021851 | NCBI WGS metagenome assembly FUFK01 (sample SAMEA51879418, study PRJEB19060) | metagenome
ACAATAGATTTAGCAGTAGGAACTCTTAACCAAGATACTACAGGTAATGCTGCAACAGCAACAACACTTGAAACAGCTAGAACAATAGGTGGTGTAAGTTTTAATGGTAGTGCAAATATTGACCTACCGGGTGTAAATACTGCAGGTAATCAAAATACAAGTGGTAATGCTGCAACAGCTACTTTAGCTACAACAACTACAGTTACAGACAGCACAGCAAACACAAATTTTCCTGTAGTCTTCCATGATGAATCAAATGGTTTATTAGATGATACAGGTGCTTTAAGATATAATCCAAGTACAGGAGAACTATTAGTTCCTAAACTTACTGTAGCAGGAACAACTACTCAAGTAGATACTGTTACTATGGAAGCTGCAAATGCTATTGTTTTTGAAGGAGCTACTGCAGATGCTAACGAAACTACACTTAGTATTGTAGACCCAACATCAGACCATACACAGTATTTAATAAACCAAGGTGGGTATATTCCAGTCTTGGCAGCAGCTACAACAACTGCTATTACTTCAACACCTGCAGAATTAAATATATTAGATGGTGTTACAAGTACTGCAGCATNAGAATTAAATTTANTNGATGGCTCTACAGCTAATACAGTTGTAAACAGCAAAGCAGTTGTTTATGGTTCTAGTGGAGAACTAGCAGGAACTTTATCAACAGCAGCTCAAACAAATATTACAAGTCTTGGTACGCTTACAACCCTTACAGTAGACGATATAACAATTAATGGTTCTACTATTTCTGATAGTGGTGATTTAACACTAGATGTTGGTGGAGATATTGTTCTTGATGCAGATGGAGCTAATATAAAATTTAAAAATGGTGGTGTTGAGTTCGGTCAAATACTTACAAATGCAACTCCAAATGATTTTATCATAAGGTCTAGCGTATCTGATGAAGATATGGTTTTTCAAGGTAATGATAATGGGACTATTTTTGCTGCCCTCACCCTTGATATGTCAGATGCTGGTACTGCAATCTTTAATCACGATATAGAACTGGGAGATAGTGGTATTGCTAAATTCGGAGCAGGTTCAGATTTAAAAATTCAACACAATGGTGCAAATAGTTTTATAGATAATGAAACTGGTGCATTATATATACGAAATAAAAGTGATGATAAAGATGTAATAATTCAATCTGATGATGGCTCAGGTGGATTAACAGATTATGTTTTTGCTGATGGAAGTGAAGGTTCAGTAAATCTTTATCATTATGGTTCAGCAAAACTATCTACAACAAGTTCAGGTGTAGATGTTACAGGCTCAGTAACTGCTGATGGTTTGACTGTTGATACTNCTACTTTAGTTGTCGATGCTACAAATAATAGAGTTGGAATTGGTAATGCAAGTCCTTCTAATCTTTTAACACTTAGAGCTGCTACTGGTTCAAGTCATGGTATTAAATTTGAAACAGTAGGTTGGAATCATAATGTTAGATTAGGAGCTATAGGAACTTCAGGAAATGACTTTAGATTAATTTATAATTATGATTTAGCAAATACAACTGTTGATGATAGTGGACAGGGTACTTCTTATGTTCGTGTAGGTTCAGGTTTAGTAAGATTTGGAACAGGAGCAACAAACTCAGCACCAACAGATAAGTTAGTTATAGACTCTTCAGGCAACGTTGGTATAGGAACTACAAGTCCTTCATTTGGTTCAGGAAGTGGTTTAGAAATAGAAAGAAGTGGAACTGCTACTTTAAGACTACAAGACTCTGGAAACAAAGCAGCAGAAATAAGAATGGGTTCTGATTTAGAGTTTGTCTCTATTAATAGTGGTTCTAATATGGTTTTTGATGCTACAGGAGATATTATTCTTGATGCAGATGGTGGCGATTTTACATTCAAAGATGGTGGCACAACACAGTTTCAATTACAAAATAGTAGTGGCGATGTTCAATTTGTAAATAATACCCAAGACAAAGATATTAAGTTTATGGGTGATGATGGTGGTTCTACTATAACTGCTCTTACCCTTGATATGTCTAATGCAGGTGCAGCTACGTTTAATAACAAAGTTACTGCAACACAATTAAACGTACAAGAAGGTTCAAGTGGTGGTTCAGCTAACNCAAATGCAGATGGGTTAGTTATTGATAACAATGATAAAACAGGCATTACAATATTAACACCAAATGATTCAGAGGGATTGATTTTCTTTGCTGACCCAGATGATGACAATATAGGAAGAATAACTTATAACCATTCTACCAATGCTATGGGGTTTGTAACAAATAACTCCACAGCTTTAACAGTAGATTCTTCAGGAAACTTGTTAGTGGGTGTAACTAGTAATGCTCCAACAACAACAGCAGGTATTAACTTAGGTGCAAATAATAAATTACATGCAACTCGTAGTGGTGGCACTTCAGGATATTTTAACAGGCTTTCAAGTGATGGTGGTATTGTAGAGTTTGCTAAAGATGGAACAACGATTGGAAGTATTGGAACTGTTGCAGGAAGTTTAGGAGTTGGAGGAGGAGATGTATTTTTAGAGTTTAATGGTAGTTCTGATGTAATTCAACCTATGTCTTCAGTTACAGGTGGAGCATCTAATGGTCTTATTGACCTTGGTAGTTCTCTTAGGAAATTTAAAGACCTGCATCTTTCTAATGCAGTTAATGTAGGAAAAGAAATAAGTTTTACAAATACAGCAAATTCTTCAGGGTTCGATATTGGTTTACTTGGTGGCGATTCAGATGCAACAGCATTTATTTTTCAACGTGCAAATGATTCTTTAAATTTTGGCACAAATGATACAGAAGCGATGCGTATTACTTCTGCAGGTCGTGTTGGTATAGGAACTACAAGTCCTGATGTACCTTTTCATGTGGAAGCAGGTCAAAATGTTATAGCTCAATTAGAAGCTACTCATACAGATGGCAACGCTAGAATGTTGTTTAAACCAAAAGATAATAATGGTTGGAATATAGGTGCTAATGATGATGGTAGTTTTACTATTTTTGATGTAGTTGCTAGTACAAATTCTGTTGTAATAGAAACAGGAGCTGCTGCTAATACTTTAGTAGTAGATAGTAATTCAAGAATTGGTATTGGAACTGCAAGTCCTGCTGAGTCTTTACATACAACAGCAAATATTAGATTAGGTGACTCAGCACCAGCAGAATTATATACAAACTCTTCTGAACTAAGATTGGGTGTTGATAAAAATAACGATAATGATACTTCTAATATAACTTTTTATTCTAATAACTCTGAAAAAGTAAGAATAGATAAAGATGGAAATCTTGGTATAGGAACTACAAGTCCTTCTCAAGCTCTTGAGGTTTCTGGTGCTATAAAAATGTCAGATGGTATTATAAGTTCAGGACAAGCAGGTTCAGCAAGTGTATTTAACGAAGATGGAACTACAGCAGACTTTAGGGTTGAATCAACAAGTAATACTCACATGCTATTTGTTGATGGTGGATTAGATAGGGTTGGTATAAATGAGTCATCACCTGACAATATACTACATATAAATTCAGGCTCAGACAATATAAATACTAAATTTGAAAGCACAGATACAGAAGTAAGGCTTCAACTTAAAGACAGCACAGGAACATCATATATTGCATCGAGAAATGACCTTAGATTTGGTAATGACACATCAACAGAGAGAATGCGTGTAAATGTTAATGGACATGTGCTTATAGGAACTACATCAGCTCAAGGTGTAGGTGGTATATCTTTTCAACATGCTTCTTCAGGTGTAAACATTCAACAAAATTCAGATAGCACTTCAGGTGGTTACGAATTTTATGTATTTAGAAGAAACAGTACACAGATTGGCTCTATAAACCAAAGCTCAACAAATGCAGTAACCTACAACACATCTTCTGATGCTAGGTTAAAAGACATAACAGGTTCATCAAGAGGGTTAGATGTAATTAATAATCTTAATCCTGTTGCTTATAATTGGAAATCTGACAACCATGCAGATGAAGGTTTAATAGCTCAAGAGGTTGAAGAGCTGGTGCCAAATGCAGTCAATCAAGACGAAGATGGTTATTACTCAATGGATTATAGTAAACTTGTTACCCATCTGGTAAAAGGCATGCAAGAGCAACAAGAACAAATAGAAGAACTTAAAAAAGATTCACATAGTCCAAAAGGACTAGAGGATATGAATGGCTATAGTGATTTAATAGATACTATTGAAACATTACGAGCTGAAATTGCAATTTTAAAAGGAGAATAATATGGCAATAGGATATACTTGGGATGTTTCAACAGTTGATACATACCCAACTAAAGATAGTAAAAGTGATGTAGTCTACAACGTACATTGGAGACTTACAGCAACTGATGATACTAATAAGGATAGTGACGGTAATAACTGGACTGCTACTTCTTATGGTTCACAGGGTGTTGACACTTCAGACCTTTCAAGCTTTACAGCTTTTGCAGATTTAACTGCAAGTGATGTACAAGGTTGGGTGGAAGCTGCTTTAGGTGCTGATGAAGTTACAGCTATGAAAGCTGCATTAGATGCACAAATAGCTGAGAAGATTACACCTACATCCGTTACTAAAACAATCGGTTAATAAGCTATGGAACTGACACCATATTTGTTTTGGAACATCTTCATAACATTGGTGTTAGCTCCGGTGCTTTACGGTATTCGTAGAAACGAAGCCGAAGCAAAAAGAATAGACATACTTTTAAATAAAACTCGTGAAGAGATTGCAAAAGACTATGTCACCAAACAAGAAGTAAAAGATGGAATGAATGTCTTAATGGATAGACTAGAAAAATTACATGAAAAGGTTGACAAACTCTTTGAAGTAAAATAAAATAGAGTATAATTATGGGTAAAAAAAATAAACAAAAAAAGAAAAGAAATAAAAAAAGAAATAGATATACTACAGGTAATAGGGTAGACATGCGTACTGGTGGGCGAGTAAAAGCTCAAGTTGGTGGTATGCCTGTAGATGGTGTACAACCTAAACCTAAAAAACCTGAAAAACCTATTACTACTCCTGACCCAGACCCACCTGTTGAAGGTGGTCCAGTAGGAGACCCTGTACCTTTTAATGGTGAAGAAGAAAAACAAGACCCACCGGGTGATGAAAATGATAAAAAACCACCTGTAAAAAACCCTAGAGATGTTCCTGAAACTGACGAAGGTATTGCTTTTAAAGATAGTAGAGGAACAATAGCATCCAAAGAAAGAAGAGAAAGAATAGGAAGAACTGCAGTTGATATTGAAAAAAGAGCAGAAGGTGAAATGCCAGAATCTGCTATATTACAAGATGCTGTACAAGTTGGTATAGACCCTACAACAGGAAAGCCTTTAGAAGACCAACAAAGAACAATTATGGCTCCAACTACTGAAGTTGATAAAAGACCTGTTGGTAGAGGAGGAGATGAACAAGTAAGAGAAGGAGAAGTAACAGAAGCAAAAACTCCAGAAGAAAGAGAAGCTGCATCATTTAGAGCAGACCAAATAACAGAAGACCCTGAAATAAAAGAGGCTTTAGGAACTTTATCAGATGAATCTCTTGCTAAAGTAGAAGAGCTTAAAAATATAACAGACCCATTAGACTTTGCTGAGATTACTAAAAAAGTTGCAGATGGTGCAAAAGCTGAAGATGTAGATGGTGTTTTATCTTCAGGAGCTTTTGTTGAAGTAGGAGCAAATAAAGTAACTGCTGCTGAAGTTAATGTATCAGCAACACCTGATGCAGAAGCAAAGACAAGAGAAGCTATTACAGGCGAACCAGCACCAGATGGTGTTGCTCAACTTATTACTGATTCTGTTGGTTATAAAGCTAAAGAACAAAGAGCAGTAAAAGGAACTGCTGCTAAAGGTGCTGCTGCAGAAATGGTAACTGTGATTGCAGACATTCCAGAAGATATAGCTGCTGCTATTGTAGAAGACCCTGCAAGTGTTGAAGTTAAAGTAGATACAGAACCTGTAGAAGTTCAAGCTGCTATAGCTGCTTTACCACCAGAAGCTTTAGTGTCATCACAAATGGAATCACTATTAGGTGGTATGGAAGATGGTAATATCCCAGCATGGGCAAAACCTGCAGTAGCTGCTGTTAATCAAGGTTTAGCTGCTAGAGGATTATCTGCTTCAACTGTAGCTAGAGACTCTTTATTTAATGCTATTATTCAAAGTGCTTTACCAATTGCATCAAGTAATGCAACAGCTTTACAAGCTAGAGCAGCACAAAATTTAAATAATCAACAACAAGCTAACTTACAACAAGCTACTCAAGAACAACAATTAAGAATGCAAAACTTATCTAACAGACAAACTGCTGCAAGTCAAACAGCTCAGATGTCTCAACAGATGAAAGTTTTACAAAGTGAATTTAATCAACAAGCTGTTATGACTTCTGCACAACAACAACAGCAAACAAGAATGGCTGACTTACAGAATCGACAGCAAAAAGCAGTTATAGACGCTCAAAATAGACAACAAGTAAATATGCAAGAACTTGGTAATGAGCAACAGATAAACATGGCAGAGCTTCAAATAGATGCTGCTAGAGCTGGTGCAGACCAATCTGCAGAGAATCAAAGAAGAATATTAGAAATGCAAACTGCTGCTGATTTTCTTGCTAAGAATGCAGGGTTTAAACAACAGATGGAACTTGCTAATTTAAGTAATGACCAACAAATGAGATTGGCTAATTTATCTGCAATGAACCAAGCAGATGCACAAAGTTTAAGTAATGAACAACAAACAGAGCTATCAAACTTAAACAAAAATATGCAAACTAATTTGTTACAAGCAAAAATTGCAGAGTCAATGGGAATAGCTCAACTTAATGTTGACCAACAATCAGCTATATTTAATGCAACGCAAAATGCTAACCTAGATATGGCAAACTTTAATGCTGACCAACAAAGAGTATTAGCTGATAGTAAGTTTATGCAAACAGTAGCTATAACAAACATGAATGCACAACAACAAGCAATTATGCAACAAGCTACAGCTCAAGCTTCATTAGATTTAGCAAATGTTGACCAACGAACTAAAGTAGCTGCACAAAATGCACAAGCATTTTTACAAATGGATATGAGTAATTTAAATAATTCACAACAAGCTCGTATGATGGAAGCTCAACAAAACCAGCAAAGATTGTTATCAAATCAATCTGCTGAAAATGTAGCTAGACAATTTAAAGCAGCTAACGAACAACAACGAGACCAGTTTATGATTAGTCTTGGTGCACAAATGGAACAGTATAATGCTTCTCAAAATAATGCAATGGAACAGTTTAATGTTACTCAAGATAATGCAGCAGAAGCTAGAGATAAAAATAGAACTACAGAGTATGAAAAGTTTAGGTCTCAATTGTTTACACAAATTGACCAATTCAATAGTCAACAAGATTTTGCAAGAAATCAATGGAACGCACAGAATGCTGCAGTAGTTGAAGCTTCTAATGTACAATGGAGAAGACAAGCTAATACAATAAATACTGCTGCACAAAATCAAATTAATATGCAAAACGCAATGAATGCATATAATATGAGTAATCAAAGTTCAGCATTTTTATGGCAAGAATTAAGAGACCAAGCTGACTTTGATTTTAGAAGTTTTGAGAATCAAGAAAATAGGAATGCTCAAATACTTTCAACAGCTATAGCTAATGAAGGTGATGCTGGTAAAACATATGATAATTATTTTGAATACTTCTTAAAAACTTTGAAGGATTCATATCAATCAGGATTATAGGATAAAATTATGGGATTTTTAAGAAAAGTTGGAAGAAGAATAAAGAAAAGAATGAAAAAACTTTTTGGTAGTAAAATAGGAAGAGTGCTAGGTACTGTAGGATTATACTTTGCACTAGGAGCTGCTGCTAAAGGTCTTACAGGATGGCTTAGTAGTAAGTTTGGTGCTGCTGCTAGTGGTGCTGCTACAGATGCAACCACTACTGCTGTTGTAGAAGGAGCTGGTACAGAAATTGCTAAAGAAGCTGCTACAGACGCAGTAAGTAACCAAGTAACTCTAGATTTATCAGCAGACGCATTTGTAGATAGAGCACAAAAAGAAGGATTATTATTTGATACTAACACAATATCAAACTCTATAGAGACTGCAGGAACAAACATGGAAGCTGCAAATAATGCAATAGCTGCTGTAGATGTTAGTGGTGCAAGTACTGCAACTAATACTATTACTGAGGCTGTAGAACTTTTTTCTGATGAAAAAGTTTTAAATGATACAATAGGTACTGTTAGTAATAGTCTACAAGAACAAAAAATAATGCCAGATTTAGATTTTACACCAAGAACTCCAGAGTTACCTGACTCTGAATCTTTATTAAATCCTTCATTTAAAGATGTAGATACTTTTGGTGATAAGTTTAGAGTTGCTAAAAGAGAAACAAAAGATTATTTTTTAGGTGAAGACTCTACATTTGTACCGGATACTATTACACAATTAGGAACTAGTGCAATCACTTCAGCTTTTCAAGAAGAAGAAGAAATGGGAGGAAGAGGTATAGTTGCTGATAGACAAATGGGAGAAGCAGCACAAGCTGCACATGTACAAGATGTTAGTGCACAGTTACCACAATATGCTGGTGTTAATCCTAATCAGCTAAATGAAAATTTATTTTATGGTACTTTATCTCCACAACATTTAGCACAACAAGCACAAGAAATGCAATTAATGTATAATACTAGATTACCTGAACCAATATATAGAGGATAATATTATGGCAATATCAAATAAATCTGTAGAATTTATAAGTAATAGCTTTGAAAAAGGAAGAAACATTCCGGGTCAAAGTTTAACTAATTCACCTGACGAACCTTACAGATGGGAACAACCACCAGAGTTTACTAACCCTAGAGAAACTATGTTGTATATTTTTGAACAGCTTACTGTTCCTGAAACTACTGCTAATTTATTGTTGTCACTTACTAAAGGTGTTTCAGTTATTGATATTGCTTCAGTAGTTTTATATGAAGGTTTTGTTGATGGTAAATGGAACCCAGATTTAATGATATTAATGATGGAGCCAACCATGTATATGATAATGGCTTTAGCAGAAAAAGCAGAAATAAAATATGTATTAGATGCACAGGATGATTTAGAAGAAGAAGAAATTATAGGTGAAAAAGCTGTACAACAATTAGAAAGTGAAATAGGTTCATTAGATAATATTAGAAAACAAGCAGCACAAAGAGTAAACCCACAGTCTGTTCCTGCAGATGTCAGAGAAGTTATTGAAGAAACAGAACTACCACAAAGTTTATTACAAAAAATAGATAGAGAAGCTAATAATAGCTTACTAGCCAGAGAGGAATAAAATGTCAGTTATAAAAGATTTAATTAAAAGAAACAATGCAGGTGCAAGTACTGGAGAATTATTATCTGCTTACTTTCAAAGTAAAAATAAAGAATCTAAAAAATTAAGAAATATTCTTGTAGGCACATTAGGTATTAATATTGCTGAAAATGTAATGCAAAGAAAAGTAAATAAAAATTTAGAAGATTTAGAAAGACAAAGAATATTTGAGTTAGGTGGTATGAATGCTAAATGGGAAGCAATGCAAAATCTTATAGCAGACGAAAAAGCTTACAGAGCTGATAATAACTATTTTAGACAACAAGCTGTCACTAAGTTTAATGAAATGTACCCAGACTTTGAATTAGATAAAGCATTAGATTCAGAAAAAAAAGAAAGAGAACAAGAAATAGAAGATTATGCTTCAGCGTTATTAAAAAATCATCAAGCTAAAGTAAATACTGGAAACTTTGATGTTAAAATGACTAAAGAAACATTCTTTAAACCATTCGATGACCACTATGTTGATAGAGCAAGAGAAATAAATGCTCCTAAAAATAAAAGTTTAGTACACGCAGGATGGGCTAGATTAACAGAAGGAAGAAAAGCAAAGAATCCTTTAACTGCTGACAAGATAGAAGAAAGAAGAAAATTAGCACATAGAGGAAACTTTGGATATTTATTAGACCCTGATGAAATTAAATCAGGAGATGAAATTAGATTTAGTAGAGACCCTAGTGACTATACATTTACTGATACAGAAGCTAGAACATCTATATTATCTTTAAATTTAGATACATCAGTAAAACAATCATTAATTCAAAATTTAGATGCAGAGACATCATATACTAGAAAAGGCTTACAAGATTATATAGCTATTCAAGTTTTAGATTTTAATGAAACTGATGCTAAGTTTCAAGCTGCTTATAGAAGTTATGACAACATAAATAATATTACTGATGACAATAGACCTGCAGCACCAGCTGAAGGCGAAGCACCTTCTAAAGAATATAAAAACTATGTACAAAGAAGAAATGTTTTTGCTATACAACAAACTGGTATAGGTGATAAAGAACAAGCAGAATTTTTAAATAATCTATACGCTTTAGAAGATGCTAGAGCAAGAGGAGCAGATAGTAGACTTATTGATTATCTAGAAAACGAAATATCTAAATCTACAGAAACTACACTTGATAGAGTTATTATAAATCAAATAGCAGCTATGAATGCTGACCCTGAATTTACAATGAACAATGCAGATTTAATTGAAGCAGCAGGTGGTATAGATAAATTTTATGAGCAGTATGCAAATAATGTTAGAGATGCATACAAATCTGCATTCTCTACTAAATAAATGCCAACATTAGAAGAAATAAAAGTTCTACAAGAAAGAGCTAGAGAAGGTGATAAAGAAGCTTTTAAAGATTATATTATAGCTTCTAGAAGTCCGGGATATAATTTATTAGAAAGTTTATTTCCAAAAGCTACTAAAGAAGCTACAAAGTTTCAAGCTGGTGTCAGAACTACATTAGTAAACAATGCTATAGATTTAGGCAGAACAGTAGTAGATGTAGCTATTCCAGAATCAATAGACCCAAATAGACAAGAAAGAAGACAAGCTCAAGAAGATGTAATGTATGATTACTTTACTACATTACATGGTAAAGATATAATACAAAGAAAAGATAGATATGGAATAACAGGCTCTACGGTAGAACCTATGGCAAATGGAGCATTAAATTTTGCAAGAGATATAACAGGTTTTGCTTTAGGTTTTAAAGGTATTGATAAACTTGCTAAAGGTTCAAAACTATTAAAAGGTAGAGATAAAACAAGAGCAATAGTTGCTGGAGAAGGAGCTAGTCAATTAGCTTTTGACCCCACAGATGGTTCTTTACTTGCAGATTTAATAGGTGCAATTATACCTAATGATACTGAAATGCTAGAAGACATAGAAGCTTATATTAACTTACCATCTGATTCAGAAGAAAGAAGTAGATTAATTGATAGAATGTTTTTGCTAGGAGATGGATTAGCTTTTGTAGGAGGTTTTGCCACTATAGGTGCTGCTAACAAAAGAGCAGGTTTTAGTAAAGCTTTTGTAGAAACATTAAATAAACTATCTAACAAGTCTCAAGAAACAAAAGATGACTTTATAAAAAATATTCAAAAATCTAGTAGTGAAAATGCACAGCAAGTAAGAACAGCTATACTAAATAGAAATAAAGAAATACAAAAAGGTAAAGTAAAGAATGAACCTGTTGTAGAAGGTCAAGGAGATATAGAATCTTTGTACGCTGGAAAGTTTAATTTAGGAGATATATCTTTACAGTTTTCTGAAAATAAATTATTCAGAGCAATAGAAAGTGCAAGAAGAAAGTTATTTACTTCTAGAGGTAATAAAACTTTACAAATGCAAGAAAAGTTTTTAAAAAGTGAAAACTTAAAAGAAATGCATCAAGACAGAATAGCTAATATAGCTTTTAATCTTGAGTCTACAATAGATGATATTATTAAAAAATCTGGTAAAAGCTCTGACGAATTAAAAGAACAAATAAACTATGTTTTATTTACAGACTTTAGAAGTCCTACAATAATTACAGGTGGTAAAATTAGTTTAGGAAGAACTCAGGTTGGACAATTTAGAAAAGAATTAAATAAGTTACCACAAGAACTAAGAGAGCCTATAATAAGAGCAAGAGAATATCAAGACAGACTTTCTAAATTATTAGTAAATACAGAATATTTAAGTCCTGAAATGAAAAAAATATTTGCTGATAATCTTGGTTTTTATGTTAGAAGGTCTTATAAAGCTTTTGAAGATGCTAACTTTGAACCAAGTAATGATGTTGTCAAAAGAGCTAAAGAATATATAGTTAAACAAATAAAGAATAACAGTAAAGAAAAACTAACTCCAGACCAAATAAATTTAAGAGCAACAGCAATCTTAAATGATTTCCAAAACATTAATAGTAAAAATAGTTTTAATGCAAATTTACAATCTTTTGATAGAGTTAGAAAAGAAATATTAAAAAATAAAAAAGAAATACCTAAAGAAATTAGAGAATTACTTGGAGAAATTACTGACCCTACACAAAAAATAATACACTCAACTACTAAGTTAGCAAAACTTTTAGAAGATGCTAAATTTTATGATGAAGCTTTTAAAGATGGTATAGGTATTTATTTTAGAAGAGATGCAGAAGGTATATTTAAAGAAGTTATACCTGAAGGTTTTGGACCTTTATCTGGTAAATTTACTTCTAAAGAAATGCTATCTTATTTTAATGGTTATAAAGGTATAACAAATGAACTACTTAATAATAAATTAATTGGTGGTGTTTATGCTAATTTAATGTACTTAAAAGGATTTTCTCAAGCTGCAAAAACTATTTATTCTCATACAACTCATGTAAAAAATGTTGCTGGTGGAGTCCAAATGTCATTAGCAAATGGTATTAATGTTTTTGATGCTAAACAAACTGCAGAAATTATATCTATTTTAAGAGCTAGAACAAAAAATAATAAAGACAATCAAGAGTTTCATGAATTATTATCTGAATTAGGATTATTAAACAAAGGTGTAGTAGCAAGAGATTTACAAGGACTGGCTGGAGATTTAGCTGGAAGAAAAAAAGGTTTTGTAGTTGGTAAAATAGATTGGGCAGCAGACAAAATAGGATTAAAAAAACTAGCTAATAAAGCACAAAATGCTTACATAGCAGAAGATGATTTCTTTAAAATAAATATGTTTATTAGAGAAGAACAAAATCTTAAAAAAATAAATAATTTACTACCAGAGGGATTACAAAAAACTGAAAGGCAAATTCAAGAAGAAGCAGCTAAAATAGTAAGAAATGTTTTACCTAATTATGATTTAGTTCCTGAGTTTTTTAAACAAGTAAGAGCTGTGCCTTTTATGGGTAGATTCTTTTCTTTTATGTCAGAGTCTGTAAGAATAACTCAAGGAGCTATAATGCAGTCTAGAAGAGAATATCAAGAGTATTCAAGACTGTTAAAGTTAGGACATGAAGAAGCTGCTAATGAATATTTAAAAAGGTCTGGAAGAAGATTAGGTTCTTTTATAGCTGTAGCTGGTACTGGAGCTGCTGCAACAGAAAAAGTAAGTCAAGCTCTTAGTGGATTAAGTGATGCTGAAATAGAAGCTTATAAAGATTTTTTACCAGACTATATGAAAAATTCTAAAATAGCAATAGCTATAGCTAAAGATGGTACACCTATGATAGGTAATTTAAGTTCTTGGGATGCTTATGACTATCCTAAAAAACTTGCTAAGTTTGTAACTGAAAATTTTTATAATGAAGAAGTAAATAATGAAGATTTTAATACACAGTTAATGAGTACTATATTTACAGAAGCAGTAAGTCCTTTCTTAGGAGAGTCAATGATAGCAGAACCTTTGTCTGATTATTTCTTTGCAGACGGTAAAACCAAAACTGGTGGTAATATGAGTTTTGAATTTATGGGAGATAGATACGAATATATAGATTATGATGACCCATATTTAAATAAGACTAAAAACTTAAATGTTCTTTTTGGTAAAGTCATGACAGAGACTTTAATGCCCGGTTCATTAGATAGATTATTTGATTACACAAAAACATTTGGTAAAGACCAAACAAGATACGACCAAAATATTTATGAAACAGACCAGTTTGTAAAATTTGTAACAGGCTGGGGTATGTCTCCAATGAATAAAGAGTACTTAGAAAATATTCATGGTTTTAAAACTACTGACTATAGTAAAATGAAAGCTCAACATAGAAATAATATTTCAAATGGTATAGGAGATGTATTAGAATATGATAAGTTTATTAATAATTATGTTGCTATGAATATGTTACATTATAAAAACTTTACAAAATATACTAAGTTTAATGAGTCAGCAAAATTATTAGGGTTAAATACTACAAAGTTAATGAAAGATAATGGTGTATCAAAATCAGATAGAGCATATGTGAGACAAGCTAAATTTAAACCTTTAGGTGTTACAGATGATATGAAATTAAAAATGTTAGAAAAAGACGACAATAAAGTTCGTATAGAAATAATTAAAGATATTTATAGAATTGATAGAATACTAAGTAGTATGCCAGTTCTTTACGATGATAATCATTATAAAATTTACAAAGAAGATAAAGAATTTATAGATTTAAGAATAGAAGATGTAAAAAGAAAACCTAAAGTAACAGGAGGACTTATTACAGGACCAAAAGTTCCTAATGCAAAAGAAAACTCATCAGATAGAGTAGACCCTTTTACTGGAGCACCATACTCTGACCAGATGGCTAGGCTTGGTTTATCTAAAGGTGGCGAATTAAATGCTAACATACTAGAAATAAATGATGTGCTCAAACAATTAGGATACACAAAAGAAGCTAGAGCTGCTAAGTTAGGAAACATAGGAGTAGAAACAGGTTATACTTATGACTACAAACAAAAACAAACAAATGGTAATGGCTACGGTTTATATCAATTAGATTTTCAAAGACCTTTTTATGATAAGTATTTAAAAGATAATAAACTTGAAGACTCTGCAGCTAATCAACTTATGTTTACCCATGAAGTTTTACAAGGTAATGATAAAGTAATGGGCATGAATACAAAAGATAGAAAAGATTTGCAAGAAGCTTTTAAAAGTAATGATGTAGCTTTTATAACAAAAATGTTTTCTGATAAATATGAGAAGCCGGGAGTTCCTCATTTAGATAGAAGAATAGAAGAAGCAAATAGAATATATAATTTATTAAAGGATTAATATGGGATTTCCGTTTGAAATAATAACTATGTTAGCTTCCACAGTACTTGGTGGACTTATGAGTGTTTGGGCTGAAAGTAGAAAAGCTAAAGCAGAACAACAAAAACTATTAATAACTCGTGGTGAGTTTGAAATGAAAGCAAGAGAACAATCTCTTAATGCTGGATTAGCAGACAAAGGTTTTGCTTGGACTAGAAGAATTATAGCACTAACATCTGTGTTTGCTATTGTGCTTTTACCTAAGTTAGTTGCAGTATATTACCCTGATGTAAGTGTTACTGTTGGCTACACTAACTGGAATCCGGGATTTTGGTTTTTTAAAGAAGGTAGAGAAATATTTGAATGGATAACATTTCAAGGCTTAGTAATTACACAGCTTGACACAAACTTAGTATCAGCGATTATAGGAATGTACTTTGGAGGCAGTTTAGTAAAAGGTAAATAATGAATACAAATCAATGGATGGACATATTAGAAACTGTAGGTATTCCTGCTGCATTTGCAGTTGCTGCTGGATGGATGGTATATAAACTATTTAATGCTTTAATAGCCGACATTCACAAAAAGTTAGATACTCAACATGGCATGATAGTTGCATTAATAGACAGAATAAGACAAATAGATAACGATATAATAAGAATAGACACAATGTGTCGCACAGCTATGGGAGTACCTGTAGATGTTGATAGACTAGCGAGGGCAGATGGAAAGAAAGACCAAAGGAAAGATTGATAGTATAGAGGATATACACCCTATGAAACAAATAACAATAGCTACAATTATACAGGTAGGAATGTTCGGACTTATGCTAATAGCTTTTTGGGGTAACTCAAAACTTTTTGCAGATGAAATGGTACATCAATTTAAGAATCCTAGTTTTAGTGGGATAGGTACTTCTGCACATTGGCTTACTATAGAGAATCAAGAGTTCTCAAGAAAGATGAGCATTAAAGAAGAACTAAAAGCTATCCAAGAACAAATAGAGAGAGATAAAGAGAACACTACACTAGCAAGGTTTATAAGAAACCTAGAGTCTAGAATATACGCACAACTATCAAGACAGCTAGTAGAAAATTTATTTGGTGAAACTCCAAGCACAAGTGGGATATTAGAATTAGAAGGTAATACTATCGAGTATAGTATTGAAAATGGGATAATAACATTAAGGATTGTCGATGCAGATGGGAATGAAACAATTATTGAGTTGCCTATTGGCGATTTTAGCTTTTAGTGGTTGTGCAGTATTAAGTAAGAATACGGATTTAGTTTTAACACAAAATATAGAACCTGCTAACATACTTGATTTACAATCTCAAGAGTTAGCTGATTTACCTCCTGCAAAAATTAAACCAATTATAGCAGTATANGCTAACAGTTTTCAAGACTTAACAGGGCAAAGAAAAAGTAATAGTAGCTTTGCTTTATTTAGTACAGCAGTTACNCAAGCTCCAGAGGCATTGCTTATCAGAGCTTTAAAACATGCTGCTAATGGTGAATTTTTTAGAGTTGTCGAAAGAGTAGGNTTNGATAATCTTACCAAAGANNGACAACTAATCCGGTCAACNAGAGAGAACTTTGAGGAAGACTTNAAACTACAACCCTTACTATTTGCTGGTCTTATAGTACAAGGTGGAGTTATAAGTTATGACACAAACATTCAATCTGGTGGTCTTGGTGCTCGTTATCTAGGAATAGGTAACACTAAGCAGTACCGAGAAGACGTAGTAACTATATCATTGCGATTAGTTTCTGTGTCAACAGGTGAGATATTATTAGAGACTACGGTGTCTAAAAATATTTTATCTACAAGTGTATCTCAAGATGTCTTCCGGTTTATTGAAGCTGGTACTGAACTAGTAGAAATAGAAGGAGGCATCGCTGAGAACGAGGTTGGCTCTATTGCTTTGCAAAAGGCAGTAGAGACAGCAGTTTTTAATTTAATAGAAATAGGAATAGAAAGAGGGTATTGGGAATATGAATACATTAAAATTGATGACCCTTGTGCTGATGTCGAGTGCATCATTGTACGGGGCTGACAACGAAATATATATTGACCAATCAGGTGATACTGCTAATATAGANTTAGAGCAACTTGGTTCANGCAACATTATAGGTGGGCTTGATTCTACTGCTGGAAGTCTAACTCCATTAGATTTGGATGGTAATACTTTGGATTTAATATTAAATCAAATAGGTGACAGTAATACATTTCTTGGTGATATACTAGGAGATAATATTGTTGGTTACTTTAATTTTGATGGTAATTCAAATACATTTACTATTCAAGTTGACCCTACTAATACTTATGGTGCTGATGGTTCTAATCTAAATGTACAAACTACTGGTGACAGTAATGCATTTAACTTGGATTTAGCTACAAATGCTATGGCAAGTAATACAGATTTAGATTGGATTATTAATGGTAGTAGTAATACTTTAACATTCGATATAGATGTTGATGGTGCTACTTCCTTTGTAGATATAGATGGAGATAGTAATACTGTAACTTATGATGGTGATGGCTATGCTAATGGTTATTTTTATTTAGACCAAACAGGTAGTTTAAGAACCTTTAATATACAACAACAGAGTACTTTAGCAAGTGATTGGCTCAAGATTATTTCAAACGGTGATTCTGGTACTGTGTGTGTTATCCAAGACGATGGTGGCACAGCAGTCGGATGCTAGTATTGGAAGCGTAACAGAACTCAAAGGCATAGGCAGGATTGTAAGGGATNTACCTTATGATGCTGCCTTATCTTTTGATATAGAAAGTTATGATAATGTTGAGACTACTAATGGTAGGATTGGCATAACATTTCTTAANGACACTAGGGTTAGATTAACAGAACATTCACAGTTACTCATTGATGAGTTTATCTATGACCCTGACCCATCAAAGTCTAAGATGGCTTTGCAGTTTGCAAGTGGAACAGCAAGATTTATTACTGGTAAATTAAATACTATTAATAAAGAGAACATTGCTATTAGTACTCCTAGTGCAAACGTATCAATTCGTGGTACAGATTTTACAGTAACAGTAAATGAACTTGGTGAAAGTTTAATTATACTATTACCAAAAGATGATGGTACTCCAAGTGGTGAGATAGTTGTTGCTACTGCAATAGGTGAGGTTATCCTTAATCAACCTTATCAAGCTACTACAGTTTCTATGTTTGAAACTGAGCCTACTAAACCTGTAATATTAGATATAACACTTGAACTAATAGACAATATGTTAATTGTCAATCCACCAAAGGAGGACATAAATGTTACTGAGAAGAGTGTGTCAAGTAATAGTAATAACTTACTTGATGTTGATTATCTTGAGTTTGAGGACTTGGATGTAGACTATTTAGCTAGTGATGATTTAGAATTTACAGAGCTAGATATAAATTACCTTGATGTGAATTTTTTAGAGGACTTGCTTGAGATTATACAAGATGTCAACGAGCTTGACCAGACTGAAACTTTACTTCAAGCTGATTTAGATTTAAAAGGTACAACATTAGGGTTTGACCAAGAGACTCAAATAAATACTTTTACTACTGATAATACTATAACTTTTATTAGAGCATTAGAAAATACAGTAAGACTAGATTTAGATAAAAGTAATGCTTATACTGTTATTTTAGTACAGAACGGTAAGAGCACACAGATTATAGTAAACGGTGGTAGCTCATCAACCATAACAATAAAACAAAATGACTAATATAAAGTACGCAAGTTTATTACTAGGGTTATTAACATTACCTTTGTTATTTAATTTTGCACCATTAGAAATATTAAGACTAAAAACTTTTGATGCTCTAGTACAAACACCAGAGCCTTCAGGTCATTTTACTATTTTAAATATTACAGAGGAAGATGTACAACTCAAAGGTGGTTATCCTTTTCCTCGTCAAGACTTAGCAAGTATTCATATTGACTTACTCAACAAAGGTGCATTAGGTGTTGGTTGGGTAATATTATTTCCACAGGATGATAGATTTGGTGGTGATAAAATATTTGCAGATGTATTAAGCTATGCACCAAGTGTATTGGCTATGCCAGAGTTTGACAATGGTATGTACCCAGAAACTCATGGTACTGTTATTCTTGGACCAGATGTAGACTTACCAAAGGCAAAAGGATTTTTACAGAATATAAAACCTTTAAGTGAATCAGCTACGCAAGGTGCTGTATCTGCTCCAGTAGATGTGGATAACCTTGTAAGAAGATTACCACTACTACAGCAAACACCTGATGGTTGGGTCGCTGCTTTTGGTACAGAAGTATTGAAGACTCTAGCCGGTGCTACTACTTATCAGATAAAAACCAACGAGAATGGTATAGAGATGATAAGAGCTAGAGGACTACCACCTATTAGTACGGATAGTTTAGGTAGAAAATGGATTAGTTGGGTAGATACTAATCAAACAACATTGGAAGAAATGGATGTCGAAGGTACGTTTGTTTTTGTTGGCGTGACTGCTGCCGGTGTAATGCCACAGTTAGCTACACCAAAAGGACTATTAGAACCTCATAAGATACAGGCAGCTTTAGCTGAAAGTATTTTAATAGACTCTCCTCAGATTCCAGATTATAGATTATTTATAGAACTTATTTTATTATGCATTTCAGGATTGTTAATCGTCTTCGTGATAAATCATTTTGGTATTACTATGGGTGCATCATTGGCAAGTACGCTGATACTGTCGATGGGTGGGCTCGGTTACTATTTAATATCACGAGGCTTTTTAGTTGATGTCACATGGAGTATGACATGTATGACACTTTTGTCATTACAACAATTCTATTTAAGATTCAGAGAGCAATACAAACTAAGACAACAAATCAAGAAACAGTTTGAACATTACCTAGACCCAAGACAAGTAAAACAATTACAAGAAAATCCTGGACTGTTAAAGTTAGGTGGTGAAAGAAAGTATTGCACCATGCTGTTTACTGATGTCAGAGGCTTCACAAACTTATCAGAACAATTACAACCAGAAGAAGTAACAGAGTTAATGAACAAGACATTAACCATACAAGCTAATGCAGTTAAGAAGTACGGTGGTATGGTTGACAAGTATATAGGTGATGCAATGATGGCAATCTTTAACGCACCTATAGATGTTGATATGCACGAAGATAGAGCAATCCTTACAGCTATAGAAATAAAAGAAAAAATGGAAGAAGCAGACTTAGGTATTGAAATTGGTATAGGAATCAATTCGGGTATCGTGATGCTAGGTAACTGTGGTTCAGAAGATAGGTTTGATTATACTGCTATAGGTGCAGATGTAAATCTTGCAGCTCGATGTGAGAGTAGTTGTAAAGCTGTAGGAGAAGACATAGTTATAGCTAAGAATACTGCACAACAAACAGACATACCTTTAGTTAAGTTAGAACCAATAGCAATGAAAGGGATAGCAGAGCCAGTAGAAATATATACTACAATAGACTTGACAAAACCTGAATAAGACTCTATAATATAAGTAAGAGTGTGCGAATGGTCGGCACTCAGTAACTTGCTTTATTAAGGAGTTAATATGACACATTTAAAAGCATTTGGACAATTCAGTCCGTTCTCAGTTGGGTTTGATGAAATCTTTGATACACTTCAAAGAGCATCAATACCTCAAACAAACTATCCACCTTATAACATAGTTAAATCAGGTGAGACATATCGAATCGAAATAGCAATGGCAGGATTTAAAGTCGAAGACATTGATGTTGAGGTTAAAGATAAAACACTTACTGTATCTGCTGTGCAAACAGATGAGAAGAAAGGAGTAGAATATATTCATAAGGGTATATCTGAAAAAAACTTCACCAAAACATTTGCTCTAGCAGAGTATGTTGAAGTAAAAGATGCAGTAGTTTTGGATGGTATCTTGGTGATTGAACTGGAAAAGAACATTCCAGAGGAAGAAAAACCTAAAAAGATACGTATATCTAGCTAATTATAGCTAAATCCTCTCAGAGGCACGGAGAAGCTCTGTATTAAAATATCAGTCTTTCGATACCTATCGCATTAGGTACTATCAGATAATGCAATACAGAGCATCTGGTGAGGTCAATTTTCTNTAATCTGTCATAATTCGAGCATTTAGGTTAGCTTCGATGTAATTATGTATCTCATCGAGCTTTCTTGTACCTTCACGCACCACAGTTTGTAATGTTGCATACTCTTCTGGACTAAAATAAGGTTTTAATTCTTTAATATCTGTAGAAACTCTCTCAGTAATTAGNTTACCAGTTCTACTNTATAATACTTTATANCCNAACAGAGTTGCTTCTTTCTGTTTCATTCTTCAAATCCTGCAAAAGTTATGTTATCTTGTCTACCTCTNAGTCCAGCTTTCATATAAGTAGTNGCACGACCTTCAAAAAAGTTTTGATGTTCGACACCAGTTACTTCATCCAACCAACCTAAAGGATTNTCTCTTTGGTCATAATTAGTTTTNAGACCAAGTTGTAGTAATCTTCTATCAGCTATGTATCTATTGTAAGCATACATATCTTTTTTAGTTAGTCCTTGTATGTCACCCATCTCAAATACTAAATCTAAAAACTTATCTTCTAATGTTACCATCTCTCTACAGATGTCATAAAGTTCTTTCTTAAAATCATCTGTCCATATATCTACGTTCTCTTTTATAAACTCTCTAAATAATTTAGTCATAGCTTCAACATGCATAGACTCATCACGAATAGAGTAAGTAACTATCTGTCCCATGCCTTTCATTCTACCGAACCTTGGAAAGTTTAACAGGATTGCAAAGCTACTGAAGAGTTGTAGTCCTTCTGTAAAAGCAGAATAAACAGCAAGAGTCTTTGCT
>FUFK010064122.1_pt1 | contig 21888 bp, 25 predicted proteins | sample 1021851 | NCBI WGS metagenome assembly FUFK01 (sample SAMEA51879418, study PRJEB19060) | metagenome
ATGGTCCGCTATGACTTCGATCAAGTGTTGCACATCCGGCAGACATCGTGGGCAGCGAGTCCCACCATGCTCTACGGAACGGGCGCGATCCAAGCGCTCAACAACGACCTGAAGACCGACCAAGCGGCAAGCAAGCTCGCAGCCGAAAGCGCCAGCACGGGCCTGCCTACGGGTATCCTTAGTCCTTCCGAGGAGGGCGACCGCTGGACAAAAAACCAGATCACGCAATTGCGGGAAGGCTTCGAGCGGCAGCTACGGTCGAAGTCCGGAACCGTCATCTTGGGCGCCGGCATTGATTACACTCAAATGTCCCAGTCGCTCCGTGACATGGAGTACCAAGCTACGCGAGAGCACGTGATCCGGTCTATTCTCGCGGCCATGGGCGTGCCGCCGGTGATCGTGGGTCTGCCAAACGCCAACTATGCGACCGCCCAAGCGCAGCGGCGGCAGTTTGCCGAAAGCCAGCAAGCGCGCGCCAGCTTGATCGACTCGGAGCTTACCCGCTTGGCCCGCATGTTCCCCGATTCGGAGGACGTGCGCGTTTTTCACGACTTCGCCGACGTGGACGCATTGCAGGAATCACGCACAGAACGCGTCAACCGCGTGCAGACGTGGTGGTTTATGGGGCTGAGCGTAGAGGACGCGGCGGCCCTGGAAGGCTTCGAGGAGCTAACCACCACCCAGCCCACCACAGACGACCGCGACGAAAAGCCAGAGCCCACAGAGGAGCCAGAAACGGCTGGCGTTATCCGTCTGTTGTTTGCCGGCGATGTGGAAACGCGCGGGCTGTCCGACCTTACCCAGCCGATTCAAGAGGGTTTGAAGCGCAAAGCTGAAGACCACAACGACGAAATCGACGAGCGCGGCATGGCGGAGTGGCGCAAGACCACGGCCGGGACGTTGGCGCGGGTGTTTGAGCGCGGGATCGGCGCGTATGAGACCAACCCAGAGAGCGTACGCCCATCGGTAAACAGCGCCGAGCAGTGGGCCTACGCGCGGGTGAACTCGTTTCTGTACGCGCTCCGCAATGACCGGTTTCGATCGGGCCGTCATGACACCGACCTACTGCCCGATGAACACCCGATGGCGTCGGACGAAGAAAAGACCAAAGCGGTTGGCGACGTTGACCCCACCAATTTTCCGCAAGACGGCGACGACAAAACGGTAAACCTGCGGAACAGCAACCACAAGGTGTTCGATCCCGAGTTCGCGGAACGGATCAAGCTCGACTACCCCAGCATTTGGCGCAAGGGCGGCAACATCAAGGGCAACGACCAGTTTCGCAAGCTGCGCCCGATTGCGCTGGCCGGCGGTGTCGTCGAAACACGCGCCGAGGAAAAGGCTGTGCGAGACCGCGAGGCGTGGGCCGCCCGACATGCCGGCGACTTCCGCATCGCTGGCGTCATTGCTCAGGTGAAATGGCTGGTGGTTGGCAACCGCGGTGAGAAGTACATGAAAGACCTGATCCGCGAGGAAATCGAAAAGATCGACCAGGAAAAGGCGGCCAAGTGGATGACGGCCGACGCGCCGGCCCCGGACTTGGAGACGGCAGACGGCCGCGCCGAAGTGTGGCGGAACTTTATTAAGAACGTTCACGGACCAGGCGAGAAGCGGATCGCGGCAATCACCCGGCGGTACCTGCGGGGATACGGCGCGCGTGTCGCCCAGCGACTGGAAGAAAACGCACCCAAGGGCAAAGGCGTAACGCGGGCGCTGGATGACGCGCTTTTGGCCAAGATCCTTGACGACCTTTTTGAAGGCCGCGAGCTTGGCCGGTTGTTGACGCCGGTATATCGCAGCATCACAGAACGGGCNTTGCGGGATGCCTACCGCACGATCGACCTCGATGAAGGGATCGACCCGGTAGCCATTCAGAACCGCGCGAACGCGGAGGTGGCCCGGATGACCCGACAGATCCAAGCAACCACCAACCAGCAGGTCGCCACCATTCTCCAAGACGGGTTCAGCCAGGGCGCAACGATTGGAGAGATTCAGGCCAACTTGGTTGCGTCGGCCGCGTTTACGCCGCAGCGGGCGCTAACCATCGCGCGCACAGAGGCCACGCGCCTGGCCAATCAAGGCGCCGCGGATGCCTACCGCGAGGCGGAAAACCTGGGCATGAAATTGGAAAAGCAATGGCTACACAGCAGGGACGAAAAGGTGCGAGAGACGCATTTGGATTTAGAGGCCAAGGGCTGGATCCCCATGAATTCGCCTTTCGAGTCATTGGGCAGCGTTGCGGATGTTCCCGGCGGTTTCGGGGTAGCGCGTGAAGACATAAATTGCCGGTGCACGTTTGTCGCCAGGAGGGCAAGAGAATGAGCAAGTTTAAAACGTTGATTTGTAAAGCAGCCAAGGATGCCGACGGCACCATTACCGCCGTGGCGTCTACGCCCGACGTTGACCGATACGGCGACGTGGTGGCGCCGTCTTGGGACCTCGAAGCATTCCGAGCCAACAGTGTGATCATGCACGGACACGACTACGACGGTCCCGTCATTGGCAAGGCCACCGAAATCGATCTCGTCGGTGAACAATTGGTGATGAAGGTGAAATTCGACGAAAGCGATACCAACCCGCTGGGCCAGCGCATCGCGAACCAATTTCGTTCGGGCTTCATGTCCGCGTTTTCGGTCGGCTTTAGCCCCGGCAAAAGCACGCCACGCACAGCACTTCCAAAGGACCACCCGGCATATATCGAAAAGGGCGCCGGGCAATACTTCGAGCGCAACCAATTGCTGGAGGTCAGCGCTGTGGCCATCCCAGCTAACCCGCACGCATTGGCGATCCGCGCCAAGCGGTGGGGCCTGGACTTGGTGAACCGTGACGCGCACGACGGCGAGGAGGACGAAGCGCCAGCAATGACCACCGCCAGCGTGCCAGCGCCAGAGGGCCACCACTGGATGGACTACAAGGGCGGCCCGGTGTTGATGCCTGGCGAGGACGCCGACCACCCCGGTGGTTCCCTGTCGTTCGAGTTTGAGATCGTGGAGGAACACGACCCGGAGCGCCTGAAAGACCAATACCAAGAGGCGTACGGCTACAACGACGACGACGAAGACCGCGGCGGCCACATGGAAGACGAGGACGAAGACAAGGGCGGCCACATGGAAGACGAGGACGAAGAAAAGGGGATCCGGCACGCGGTGCGGCGGGAACTGTTGCGGCTCATGGCCGACAGCGGCGACAGCCAAGCCCATGACGTGTTCGATCTGTTTGCAGACTCAACCAGCGCCACGGGGTCGGATGACTTCGCGGCACTTTTCAACGAGGGCGAATAGCCCACAACGTCCGCAGGAGTAATTACCATGGACATCCAGACCAAAGCCGACGCGATCAAGGTCCTTGCGGACTTGAAAGCAGAACAAAAACGATTGGCAGACAGCAACCGCAGTCTGACCGAAAACCTCGAAAAGAAGAGCGCCGACCTTAAAGCCGTTTCGCAAAAGCTCGGCGAGCTTTCGGCCATCAAGCCGGTGACCGTCAGCGATCGGGAATCGACCTTGCGCCGTTTCGTCCGCGATGACGGATCGCTGGACATGCACGGCATGGTGAGCGATGAGACCGACCGGGGCCAATGGCACCAAGAACTGAAGCAACTGGTTGACGATCGGAACCTGACCAAGTTGATGACCAAGCGCGGCAACGTGGACAAGCTCGATCGCAAGATTGCCGATCACTTCAAATCCGCACCCGTGGACATTCGCCGGGCATTCAGCGACAGCAGCGGAGTTGGCGCCGAGTTCATCCCTGACCTGCTCTTGCCTCAATTGATGCAAAAGTTGTACAACGCGGGCAACGTCGAGAACCTGTTCCCAAGCATGCAAATGCCGGGCAAGGAAGTGCGTTTGCCGTTCCTGACTCTGAAGGTCAAGCCTTTCCTGAAGTCGGGCGCCACGTACGGGACAATCACGGCAGAAGACGACGTGACCAGCCAGATCAGCATGACCGCCAAGAGCTTCGCGGCGCGCATCACCCTGGATGAGGATGCATCAGTCGATTCAATCGTAAGCGGCTTGGAGATCGCGCGGTCTTCTCTTGCCACGTCAATGGCACACGCCATTGAGGATGCGATCATTAACGGCGACACCGCAGGCACCCACCAAGATACGATCGCGTCATGGAGCCCACGTGGCCGGTGGAACACATCGGGCCTTGGCGGGTCAGACGACCACCGGTCGGCGTTCCTTGGGTTGCGGGCGCAAGCCTTCGACGTGAGCAGCGCACACGACCCCGGCGCCGTGACCTTCGCGGCTCTGATGTCAACGCGTGCACAGCTTGAAGGCGCCCATGGCGTAGGTTCCAATTTGGCTTTAATTTGCAGTCCGGAATATTATTTGCTCCACCTGTTGGACATGGAGCAAGTGGCAACCGTAGACAAATTCGGGCCACAAGCTACGGTCTTGTCGGGTCAAGTGGCAGCCGTTGGCGGCGGGTCGGTCATTATCTCCGACTTCCTGACCGCGGACCTGGAAAGCTCCGGCAAGTTCACCGATGGCAGCGGCCTGAAGACCGGGTATCTGTGGGTCAACCGCGATGCGTACATGGTCGGGAACTACAAGCCCGTAACCGTGGACATCGACCGCGAGATCGTGAACGGCACCATTGAAACCGTTGTGACCCGTCGCGTGGCCTTCCAATGCATGGAAGCTGCCAACAAAACGGTGGCCTTCGGCTACAACATCGCCAGCAGCTAAGGGGTAAAACATGCCGGTTCTACTGTTCAAAGGTTTTGCACATACGCCCGCGTACATCGGCCCCAGTGGCCGNTGGGTCAAAGGCGACAAAAGGGAAGTCGAAAAGGCGGAGGCCGATCGGCTTCTGGCAGACTTCCCGCAATACTTCGAGGCAGTGGGATCGGCTGTTGCCGCTCCCAAGAAGTCGCGCGCCGTCAAGTCACCGACGAAGCGGCGCGCGGCATCTAAGCCAAAGGCGGACAAATGAAGCTTGTTAGCAGCCAGCGCGGAGAGTGGCCCACCGGTGTCTATTGGACGCCGGGAGAAACGCGCGAGATTGACGTACCAGAGGGCCAGGAGCCGCCGCAGTGGCTTACCCCCGTCAAGGCCAAGAAACGCGACACAAAGGCCAAGGGGGCCAAGTAAGTGGCAATCATGACCGCCAGCGAGGTTCGCCTGTATCTGCGGACCATATCGGGCACCGGTGAGGACACGACGATCGACACATTGATCGCGCGTGCGGACGAGGCTTTCGCCGAGTACATCGGGATCCCGGCGGCAACCGTTGGCGGCTCGGCCACGTTGGAAGACGTGAGCCACACCATCCATCTTGACGGGACAGGGACGCAAGAACTGCGCTTGCCTTTCTTTCCCGTCCAATCGATCACCACGCTGCACGACAGCGAGGATCGGAGCTACGGATCCGCCGACCTGGTGCCGGCGTCTGATTATGAGCTTTTCGGAAACGAAGGGCTGATCCGGCTCAAAGACGAAAGCGGCCACGGCGCGTTTTCCACCGTCCGCCGTGCAATTAAGGTGGTGGCCGTTGTCGGGTTTACCAGCGTTCCCGACAGCATCAAGCACGCGGTTGGCCTGCAATGCGCGTATTGGTTCAAAAACCGGGACCACATTGGCTACACGTCGGTGAACCAAGCCGGCGGCACCATTCAGATCCAGCAGATGGGATTGCTTCCAGAGGTCCGGCAAATGCTGCGACCGTTTCGGCAGCCGTCNACGTGGGTGGGCTAATGTCTGAAGTTTCGCTAACAGGGTTCCGCGACAACCTGCGGGAAATGGTGCGGACGGGCGAGCTTGGCCGCGCGTTGATGCGGGCAACAGACGAAGCCGGTAACCAAATGATTATATTGGCCAATACCGACTATCTGCGGGGCCCGAGACCGGAGCGGTTGGGCGTCGTATCCGGTGCGTTGTCGCGGTCATTGCGCAAACCAATTGAACCCAGCAACACCGGAATCACGTTGACGTTGACGGCCGGGGGCGGTCCAGAAAACGTGACTTACGCGCGCCGTCATGAACTCGGGGAAGGCATCCGGGCCCGCCCGTACCTTCGGCCATCGCGGGATCAAGTCTTGCGCGAGCAAGTGCCTAAGATCTTCACGACCGAGATTCGCGAAACCATGCAACGACTGTTCACGGGTGGGTGATGCCGAGCAAAGAACGCCAGATCCTGGAACAGCTACGCACGCAAATCCGCAACGTGAACGGCTCCGGCTCATTTACCAATGACCTGAGCGGCGCCGATAACGTCGTTTTCGGCGATCGGTTTACGCCCGAGGTTTTGCCGTGCTGTTACCTCAACCTGTTGGACGTGAACACGGCCCAAGCTGCCGGGACCACCGCGCTGCGACGGTACGATCGGACCATGCAAGTACAGATTGAGGCATGGACGCCGGTTACTACGTCCGCAGCCGGCCAGGCGCTGTTAGAGGGCTGCGATCTGATGGATGACGTGATGCGGGCGATCGAAGCCGATCGATCCTTCTCCAACCTTGTCCGCGACGTTGAGATCCGGGCGTCNGCGTTCGATGGTCAAGCCCACGAGCGCCCAGGGCTCGCGCTGGCTATTCTCATCGCGACAATCACNTACACNGAGGTAGCTGCGGCATGAGTTGGTTCGATTCGTCATATGCGTACCGGTCGCCTTTCATTGTGGACAACCACACCAGCAGCGCCACCGCCAACGATGTACAGATNGCAGTGCCCAGCGATTGGCCNGAGTTCTGGGACCACATCCAGACCGACGGCGACGACATCCGCGTAACCGCGGCCGANGGCGTGACGCCGCTGACCTACGACGTGGAATCNTTCGATCACGCTTCGCGAACCGCCACNATNGANATCGATAANATGGACCTAACGGACATCGACGGCCAAAGCGCCGCGGTGGCNGGTGTGGTGGGTTGGATNTANTGGGGCAANCCCAACGCAACAAACGGNGAAACNGCCTTTACNGTTANCGNTCCCAAGATCGGCACCATCGTGGTGGGTGTTCCGGGNTCCGGCACNCAACGGATGATNACGTGCCGGCCAGAGGCGCCNGGGGCGCTNAACCCACGNAACGAGATTTTCAAAGCGTCCGGCGAAAAGATCCACCTNTGGTGGGACCTTACCGGGGTCCTCGTGACCAGGCGGCAGCCGTTCAACGAATCGCGCACGCTCGAAGAAGTGGCGAACGTAACCTACGAACTAACCGACGGAAACAGCGCCCAGAACAGCAGCGAAAGTAAGACCGACATCGTAATGAGTGGGAACGGCTTTGTGCGCACCACCATCAAAGCCGGATCATCCGGTACTACGATGTTGGCGCAATTGTTGGTGGAAGTCACAGAGGGGCGCAAGCTCGAATTCTATTGCACTATTCGGATCCAGGATCCGGTTGAACCATAAACCAAGGGGGCCNAAATGGCGTCGATCTACAGTGGGCGGGGCGCGTTTGTTGGCCTCGGNGANGANTCAACATANGGCACGGCGGTATCCCGTACCAANTTCCGGCCGGTCATTAGCAGCAACCTGCTCCGGACCATTGAAAAGGTGCCCCGGCCATCGCTTCGGGTTGGCGCTAATGGCGCAATGCGGCGCAATTTCTACGTCCAGGCCGATAACGCCGGCGGTGCATTTGTGGTGGAAGCTGACTACAACGCAGTGGGCATGATTTTGAAACACGTGTTTGGCGCGTCGAGCACGTCGGCAGACACCCCATCCAGCGGTTTGCACACCCACGCGTATACCTTCGCCGATGACGTGCCCACGGGGCTTACGATTGAGAACGCGCGCGGCACGGGTACATCGGAAGTGTTCGAGGGCTGCCGAATCTCACAATGCGTTTTCTCGGTGGCTGCTGGCGAGGTCATGACGATCGAGCCCACGATCATTGCCGAGACCAGCGCCGCACGTGGCAGCAGCAGCACGGCGAGCTTCAACGCGGCCGACCGGCCCATCCTGCACCACCACGCNGGCGATCTNCAGTGGAANTCNGCAACGTACAAGCTGATCGACATGTCGCTNACCATCAACAACGCGCTTGCNGTGCGTCAGCANCTTGGCAGCAAGGTAACCGCAAAGCCGTTGCGGTCTGACTTCCAGAGCGTGGAACTNACGGCAACGATNGAAGTNGAAGATCAATTGATGGCNGACTTTATTAGCGATGCCGTAAGCGATGCGTCGATCATCTTTAGCAACGGCGTGGAAGAAATGACAATCGCCGTCCATAACGCTTACCTGTCGAGCGTGTCCGATCCTGTGACCGATGCCAACGTGATCCGCCAATCCATTACGCTGATTGGTCAATCAGACGGCACGGATGAGGGCTGCAAGATCACCACGGTAAACAGCACAGCCAGCGCGACCGGCAACTAATCAAAGCTCTACGGAGGGGAAACCATGAGCCTAATCCAAGCAATCAAAGAATCATCCACAGACGAGATCGAAGCGGCGGGCCTGTTTTGGCGCGTCCGTCGCATTTGCTCGGCAGACTTGGCGCGCGTTGGCTTTGCTGCGCTCGCCATGGCCACGCCGGAGCAAGCGGCCGACGATCAAGACCTNGACGCCGCATTGCGTCGCATCAACCCGAAGCAAGCGGCGGACCTGGCCAGCTTGCAAGAGGCCACCGTCTGCGCTGGGGTGTACGGTGTTGGCGACCAAGACGGTAATTGGGATGACCTGACGTGCAGCATCGACAAAGCCAAGGAAGACCCCGATAAGGGCGTTTTGTGGGTCGGCTCATTGCCGGCAGGCGTTACCGATGTTCTGTTTAGCCGCATCATGGAGCTTTCCACCGATGGGGAGGAGGCGGCCAAACGGCTGGCCAGCTTTCGATCGGGACACGTTGATCGTTCTGGCGGAAGTGGGCCGGATGTTCGGGAAGTGGCCCCATGAGGTCATGGAGCTTGACCCGTACCAGCTTGGGCTATGCGTNCAAGCGTGGCGCACTCGCGAGCAATTGCAAGAGCGCACGGTGGAGTCTATGGCGGCCAAGGGTCTGCCCGTCTTTCCTGCGGTCATCATGAAGGGGTAGCCGGTGTCCAACGTAGTTAAAGCCGTACTAAAGATCGACGACAAGGGCAGCGCGACCCTTAAGGCCGTTTCGGGTGCTGCCGAGGATGCTGCGGACAATACCGAGCAACTGGGTAAGCGGTTCAAAATTACAAAGGATGAATTGTTAAAGTTTGGCGCTGCCGCCCTAGCAGGTGCCGCCGCGGTTGGTGCATTGGTCAAGAGCGTTGCGGATGCTCGCAACCAATTGGTGGACGCGGCAACCCAAACAGGCTTGACCGCCCAAACAATCGCAGGGCTAAAATTGGCGGCGGAAGGCTCCGGGCTGGGCTTGGAGGCACTGTCAAGCGGGCTCGTTGATTTACCGAAACGCATGGATGAAGCAAAGCGCGGAACCGGCGAAGCGTTGGTAGCGTTTGAACGCTTGGGCATTTCTGTAACGAATGCGGACGGATCCCTGCGCTCGGTGGATTCGGTGCTTGAAGAGTCGATCCAAAAACTCCAAGGCGTAGGAAACAGTGCCGAGCGGGCGGCGTTGTCCACAATCCTGTTCGGAGGCGCGGGCGCGAACCTTATGCAGGCTCTGAGCGGCACGGAATTATCGGACTTTGTGGACGAGGCCGAACGCTTCGGAATCACCGTGGGCCCAAACGCTGCCAAAGCGGCCGGCGACTTTCAGCGCGAATTGGCGAAATTCGAGCTTGTCACCACACGCGCCAAACAAACCTTTTTGGGAGCGTTTGGCAGCGGCCCCGGTGGCGCTGGGCAAGTCGTCAAGGCGTTTGGCGCGTTGCTGTTTGCGCTTACCGCTGGATTCAAAGCCAACATGGATGCGGCGCGGTCCTTCGTGGGCGGGTTTACCAACCTGCTGGGCGACGTNATCGGCGAGCTTATCAACTTTGGCGACGTGATCGATCTGGTCATGAACCGCAAATTTACGCAAGCCGCCGACCGGATGGCGGGATCGTTCAAACGGATCGGCGCGTCCATCGCAGAAAACGCCAAACAAAGTGCCGCGGCGTTTGGCGAAGTGGCCACCGGTGTTGGCATCCGTACCGCCTTCCGGGAGGGCATGGCGGTATTNAGCAGCGTCACCGCGGGCACCGGTGGCGGCGGCGCCACGCGGCAGGCCACGGCGCTTGGNGCGGCTGCGGGAGCAGAAGACGGAGAGCAGGAAAGTGATCCGGCGCTCCAAGAGTTGGCCAACCTGCTGCAACAGCAGATCGACGCCGCAAACGCATTGATCCCCGATACCCGATCGCGGTCGCAGATCATGCTGGAGCAATTGCAGTTTTTGCAAGAGGTCGCAGCCAAAGCCGGGATGACTCCGGAGGCTACAGCGGCAATCAACCAACTACGGGAAGCAACCAACGCACAGCGCGCGGTGGAGGCCGAAGAAGCGCGCGCCAAATTGCGGGAAATCGCGCAAGAATTAGAGCAGGCACGGGTGGAGCGCCGACAGCAGGTAATCGACACCATAACGGGCATCGGGAACGCNATGACAGACCCCGGCAGCGCCTTGGCCAAGTCGTTGGGACCAGCGGGCGGCATCGTTTCTGCATTGGCTGAAATGGGCAGCAAGAGCCCCAAGGAAATCGAAAAGCAATTTNGGCAATTCTTCCGCAACATNGTNCGCGCATTGACCCGCGTCATACCGCGGCTGTTGGCGACGTTGCCCGAGATCTTGGCCCGCAACGTCCCATTTTTGATCGAAGGAATCATAAAGGCGCTCCCACGGATTGTGCAGGCGTTTATCATCAAGCTGCCGATCGCATTCGTTCGGGGTCTGCGCCGGTGGTTTGTGGGGGCGCTCAAACGCATACGCGAAGTGTTCAGCCCTGGCCGCATTTTCCGACCCGAGACGGANAAGGGGCGCCGCCGTCTGGCGGTNGCTACGCTGGGCCTTTCNGAGGCNGTCCGNGGTATNAAAAANCTGTTTAANGGNAGCCGNCAAACCGGGGGGTTCACGACNGGCGGAACGGGGTTCTACATGCTGCACGCTGGCGAGCGCGTCGTACCGTCCACCGGAGCAACCACCGGCACGATGGAGGCGGCCAGCAACATCACCGCAGGGCAAACCATCAACATCCATACCAACGTAGTAGACCCCAACGCCATCGACCAATTGGGCCGGCAGCTTGATCGACAATTTGGCAGCCGGGGCCGTTCCTTTGGCGTTGATCTGTTCTCACGTTTGGAAGCCAGGGCAGGAAGGGTCTAATGGGCAATTCCAAGATCTTCTACTATCCAGCGTCTCGCGAGGTATCGGGATTGCAAACGATCGACTTTGGCGAGACGATCAGCGACCTGCAGATCAGCCCGTACCGCGTCACCACTGACGCCGTAAGCATTGGCGGCCGGTTCTCGCGGATTGCTCGCCGTTCCGGTATGCGCGTCCGCATCATTCACGAGCGATTCACCGATCTGAACTTGGCGCGGGCTCTGTATTCGCTTCAGTCGCATTTGTTCAGCGGGGGGGCGTTGTCCTTCGCGGTAGACGATACGGACACATACGCGGCGTTCTACACCGGCGGATCGGCCATCTTTAGCGGGTCGCGGCCAACCTACCCAATGCAGCCGGAACTATTCAAAGCGTACGGCACGACGACGCCAGTNAACGGCGATGTCCTGCACGTGGAAAGCTTCGGGGCCGGTGCGCGGTATGAGGAAACCACGGTACACACGTTTAGTGGGCGCAACCTGACTTTGGGTGCGGATCTAAAGTATGACCACAGCACCCCGTTTATGATTCGTCACCGGGACTTCTTCCCGGCGCTGTTTCTGACNGATACAAGCGCGCCGATCATNACGGACGACCGGCGGATCTCGTTTACGCTTGANATGACCTTGGAGTGCTACCCNGCGCACACGCGGGCGTTGCTTTCGTCGGCTGGCTCCGANGGGCTGCCCATCGGTGGCACGGTTGACGCGCCCAGCAAATCGGATTTGGATGCTGCAATTGTCGGACCGTTGGCGCCAGGCATTAGCGGAAGCTCGGTGACGACGCCCAAGACGCCAACGATTGCAGGCGCAGAGCGCGCCGGCACTTTGTCGCCGTTGGAAGACGCGATCCGCAAAATTGATCTTTTGAGGTAGCCTGTGCCCTGGTCGCCGGACATTTTGCAACGCTTTGGACTCGGTGGCGAACCCATGTTTGCGCTGGACTTCAAAGACGCACCGAACCCAGAGGTATTCGACTACCGGCCGGAGCGTTACATACTGCATACGCACGGGATGACCGGGGGCGACCACTTCGCCCACGTATTGGAGAACGTCACAGGGCCTACACAAGCCGTGCAGATTCGATCTTGGTACCCAAGCATTGGGGCGATCCGCGCCACGTTGTCGGGCACGTTCCACGCGATGTGGATCGCCCGTGCAATACCCCGCGGCATGCTGTGCCGTTTCAAGGTGGGATTTGCGGGCATGCCATACAGCGAATGGGCGGATTGCGGGATCTACCAATTNAAGGGNCTNAGCGGCGCGCGGAACAATTGGGTGATGGAGTTCGGGGATTACTTCAGCTTCCTNCAGAGCCGNCCCGCCATTGGTACGCCNGCGGACNTGTTCCCGGACGCGGGCGTGGAGAAACAATTGGCAAGCGCATACGACCCAGCCAGCAGCGTCGGTTTGAGATTNGGATCAACGTCCGACCGCGAAACATTCACGCGTGATTCTGGGGGNAATGGCCTTGTGTACGCGGCACCGTCCGGCAGTGATCCGTTCTACATCAAATTTTCCGGGGAAAGCGGNTCAACGCTCAACGTGGTGGACGCGGACGTAATCGACACCACGCGTGTNNCGTTATCNTCNGGNNCNAAAATCCGCGCGCTTGGCTACGTCAACGGCCGGCCAACGGACATACTGGAAAAACTGCTGTTTAAAACCAAAACAACGGCCACGTCTGTTGGCACGATGCCCGATGACTCCAACATGATGCTGAGCTATGACGATCACACAGTCGATCGCTCCGATTGGCGCAGGGAAGCAGAGTTTTTTAAGACGTTTGGCGACTTCAATGCCGACTTTATTGCCGCGCAACCGCTCGACAATCCCTGGGCTGCTATCTCCGACTTTTTTGGCGCGTTCGGGATCTGGCTTGTCATGCGTCAAGGCCGTCTGAGCTTCCGATTTGCCACCGATTGCAGCAGCACGACCGCGGAAGAACTCCGAACCGTGGGCGAAATCACCGACGTAGACATTGTGGGAGTGGAGGGCCAACAGCTATACCACCCCGATGCGCGCGAGCAATTGACAACGGTAATCATCCGCGACGGCGAGAACACCGAAAGCGACGGCAAGGCCACCACCCTACCGGCCCAAGCTCGGTTCACCCATCCGGTCGGCGAGTTCATCTACGGCAACAGCAGCAACAAAGCCGACGCCCGCGACAACCTGAAACGGCGGATCCTGAAATGGTACACGCGGATCCCCATGGAATTGTCGCTAACGCTTACGGGCTGGCGCTGGGCGTCGTTGGTTCCTGGTGACGTTGTGCGCGTTACCTCCGAATACGTGCCCGACTTGGTGGGGCATTTCACGTTTCGAGACGTCCCAACCATCCGCGATCGGGTGTTCATGGTTACGTCAATTGCGCCCGACTTTGGTAACTTTACAACATCGGTCAAATTGGCCCAGCTTCCAGACAAATACAACCCTTACCAATGAGGTACCACCATGGCCCAGACATTCGACGGCGCGCAATTTCCCGACGCGTTGCGCTTTACACTCAGCAGCACGCCAAACAATTGCACCGAGATCGTGATGCCTAACACGGCTACCACGGTGTCCCTGAAGTTCAGCGACAACGCGGGNAAGGTCGCATTTGAGGGNACGGACGGCGCCACCATNAATNCCAATTTNGTGGACATCACAGCCGACGCGATCGCNGAGATTGGGCTCGGCGATGGTGTGAACAGCGCGAAGGGCGTGAACTCTATTTTNGTGGCATCGGCCACAGCGTCCACGGTCTGCACCGTTGTGATCGAGGGCTGAGCCATGAAGGAATTTGGAGTAAGCAAATTTAAGGACCTGANGGTATCGGGCGATCTGACCGTCAGCGGGAACACCACCACCAGCACCAACACCACGGTAACGGACAAGCTGATCGAGCTTGCGAACGGNACAACGGGCACACCGTCGGCCGATTCGGGNATCATCATCGAGCGCGGCGACAGCGCNAACGCGGCNTTTGTGTACGACGAAAGCGCCGGTGCATGGGTCGCCGCCACCACGTCGGCCACGGGGGCCAGCAGCGGCGCGCTTTCCTTGACGCCTACGGATCTGAATATTTCCGATTTGCAATTCACCCCGGATGGCATCACCACGTCGCACATCACCACGACGGGATCGCTCGACATTCGAGCNACGGCCAACATCAAGATCGGAACCGACGGCGCCGACAGCGTNCGGATNGGGCGGACCAACACCACAGCGGCAAAAATCCACGTCCGCAGCGGCGCGGACTCTGATCTTGTCGTCCACAATTCAATGGTGGGCATTGGCACCGAAACGCCCGATCACACGCTCAGCGTGGCCGGTGACATCGACCTGACCGGTGGGCTGTCCTTCGACGGTGGCACCGCGGTAACGTCCATCGATACGGACCTGTCCAGCGTCAGTGGGTCAGACGATACGTTGGCCAGCGCTAAGGCCGTGAAGGCGTACGTTGACTCTGTGGCGACGGCCGCGGATCTCGACTTCACCACCGACACGGCCGGAACGTCGAGCGTTGACCTGGACGCGGAGACATTGACGTTCGCCGGGTCGAACGGCGCAAGCGTCACGCATTCGGGCCAAACCATCACCGTGGCCGGCACGGATGCAACGACCAGCGCCAAGGGCGTGGCGTCGTTTAGTTCGGACAATTTCGATGTAAGCTCTGGGGCGGTCACAATCAAAGCGGGCGGCGTCGACTTGGCCGCCGAGGTCACGGGAACGCTTCCCGTCGGAAACGGCGGCACAGGGGCCACCACACTCACGGACGGCGGGATCTTGTTGGGTTCCGGCACCGGCGCGATCACGGCCTCGGCTGTGCTTGGCAATGGTGAGCTTTTGATCGGCGACAACAGCGGGGACCCGACGGTTGCCACGTTGAGCGCGGGCGAAGGGATCGACATCACCAACGGCGCGGGCAGCATCACGATCGCCGCGGAGGAATCCAGCGCCAGCAACCTGGGCGCGGTCATCGTCGCCGGGGGCACTGACGTTACGGTGTCGTACAGCAGCGGCACGGCAACGGTTGCAGTCGATGACCTAAGCACAAGCAAAATCACGAGCGGCACTTTTGCCGATGCACGGATCGCGGCGTCGAACGTCACCCAACATCAAGGATCGATCACCGGTTCGGGCGCGCTCAACAGCGGATCGATCACCAGCGGTTTTGGCAACATCGACGTGGGCAACAGCACAATCGACACCACGGGCGCCGTGAGCACCGGCGATCTAACGGTTGCGGGCGGTGACGTGAGTTTGGGCGATGCGTCGAACGCCGATAACGTAAGCGTCAAGGCCGTGAACGAATCCGGCACCAACACCGCCGGAAAAAACCTGACGGTGGGCGGCGGTCTCGGCACGGGCACCGGCGTGCCGGGCTCGGTGGAGATTACATCCGGCATTCCAACGAGCAGCGGCACGGGCTCCCACACATCGACACCGGTTGCCATTTTTGATTCATTCGGAGTTACCAGCAACTTTGGAGGAATCGCGAACCTGGCCAACGATACCGGGATTGGCGAAATCGTTTACTTCGGGACCGAACACGGATCGGAAACGCTGGCCGCCGGCCGCTTGGTGTACCTCGCAAGCGATGGCAATTGGCGGTATGCGGACGCCGACGCCGAAGTATCCACCGCGTCGCTGATCGGCATNGCCTTGGGTGACTCGGTGAACGCTGGGATCCTGTTGAANGGCTTTTTCAAGGTCAACACGTACGTAGAGGGGTCATTCGCAGCGGGCGCAGCTTGCTACGTGAGTGAGGCCGCATCCGAAATNGACTTTACCGCACCTTCTGCGGCGGGCGACCACCTTCGCATCGTGGGCTACGGAACTGCGACAACAGGGGTGATCTACTTCAATCCGTCTTCCACCACCATCACCCTGTGACCCATGGCCGACTACGTAAAAATCAATGCGGTGGACGCCGCCAACATCGTCAAAATCAACGGGGTGGACGTGGCGTCTGTCGCGGCGTGCAACGGCCTGACGGCGCCTGCATCGGGTGCCACCCGCTGGGTGATTGCTACACAGGACGGCTACATTGCGCACGCCGCCAACAGCGATCGCACATCGTGGACGAGTTACGACGGCTACGCGGAATCCGGCAACCAATCCGACGGGGATAGCGAATCGATCGCCTTCGGTCGCAACGCCAGCGGGGCCGGGATTTACGTGGCCTCCAGAGCCACAGCAAGCACCGGATCGCAAACGATCGAACTAACGATCAGCGGTACCGACGTGACAAGCTCNGGCACGTGGACCAACATNGACGTNGACAACNACAGCGGNCACAAGCANGCAATCATGGATGTGGTGTGGGGCGCTGCCACNGATGGCGCTACCGCGGGCACTTGGGTNGCGGTGGGCAAGCANGCCACAAAAGANATTTTCCGCAGCACCAACGGCGCGGCGGCATGGTCTGCCGTTGCGCTTGACGCCCTGAGCGGTCACGCGGGCGGGTCGGCCTCGTCTGAGTTCATCAACGGCACAGCATCCGACGGATCAGGCAAATGGATGTTCGCGCAGGCGTCTCGGATTTACTACTCGACGGACAACGCGGCAAGCTGGGCAGTATCGACGCCGTTTAGCACCAACGCACCAGGCCGAGCGCAGAACCTGATCTTTAGCCGCGGGGTGGGCGGGGCGTCCGACGCATGGGTATTGGCGTATTCGCGACAATCGAAAATCAATTTCCGTAGCTGTGCCGCGTCAGACATCACCGATTGGGGAACCGAAACGCGGGCCAACAACATGCAGCAAACGACCACCAACGGCCGCAACGTGAAGATGGCCACGGCCGGCGGGCGTGTCGCCGCGTTCACGGAGTCCCACACCAAGCTGTACCGGTTCGACGTGGACGGCAAGACNATNAGCAATTTGACNGAGATCACATTGCCGGNAACGCCCCGCGACATTGCATGCGATGGCACCACGTGGCTGATTGCGTGCAATGACGGGCACATTCTGGAGAGCACCGACAACGCGGAAACGTGGACCAAAATCGTGGACGGTTACCAAGCCGACGGGTCCAGCGCTTTGGATCTGGAAGCCATCACGTGTGACGTGATTTTGCCGCTGTAGGGGGTCTCATGGTGTCGTGCGTTGTATACCTGGACCGTCAGCACAGCGGGAAGCCTGGCCGCAAAGCGAGCGACCGTGGGGCGGGTTCAGACTTGGACGGCGACGGATCGGTGGGCGTGGAAGAACGCGAAGCGATGATGACCGCGCGGTATCTGCTGGCGTGCGAAGTCGCTCTGCTGCAAATGGGCCACACGGTGATCCCGATTGCGGACGGCTGGTATAGCGAGCGGCACGACCGCGTAAACCGGTACGCCGCGGACTTTGGGCCCGATGTGCCGCAGGTGTATTGCTCCGGGCATTTGAACGCCGGCGGCGGGGGATACGGGGCAGTATTTTTTGACCACCGATCCAGCAGCGGGCCGGACCTGGCGCAACGCATNGCGGGNCANATCCGCATGGTNGCGCCAGANCTTGACGCCGTNAAAACCTTTGGCGCCAGCCCCGANGATTGGACCAAGAACGCGCACGCCACCATNGCCGGCGTNGGCCGTCCGGTGGCCGTGTGNTTAGAACCTTTATTCATAGACCAACCCGCCCACGCGGATTTGATGACGCAAGAGGGCCTAACCGTTATCGGCNGGGCCATTGCTGCGGGCATCGACGCGTGGGCCAATACCTGCGAGGTAAACTCATGAGCGGATTTGTTAATAGCCTTTTCAACAGTACAGACCGAATCAGCTACCGGCGCTTGCTGGTGTTTGTGTCCGCGTGCGGTCTGCTGATTGCGGACAAGCTCGACGGGGACCAATGGGTGTACGTCGCCATCGCGTACATTGCAGGGCAAGCAATGCCGGCGGCCATGTCAGCGCTCAAGGGCGGCAAGGCGTGACCGAAACGATCGGATGGGCGATGGCGGCGGCCGCTGCGGCGTTGGTCGCGTTGGCGCGGGTCTTGGGCAAGGGCAAGAAGCGCCCCACGTTGCCCGCAGAGCCGCCCGAACAAGTCGCCGCTGACCACGCACGGGACGCGATACAGGACGCAGCACAGAGCAAAATGGACGAGATTGACGACGCATTGAAGGGCGACGACCCCACGGCGTCGTTGGCACGTCTGGCCAATCTGGCCAACAAGAGGCGGATTTGATGCTGGCGGCGTTGTTGCTGTTGGCGTCCGGGTGGGCTGGTGCATTCGATCCGCCGGTCCTGCGGGACGTTTCCCCGTCGGATTGCAACCAGGCCACGGCCATCCGGGCGGGCGGTGTGTTTTCCATCGACCTCGCCAACCCGGATGGCACCGCCGTGTGTAACGCCGTTGCCCTGCCGCCAAACCAGGTGGCGTATCTGTTGCAGCTTGAAGAATACCACCACGCCCGCGAGCGGCTGCACGCGCTGGACGTTGAGCTTTTGCAGACCGAACGGGATTGGTATCGTGACCAGTTAGCCACACAGGCCGAACCAGTGCCGTGGTATGAGACGAAAGCGGCAGCCCGTTGGGGGGGTCGGCTCGAAGTTCTGGCCCTGGTGGGCGTATTGTCTGCGGGGATCGGTTATCATGTCAGCAGGTGATACCATGCAAACCAAGCTCTTGATCGCGGGCGTGCCGTTTCTCATTTCTTTGGGCGGGGCGTTGTTTGCCGTCGAGTCCACCGCGCAAGCAACGGACGAAATCGAGGAGCGCGTAAGGGTCTTGGAAGTCAAAGACGCCGAGAGCGGATCCACCGACGTGATGGTGAAGCAGAACACCGAGCGGCTTGAACGCTTAGAAGCAATCGTGGAAAAGATGGCCGATCAGCAAATCAAGATGTTGGCTAACCAGGCCGCCGTATGCCAGAAGCTCGACGCCAATTGCAGCCGGTAGCCGCTTAACTTTTGGGCCGTTGTTCGTCCTCCGGCCCCGCCCCCAGCCCCACTCGTGGCGGTTCGGGGGCTTTTTTTTGCGTGGGGTGATCGTCTGCTAAACGTTGGACGTAAAGCCATTTTCAAAAAAACTTACGCAAACCCCTTGCGGTATTTATACCGGTGGGGCATATTAAGAAGGTAAGGCAATCAAGCCGACACCAACCGAGGACGAAAGACAATGAGCGCGATCAAGAACCCAGAAATTCTCCAACAAATGATCAACGAGCGGCCAGGGCTGAGCTTCGCGAAGCAAACCCATTACCAACACAATTTGAAAGAACTCAAGCGGCCGTATTACCTCGCATTTGATAGCAACGAAGGGCAATGGTCAAAACGGATCGCCGTCGATCTCGTGGAACAATTTGTGACGCAAAAGCGCATCCCTGTGCGGGTTTTGAAGGAAAGCACAAACAATTTTCCCGATCGTGCCAATCTCCGAGTGTGGACTAAAAACGAAACCGGCGAATGGGTCGATCTTGTGATGCAACAGATTGAACAAAGCTAACCACCAACCCGGCCCCCCACGGGGGGCCACAACCGAGGACGAAAGACAATGGAAACAGCAAGGGACATTTTGGGCGCAGTCGTGATCGGCGCCATCGTGATCGGCGTCATGGTGCTGTCATGAGCCGGCGCAGTGGGCACTACTGGGAGACGCCGGGGGCCGGCGGCTTTGAGAGCCAGGAAGCGGAGGCACATCGGCGCGCGGTGGAACACAACCCCGAGATCGACCGGGTAGCTGCGGCGCACTTTGCCGCGGAGCGTATGCACGCCAGGCGGCTGCGGTCGCGGGAGCTTGTGGAGCAAATGAAACGGGACGAGGGCAGCGGCGAGGAGTAGGGGAAACGCGACCGGGGATCGCGTGCGCGCCATCGGGTGGGATCCGGTGGCGCGTTTTCAATTGCAGAGCAGTACAGCGTTTGCGGATTTATTTTGATTATTCTTGTTGAATATCATTGACGGGTAATATGCCGCTCCGATATAAGTAAAGGGTAAGGCAAACAAGCCGACACCAACCGAGGACAAAAAACAATGTTGAAGGCAACTACGCAAGCTCGGCACGCATTCCAAAACTTCAGCAACGGTAAGATCGATAAGTGGGCCATGTACGGCAAGATTTTTGATCTCATGGATGCAGGTAAAATTACGCTTCGCGCGCTTTGCTCAATCGGTCCTGAGTACGGCATCACGGCTGGTGCTATCAAAATGCGCCGGTGTGACTGGCTGGGAATGAAGTAAACCACCAACCCGGCCCCCCATTGGGGGCCACAACCGAGGACGAAAGACATGGACGCAATACTGAGCAACAGACGACAGAGCCCCAGCGGCAACGGCGTGGAGGTCTGCGATCTGACGTGCCCAAGCTGCAACCACGTTGCCGTGCTGGCCTTCGAGGGCTGGGACGCGGTGGCGTGTCTAGGATGCCGTGCAGAGCTTCAGCGACCGGCCGAAGGGCTCCCACCCCTGAACCCTGGGCAAGAACTGGCGATCCGCGTGGGCGTGCTGCGCGATGCGCTGGCCGCTGACCTGCGCGCGATGACCGAGCCCGACGGCACCCACAGCAGTGACTACGGGTCGCGCTTGGCGGTGTTTGTGAATATATTGTCGGAGGCCATAAGCGCCTACGAAGAAACCCAACCCAAGCCATTTTAGGAGGACGAAACCCATGGCAACAGCAAAAACGAAACCGAATGAACCGATCACAATGGACGCGCTACCAGCGGGTACCGTCGTTGAGCTTCAGGGCAAGCAATACCCGACGCACGCCGGGCTGTTGGCCTTGGCGCACGCGCACGGTATGACCAGCATGGTAACGGACGTGCTCAGCTACCAAGACGGCGAAGCCGTCGTGAAGGCGACCGTTGAGGGCAGCCGCGGCACGTACACGGGCCACGGTGACGCGAGCCCCGCCAACGTCGGGCGCAACATCGTTAGCGCCGTTCTCCGCATGGCGGAGACCCGCAGCCAGAACCGCGCGATCCGCGCGTACTTGGGACTCGGCGCCACGACGGCGGAAGAAATGCCCCCAGATGCCCTTCAGGGCGGCGGCAACCGGCGACCCGCACCCAAGGCACCGACCAGCGCCCCACGCAAGCCACAGGCGCAAAACATCCAAGACGACGGGCCACCGTGTCCCGAATGCGGCGGACCGATGCACGACAACCGCGAGAAGCGCGCGGGCGGATGGCGCGGCCCGGCGTGGAANTGCAAGGANTACAAGAACTGCCCNGGCGTGTATTGGGAAGCCAGCGACGCACCAGCAAANGANGNNGGGGGCGACGATGGGATCCCTTTTTAGTCGCGTGTCCGAGTTTCAAGCGTNCATGAACAGCCCGAAGGGGCAACGGATGATGGCCGACATTCAACGCCGCGCCATGGACGTAGCGAGGGACGAGCTTACGCAAAAGCTCGACGAGGGCACGATCTGNCCATGCTGTGGNCAGCACGCNAAGCGATACAAGCGCAANATCCACAGCGGCATGGCNCGGTGGTTGATCTGGNTGGTGCGCGAATACGCGGCCAGCGGTGGNCAGTGGGTGGACATCAAGCGCAGCCCCCAGCGCGGCGGCGATTACGCCAAGCTGGGCCATTGGGGTCTGATTGAGCAGGCACCGCCGGACACCACCCACAACCGATCGGGGATGTGGCGACCCACTCAGAAGGGCTTTGACTTTGCCCACAACGTGATTCGGGTGCCGGCGTACGTCCTGATGTACAACGGGCAGATCGATGGCTGGGCGCCGTCAACGGTGAGCATCCGCGATGCCTTGGGCCAGAAGTTC
>FUFK010038271.1_pt1 | contig 21885 bp, 14 predicted proteins | sample 1021851 | NCBI WGS metagenome assembly FUFK01 (sample SAMEA51879418, study PRJEB19060) | metagenome
AAAACTTTTTATGTATTAAAAACTTGTTTTCCCATCTGCTAAACGATAAAAAAAAAACATATGCGTTTATTCTAAAAAAGTTTGTTTAAAAAAAAGACTAAAACAATAACTCATAATAGCGTCAAGAGAAGAAAAACTCCAACTAAAAAAAAAGTTTATTCCAAATCTAGAAAATTAGACAAAAAGGAAAAAAATTATTCTTTTTCTTTATCTATTTATTCCTCAATTCTTATTTTTATAGGTTTCATAAGTCTCTCTCTTGCAATATTTTTTCTTGTAAAGCAATTACAACCTTTAATCAATAATGAAAGATTGAAATACTTATGTACATATCAACTTGGAAATAAAAAAAGTCAGAGTTATAAAGATTCAAAATTGAAATTAGAAAAGCTGGTAGGAGATAGTGATAAATATTGCAAGAATTTTCTTATCCCAAAAGGAAACAAAAGATTTGGATTTTTTCGAAATATGGGAGATATTCTCTTTAAATTAATTTAGTGTTGAAACATATGTTTCGGGAGCACTAAGTCGTATTTCAAATCCTATCACCCCCGATTTTCATCAATAGATTTCAGCAATCCCAAAAATGATTCGCATTGCATCAGTAATATTTTTGGTTATTTACATAAAGCATTTTATAATTTTTAAAAATATTAATGAATTAGAACTTATAGATAATTAATATAGAAGCTGATGGTTGAAAGTTTGAATAATTATCTAATTCTGAATTTATGTTTCTAACAGCTGAATTTATTTCATTCTTAACAAAATTAGGTAATGGATAATTTGATTTATGATCCCATTGAACATCATTAATACTAATATATTGAATACCAACTAAAGCTCTTAAATTAAATCTATCGTTTACATATTTCTCTATTCCTAAGCTTAGTTTTGGAGTCAAAGTAAAGGTATTTGTGGAAACTCTAAGCTCACCACAAGAACTACATCTTATTTTTATATATCCTAAATCATAATAAAGCCTAGATAAATCTATATTGGAAAAAGCCATTAAGCTATTTAATCCAATCTCTGAGTTAAGAAATAGATTCCAGTTCAATTTTTCTTTTTTATTCAGGTATTTGCTAGCTGAAAAAGTAACTCCTCTTATAAAGACATCTACTGGGATTGTCTCAGAGAAACCAGCATCAAAATAACCCGGCATATAATCTAGGTAATTTAATCCAAGGCTCCAAAAAATCTTTGGATTAACCTTTCGATCAACTCCAAAATATATACCTTTTTCAGATAAGCCATAGTTTATTGAATTAATCTTGTTTTTATCTTCGGCTTTTATATTTGGCATCAAAAATATAAGAATCGATAAAGTTTTAAAAACTAAAATATATTTAAAAAAACTTTTTATATTTTTATCCATCCGATTAATTCAAAATTTTATAGAAGAAATTTTTATAAATTAAAAAAAATTCTTACTTATTAGTTTAAATTAATTTAACTTACTCTTCTTAGTAATTTTTATTTAAATAAAATTTTAAGTCGCTACTTAATATATTATTTTAATAATATTATTTTGAACCCAAGAGAATGGCTGACAACGTTAACTTAAACTATCCTTCTTTCGGTGAAGAAGCGTACATAGACTATATTTGGCCAATATTGTTTCCAGATATTAACTTAGATAATACAGTTGGTTCTTCAAGATTACTTAATAATGCTTTTGGCACATGGATAGGGCCAGAAGAGAATAATGAAGATTATGAATCAATTTCAGCAACAGATGTTATCTTAGATTTTTCCTACACCGAAAACAATCTTAATCTAAATATTTCCTTTAATGCACAAGTTGTTGAAGAACACGATTTGATTTTTAATGGTTCGTTCAATACTTCAATTAGTCATGAATTTGATACTTGGAGATATCTTGCAACTAATCCTGATTTAATTTCTAGTATAGGGACCGATAAAGGTAGAGTTGCACAACATTATTTTCAAATTGGAATAGATGAAGGTCGTACAGTTCATGACTTTAATGAATATGACTATGTAGCTAGCAATCAAGATTTAATTCCTATTTTTGGTTTAAATCCCAAAGAAGCTGTACAACATTATGTTGAATACGGATTTAATGAGCAAAGATCAACGTCACAATTCAACGAATTAGTTTATTTGGCAGCAAATCTTGACATAATAAATTTAGATTATTCCACTTCCTATCGATATGATGAAGATGAGACTTATGTCGCTTGGTCTGAATTAAATAAACATGCCCAGAATCATTATATAAACTTTGGTTATTTAGAAGGAAGGAATTCTAATTTAAATACTTTTTTACAAGCTGTATCTGTATCAGGTAAGCAGGCTAATTTCAATAGCTATTCAAATTCGGTTCTTAGTCACTATGACTTGCAATCTCGTGGAATTGTAGAGGATTATATTTATTTTGACTATAACAGCTATCTCGCCTCAAATCATGACCTTCTTGCAAATGGTCCTGATTCTAAGTTAGGGCTTTATCATCATTATTTAAATTATGGGAGAAATGAATCACGTAATTTAGATTCATTTGATGAGTACAAATATCTTGCTGCAAATCATGACTTGATAAATAGCTTTGGTTCAAATGGCAAATTAGCTACAGAACATTATGTTAATAGAGGTTTTTCTGAAGGTAGAAATTTAACTCCTTCATCTGAATTTAACATTTTTCTATCTGGTTATTTAGTTAGTAATCCTGATGTTCTTGATAGTCTTTATAAAGATGTAGATGGGCTTTATAATTCGAATGTTTATAGTTTGTTATTTCATGACTTGAAATATAGCGACTTATATTCCAATAATACCTTTGGTTATGATTACAGCAAACACTCAAGCTTAACTCATTACTTTGAAAATGGATATTTAGAAAATAGACAATTTGATAGTTTCAACAATTCAAATTATCTAAATTATTTAATTAACACTGGAAAATATAATTATTCAATGGATGGTGAAAACTATTTCTTTAATCCAAGGGGGTACACTTTGAACAGTTATTTTTCTGGTAGTGATTATGAATTAGTAGCTTCGCATTTCATTTACGATTATGTAAATTTTGATGATTCTAGTTATTTAGCAAGTAATAAAGACCTGATTTCAAATTTGGAGGGTATTAATAGCAAATTCAATATTTTTAATCACTATATAAACCATGGCCATAAAGAACAACGAAGTCTTGATAATTTTGATGAATATCAATATTTAGCAAGTTATCATGATTTGATTTCATCTTTTGGACTAAACAACATTTCTTCTGTAACTGAACATTATGTGCAAAGTGGATATTTAGAAGGACGAATAGCCGATAACTTTAATGAATGGGGATATGTTGCTAGTTATAATGATTTATTAATTGTTATGGGTAATAATACAAGCGCTGCTACGGAACATTTTATAACTTTTGGAATGTTAGAGGGTCGAAGGACAGATATATTTAATCCTGAAGAATATCTAAATAAAAATAGTGATTTAAGAAGTTTTAATCATGATTTAGCTAAAAAGCATTTTATAGAACATGGATTTGCAGAAGGGAGAGTTTTTTAAAATAAAGCTACATCAATAACTTTTTATTTTTGCTTCTAGACCAATTAATTTCATAAGAACTTTTGCATTATTTGCAACTGGATAATATTGTTTTTCTTGCATTGCTCTATACATGGCCGTTTCTAAAGTACAGATTAATTTCCTTATTAACTCTTTTAACCTTTTTTCGAATATGTAGGCGTAAATTAACTAAGAATTGACAGTCGATCTAAGATAAAGTTGAATTAGCTTTTATTTATGAAAACCACGAATAGCAATAGAGTTGAAAAAAACACTGAGAATTGGACTGTTGAATCCATTTTTGAAGATTGGATTGCTAAAAAAAAGTTATCTCAAAGAAAGATCTCTTGGTTGGAGGCTAACTTCAGAGATTCTTACATTGAAATGGATAGGGATTTTGCAGAAAATTATCCTAAAACAATTGCACCAAACTGGATGCGATCAGAATTGGACAATCCAAAGTGTCTTTTTGTGATTCAATGCGTTGCTGAACTATTAGATAACTTAAAGCCCAGAAAAAAAGATATTCCAAGAATGATGAAAATTTCAGATTTTCTAAAAATGAAAGGCTTACTAGCGTAATAAATTTATTACAAGAGTGCTGCAGTATATAGAGAAGTAAATCTACCTTACTATGCTGCGCAATAAGAGGAACTAGAGGAGGCAATAGAAAAGCAACATAAAAGCAACAGTTTATAGATTAGGCTGTAATGTAACATCAGATAAATACAGAAAAGGCAACTTAGTATTGATTGAAGTGAAATAGATAGTATGAGCAGATTGGCAGCTAATCCTCAATCAGATCAAGCGATTGCAAAAGTATGAGCATCGTGGAATATCTCTGGGCAGCCCTTATATGACTAAATAAGTAAAGAAAAAGAAAGTTAAAAAAGTTTATTAAATTACCTCAAGGATAAACTTGAAAATGTAGAAAAAAACTAGATGCAGAAATAAGTTGATTTATGTAAGAAATAGTACCACTAAAAAATAAACAAAGACAATTACTTCATGAAATATGAAGAGTTAACTGCTCTTTAATTCAAGAAGATTACGAATAGAAGAGAGCAAACATAACCTCCGAATATGTAAAAGGCGATATCTGCTAGAGAGAGTGTTTAGAATTTAAATGAAACTGAAGTTGTAAAATTACACTATTAAATTTTATAAAAGGAGAAAAACTCCTGATGATAGAGGTTATTTATAACAATGTATCGGACATAATTTTGAGGATGCTAATAGTTATGTCGTAGATCATCATACATCTACATCAGCTGCAAAATTAGTGGAATTAGGTTTAGATGGACTTACTAGACGCTATTTATAGCCGAAGGTTTTTAATTATGACTAATAATATTGCTGATTGAGAATTGAGAGAAATTGATAACTATTAAAGTTAAATTGGAGTAGGTTGAGAATGGATCTACTTTTGATATTTTTGGTGAATATGATGATTAAATTAATACTATATAGTTAGTAAAAATATAAATTACTACTTTCTGAAAGGTGGAAAAAAACCAGTGTTTTCCTTAATTATTTTTGACTCCATTAACCATTCTAAAAATTCATTCCAATCTTTAGCCATATAAAAAGCATTATGGATTTCACTTCTTTGGTCTTTAGAAAAGGAGCTGTGATTCATTATTTTTAATAAAGCTTTTGAATCTTCAGGATTATAATTATTCATGATTTTGACCTCCAATCATCCATTTCTCAAGGGATAGTTTCTTATTCATGGTGAATGTTTTTTTATTTTACTAAAGAAATTACTTCAAGACTATAGTAATTTATTTATATAATTAAATTTAGGAGAGATTTAACTTATTAATGAGACTTTTTTAGGATCTTACGATATTTAAAAAAAAAATATAAAAAATATTTATTATTGCGGGTGATACAGCAAGAAAAGTTATGCAATGCATAATAGATAATCAGCCATAGAATACTCTTAGGATATTTGAGAAGGCTGAGAATTCTATCGAAATCATGTTACCTCTTTTTTTTCTATTTTTTTATATTCTGGAGGATTGTTTTTTCTGTTTTTATTAAAACTCATTCAATTTTTTTCAGAACATTCGGGCATACGCTTCTCATCATATCCATATAAAAGGTAATGAAGACGTCCAGCAGCTTCAAGATCTTGAACGGAATAGTTAACAATTTCACCATCAGAATCGGAGATGGAAATAGATGGTATCCAAGAGGGGAGATTTTCTCTCAAGTCAGGAAAATTGTTAACGTAACATTTATTCCAAGAAATCCAGTTAGAATCTTTTTCGTACATTCTGGCATATTGTTCGCCAACGGAATTAGAAGTTCTAGAACCGATATAAGCAAAATATGCTATTGATGTAATTGTTAAAGCTGATACTCCTGCAATTGTTAATACTTTTTTCATTTAGAAATCTTTTTAAAAATTAATTTAGATCGCATTTTAAAGATTCTCTTTCAGAGGAGATAATTATTATCTTCTATTATAATATATGCGTTATACAAAATATTATACATAGCTTTTCTAATTTCTAAAGTATTTTAGGAGGCTAATTATATAAATTTAAAGCTTAAGCTTATTTAGAGAGGATAAAGTTTTGGAAAGTCAGATTATTCAAAATAAACAAAATTAATTTCTTCTTAGAAAGGCAAAGTTTCTAATAGAGAAATTACTGAAGAAAAATTAGCTTAAACCATAGTTATTATATATTGTTATTTCATTAGAAATTTTATAAATTTTTAAAATCTGATCATGTTTGATAAAATTATTTAAATAAACGAAATGTTGTCTCTAATGAATTTTAGTGAAAAGTTCTTAGAACAATTCCCCAAAGAGACAATTTTTATTTCTGGAATTGGTAATGTTCAAATAAGTCAAAGAATTGATATCTTTTTAATAGTTGCAAAACAAATTAAAGAAAAACTCCCAAAAAGAAGTATAAAATTTTTTTGGATAGGCGACGGATATTCTGAATCTGATACAACTTATGGTATTTGGCTTAAAGAGCAAATTTATATTAGTAATCTTAATAATGATTTTTTTGTTATAAACACTTCTTTATACAAAAAATTTTTTGATAAATCAGATATTTTTTTAGTTTCTTCGATGGAACATGAACCACCTATTTTTGCTGAAAAAGCATTATCTTCTTCTAAACCAATTTTATGCTTTGGCAAAGGATGTAAATTAGCAAAATTCTATCAAAAATATGATATTTGCGATAATTTAGTAGCTGACTATTTCGATATTGAATCAATCTCTGAGAAAGCTGTAAATCTTATCAGAAATAAATTAGTCGATAAAGAGTATTTTTCAAATTTATTAAATGAATTTTCTGAAAGAAAAATAAATCTAATTCTTTATAATAAGCCCTATTTAAAATCAAAAAAGCCAATAATAAAAATTATAACTAGAATTATAAATAGCAATGTTATTACTTATTCAACAGCTAAAATTATTGTTAATTTAATATTTAAATTCCAAAAAATGAGTAAGATTAAAATAAAAAATATAATTAATATTATTGCTGTTAAATGTAAGAATATAATTCAAATAAGATCAGTAAAAAGATTTATAAAAAACAATAAATTTCTTTATTCAATAGCTTTCTCAATTTATAAGTTAATAAAAAAAACATCTCCGGAAACTGCGATTATTTTTAATCCACCACCACCACAAATAGATTCCAAAAAGACTGAAGAAACTCATATTGGCAACTTAACTTTTAAAGATTCTTTACCAACAATTATAGTTGTGTGTCATGAAGCTAGTGCTACTGGAGCACCAATACTTGGACTAAATATTTGTAAAAATCTTAAGGGCTTTAATATCATAGTTTTATTAAGACAAGGAGGTGAATTATTAGATTCATTTAAAGATTTTTCTTTTTGCATTATTAACCTTAATTCAAGTAATGGAATCATTGAATGGACTAGTTTAGAGAAATTATTAATTCCTATATTAGATCCAAAAAAAATTGAATATGCAATAGTTAATAGCTTTGTAAGTGGGAGTGTTATTTTTGCCCTAAAAATTTTAAAAGTGCCGACCATTTTACTAGTACACGAATTTGCAGGTTATTGCGATAAAAATGCAATCTTTCCATATCTTTTCTGGGCGAGTCAAATATTATTTTCTACCTCAATTACTAGAGATGACTTTATTAAAAATGTGCCTGCATTAAAAGATGTAGCTAATATAAATATTCTTCCTCAAGGTAAAAGTGAGCCTATTATCAAATCTTCTAAAAAAAGTAGAGCATCAAATGCGAATGATTCTGTGGATTTATTTCTTAAAAATTTATCAGATGATACAACCTTAATTATGGGTGCAGGTTATGTTCAAATACGCAAAGGAGTTGGGGTTTTTATAGGAGTCGCAAATAGAATCAGAAAAAAACTGCCAAATCAAAAAATAAAGTTTGTATGGATAGGAGGAGGATACTCCCCAGAAGATTTTAATCTAGGAATTTGGTTGCATGAGCAAATTTGTCTTAGTAATCTAGAAAATGATTTATTCATTATTGAAAATTCTCCAAATTATCAGAAATTACTTAAGAGATCAGATTTCTTTCTGGTTACTTCACTATTAGATCCACTACCTAACGTTGCAATAGATGCTTTATCAGCCGCAAAACCAACATTTTGTTTTGATAGAGGATGTGGATTAGCTGAATACTATAGAAAAACTGATTTTTATGATGACTTAGTTGTCTCTTTTTTTGATATAGAGTCAATGTCAGAAAAAATAATCGATCTTATTAAAAATCCTGAAAAACGAAAAAATATTTCTAAAGCATCTTCAAAATTCGCTAACGATATTTTCAGTATGAAGAAATATATTGAAAGTTTAAATAGTTATGGTGATTCCTTAAAAAAATTGCAAATAAAACAATTTTTAAACATAAAAGACCTTATAAAGTATGACCCTATTGATACTTATTTCTTTTCCAAAGATGTTAACAAAAACGATAAATTTTCAGTTTATTTGACCCATACTCAAATGTGGGTTGGTGAATTAACTGCTAGAAAACCATTCCCTGGTTTTCACCCCGGTATTTATAAAGAAGACGTATTGAAATTAAATAAAAATGAGGATCCATTACTTCATTATTTAAAATCTGGTTCTCCAAAAGGAAGGTGGTCGAAAAATGTTATCCTTCCCACATACAAAGAAAATAAAAATCTTTTGAAATCCAAAAATTTAAAGATTGCAATTCATATTCATGTCTATTATTTAGATTTATTAGATGAAATATTAAAGGCAATTAGTTTTAATAAAACTAAACCGGACTTATTAATTACTACACCTTTTCAAAATGATGTACGTAAAATTGAAAAGGAATGCGCTAGTTATGGATTGAAAATAAAAAAAATTCTTATAACCCCCAATATAGGTAGAGATATAGGTCCTTTAATTTCCGGAGTTGGCGAAATTATCGACTCAAATTATGATTTTTATGCTCACATACATACTAAGAAAGCAGTTCATAGTGATGGCGATATGGCGAAAGAATGGAGGGAATTTTTAATCAATAATTTATTAGGTAATTCTTTTTCAAATATGATTGATAAGATTATATGTTCTTTCCTTAATGATAAAAATTTAGGTTTAGTTTTCCCAGATGATCCCAACTGCTGTTCTTGGTCTTTAAATGCAGAAATAGCTAAAAATTTTGGATCAAAAATGGGTTTAAAATATTTCCCAAAACATTTTAACTTCCCAATCGGGACAATGTTTTGGGCCAGAAAAAATGCACTTTCTCCCCTATTCAATCTCGACTTGGATTGGGATATCTATCCCAAAGAACCATTACCTTATGATGGAACAATCTTGCATTCTATTGAAAGACTTATTCCATTCATAAATGAATCTCAAGGTTTTGAATACTCAGTGACTAATTTACCATCAATTACGAGGTAGATATTTTCTTATAAAAAAGTTGCAATCCCTCTTTAATAGATATTTGAGGCTCCCAGTTTAAGACCATATTTGCTTTTTTGATATCTAAAATATTTACATCAACGTCCGATAATCTCTCGGGAGAAGTTGAAAACAAAACTTTTTTGTCCAGAATTATTTCTATTAACTTTATTATTTCTATTAAACTGGTTCCTTGTCCTGAACCAATATTAAAAATATGATTATCACCGTTGTAATTAATCGAAGCAATAATGGCATCTATAACATCAGATATGTATATAAAATCTCTGATAATATTGCCATCACCCCATATCTCAATTGATTCATTTCTAATTGCTTTAATAATGAAATTAGGTATAACACCTTGAGTATGATTTAATCTTTGAGATCCCCCATAAGGATTTGATATTCTTAATACTAAACCATTTATATTATGGATTTTTTTATAAAGATATAGATATTTCTCGATAGCTAATTTCGTGATACCGTAAGAACAAATAGGTTCAGTTGGATGATCCTCAGGAATTGGCAATACTTGAGGTTTTCCGTAAACAGTTCCTCCAGATGAGATAATTATAACACTTCTACCTTTTGAATCTTTTGCCGCATCAAGGATATTAATAGCTCCAATTAAATTCACTTTTAAATCCAATTTAGGATCATTATTAGAAGATTGTGGGACACAATTGCTCGATAAATTAATTATTTTGTCGGCTAGTTTGCATGCATTGCTTACTTCAATAGGATTACATATATCTATTTTTTTTATACTTATATTTTTATGACTGACGGAATTTGGAGCTAATAAACCTTTCCCTCTATGGACCAAAGCTAAGACTTTATGGCCTTTGGACAAGAGATTTTCTACTAAATGTGAACCAATATATCCACTTGCTCCAAAAACTACTATATACATTTATGACTATTATTATATTGACATCCATAATTCTATATTTATATTTGAATTTATAAATTTAATTGTTTACCATGCAACATATTCAAGAGACTTTAGTGAATAATCTACAATTAAAAAATGAAATATTTTTCATGGGTTAATCAAATAATTAAAATATTTATTTATAAATCAATATCCATTAGGATTCATTCTTTTCCATCTCCAAGAATCTATACACATTTTTTTTAGATCTAATTTGGCCTCCCATCCTAAAAATTTATTTGCATAACTTGGATCAGCACATATTTCGCTAATATCTCCTTCTCTTCTTTTCGTTATCGTATATGGAATTTTCTTGCCCGAGACACTCTCAAATTCTTTTATAACTTCTAATACACTGTAAGATTTTCCTGTACCTAGATTGATGTCTGTACAAATATTGTTTTCTTTACTCAATTTCTTCAGGGCGGATAAATGACCTTGAGCAAGATCATCTACATGAATATAGTCTCTTTTGCCAGTTCCATCTAAGGTATTATAGTCATTACCAAAAATTAAAAGCATATCTTGTTTACCTAGTGCAACTTCATTAATAAATGGAATTAAATTTGTGGGATTATCTCTTGTATCTTCACCAATAATTCCTGAGGAATGTGCTCCAATAGGATTGAAATATCTTAGATTAATAATCTTCCAATCTGGTTGCGATTTATATAAATTTTTTAGGATATCTTCAATTATTAATTTTGTTTTTCCATAAACGCTAATAGGATTTAGTTCTGTTTTCTCTTTGCATTTAATGGAGGCAGCATTACCATAAACTGAAGCAGATGAGGAAAAGATTATTGATTTAACATTTGCTAGTTTCATTTCTTGGAATAGAACTAGACTTCCAATAACGTTATTATCGTAGTAATCAAGGGGGTATTTCTCTGATTCACCTGTTGCTTTTAAACCAGCAAAATGAATTACACAATCGATTATGTTGTTTTTAAAAAGCTTTCGAAGTAATTTATTATCCCTAATATCTCCTTCAAGGAATTCGAAATCTTTTTTTGCTAATCTCTTAATTCTTTTTCTTACTTCTATTTTGCTGTTTGATAAGTTATCAAGAATTATTATATCGAAATTATTCTCAAGTAATTTAAGTGAAGTATGAGAACCAATAAATCCTAAACCTCCAGTTATAAGAATTTTATTTTTCAAATTTTTTTCAAATTTAATAATAATAACTTAAATTAAAGAAAATACTCAACCAAAAGGAAATTAATATTTACTATATATTTTGGAATTTTTAATTAAAATGAAAATATATAAAATTGTCATTTTATTTAACTTCCAAATTTAAGAAAATTAGATTAACCTAATGAGCTTTGATTCTAGTATTCTAATAAGTTCAATATTTGGTGATTATACTAGATCCTATTTATCGGATTCGGAACTCGCAACATACTATATTCATAATGATGAAAATCAAGATATTGATATAGCATATGGTCAAGCAGATACTTTAAGTCACAGCAATTTAAATCAAGATTATATTCGTTCTATATTCACTAATTTAGATCCTTTTATCTCTCTAGACTTTACTGAGGTTTTTACAGCCAATGAAGCAACATTTAGAATATATTCCGTTTCAGATTTTAGTAGATGGGATTCATCAACGGCTGGTCAGGTGGAAAATAATACGAATTATTGGGATATTCTTTGGCGTAATTCTTCATCAGAATTAGATTTCAATCGTAATACCATAATTCATGAGATTGGTCACTCNTTAGGGTTGTCCCACCCTAATGAAGATCCTACAAATTCTCTTTGGGACACAGATATTACAGTTATGTCATATAACAAAAGTATAGATGGATGGAATATATCTTTTTCTTCAAATGATTTGCAGGCTTTAAGAACTATTTGGGGTTCAGAGGAAGATGGAATGCCCCAAAATATACAATTAAATGATAGTGAGCAAAACGATAATGATCCGATTGTTGATGACTTTAGTCAGGACTCAAGTACCTTAGGATCTATTTCGGCTGGAGAAACAATTAATGGATCTATTGAAAATATTGGGGATAGAGATTGGTTCTCTCTAGATTTAACAGCAGGCGAAATTCTTCAACTTCAACTTGTAGGAGGATCATCAACCTCAAAAATATGTCCATGTTTTTCATGTAATCAAAAAAATCAAAATAATGAATCAGAAAATCTAAAAACCCTTCAAGAATCAAATAACCTTTTTTTAGGACAAGCTCTTAGAGATCCTTTCTTACGTTTGTACGATAGAGATGGAAATTTACTTTATACCGATGATGATTCTGGCGTCGATTTAAATTCACTTATTCAGTTTAAAGCAAACTATACAGGGAAATACTTTGCTTCTGTTGGGGCCTATTCTGATAACTATGAAGGAGATTACAGTCTAACTCTGACACTTGATGACTTTGCGGGAGATACCACATCAAATGGTGAAATAAAATATGGACATGAAATTTCAGGGAATCTTGAAGTTGCTGGAGATAAAGATTGGTTTGCTCTTAATACCAGCGAAGGAGATCAATTTCAAATTGATTTAGTTGGTGTTACTTTGGATGATACATTTTTAAGCTTATATAATTATGCCGGGGAATTAGTTGCTTCAAATGATGATTTTTCTTCTGAAGGGTTGAATTCAAGAATCGATTATACATCACCTTATTCAGGAAGATTTTTCATTTCAGTTGAAGGATTTAAAAATAGATATAAAGGGAATTATTCATTGAGCGTTAAATTGATTTCATCAGCTTTTAATTTATCTGATTTGGAGGCCTTAAACTACATCGCATGTAACGTGGATCTTATAAGTGCATTTGGCACGAATATAGATGAGGCAAAAGACCATTACGAGAGATATGGTAATTCAGAGGGAAGAAGTATAAGTGGATTTAANGCAACTAATTATTTGAATAACTACAGTGATTTATCAAATGCATTCGGAAATGATTTAGAGGCAGCCATAAGACATTATATTGTTAGTGGATATGCAGAAGGAAGAACAGATATTGATTTAAGTTTTGCAAGTAATAAGATACATTCTGAATATTTAAATTTTTTATCTTTTAGTGATCATTTAATGAACAATATAGTTCCAAATATTATTTAATAATTAATAAATTTATTGCGTTATTAATTCATTTAAATTCAATTTAATAATTTGTAAAAATAATTATAGAATCAAACTATTAATTTAAAGAATTACCTAAAGTATTAAAAATTGATTTATACTTTTAAAATTATTTTTGGATGAAAGAATTTCTAGAGGATCTCAACCCAAAGATAGATTCCTTATCAATTGATTTTATAAATACCTTAAGAGAGAATGATTCATTAATTCATTTTATGAGAAATTTCATAATAAATAATATCTGTGAAAAAACAAATTTAGAAATCAATTTTGACGATTTAAATAAATCATTTTGTTTAAAAAATAAAATCAAAGATAAAGATCAATTTTCAAAATATCTAAAGGTTAAAGGTATGCTTCCAGAAGATCATAAACGAAATCTAATAAATAGTCGAAAAGTATTATTTTTTTCTAAAAATAAATTTTCTGAAAAGGCAAAAAGTGATTTTATAAAAAATAAAGATTTATTGGATCTTTACACCTATGAATTTATAGAATTCAATGAATCAGATTATGCTCATGAGATTTTCTTTCAATTTGAGTCAAAAGAGTCTACTTTCGACGAATTTTGTCAAAAGTATGCAAAAGAATCAACCAAGATAAAAACATATGGAATTAAGGGTCCAATGAATTTGCTGAGAACAAATCCACTTATTATGCAAAAGTTATTGAAGACTGCAGTAAATGAAATTATTGCTCCTTTTAAAGTAGAGAATATTTGGTTACTTATAATCTTAAAAAAGAAAAGCGAAGCAAAGTTTGATGAATTGACTGAATCCAAAATGGTACTATCTTTATTTGATGAGTGGATAAATTTATTAACAGTAAATTCAATCCAAAAGTTTTTTATTTGCTAGCAACTCTATAATGTTTTTTTATGAAGGAATCTATACAAAATCACGTTAAAGAAATCTTTTTAAAGTATGGGGAAAAGGTTCGTTTTAAGATTGGACAATCAATCTCATCTGATAAATATATTGCGGGAACAGTTTTTTTGATAGAAAGTGGTTCTGCAAGAGTAATTCTCGAAGATGATAATAAATTAACTACAGTTAAGAAAATATCGAGTGATCATGTTATTGGTGCAATTTCTATTCTTAGAGGGAATGCCTGTGAGAATGTAAGAGCCTCATCAAATGTAATTGCAACTTCCATTTCTGATAAAGAATTTAAAAAATTATATGATAATGATTCGAAATTTAGAGGTTATTTTGATTCGCTTAAGGATAGTTCTGAAATTATTGAATTTTCAAAATTTATCCGTAATCAAATTCCAAATTTAGACTTTAATCTTATTGAACTTTTTAACCTATTAGAGAAAAGTGTTTTGTTGATTAATTTCAGTAATAAAAAAATCGAGACCCTGTTCAAAAGCAATAAAATTAAGATTTATAGAAGTTCATCAAACGAAAAATTTGCATTCCGAGAAATTGATTCTTTCACAGAATATTTGAAATTTAAAGACAGTAAAAATAGATTTGGTTTTAGGTTTTTAGGTTTAGAAAATAATTTTCTAGAAAACTTAAATAAAATTAAATTTAAAGATATAAAAAAAGATGATGGATCTAAATACTCAAGTGCAGGATCAAATTTACTTTCGAATCAATCATCAAATTTACTTTCAAACCAATTATCAAATTTACTTTCAACCCAATCAGAAATAAAAGAAGCCCCCCAAAATGCTCCTTTAAGTGTTTTTAATAATCAAGAAGTTTCTGAAGATATTATTGTTAGGGCAAATGGGTTCGTCCGTGAAACTCTAGCATGTTTCCAAATGTTATCCAAGATATTAAATTTTCCAATTAGAAAGGACTCTCTTGAGAAAATTTTGAGAGATTATGATTCAAGAGGAGCTAAAATTGATCTTCAATTAATAGGAGAGTTACTTTCCAATCTTGGATTGCATGTCTCAAGTGGTGCGATACCCAAAAAGATGGCTTTNAGGCTTCAAACTCCTTGTGTAATAAATTGGAAAGAGAGTTTTGCATTGATATTAAAAAGTAGTCATGAAGGAATATTATTGGCATCTCCCTCTGAGGGGCTTATTGAAATTAAAACAGATCAAATTGATAGTTTTTTTAAAAGTGAAATTTCTATTTTATTACTCGAACAAACCGAACAGACTCCTAAGGTAGTGTTCAATTTGAGTTGGTTTTGGTCTGCCATCAAAAAATATAAATTAGTTTTAGCTCAGGTTTTACTCGCCAGTTTCATAGTTCAATTATTTACCTTAGGTAATCCACTTTTGATACAAGTGATAATTGATAAAGTTATTTCTCAAAGAAGTCTAGATACCCTTCAAGTTCTTGGGATTGCACTACTTTTTGTAACTTTACTAGAGGGTATTTTAGGGAGCCTAAAAACATTCTTATTCGCAGAAACAACTAATCGAATTGATCAAAAGTTAGGTTCTGAAGTGATTGATCATTTACTAAGGTTACCTCTTGGTTATTTCGACAAAAGACCTGTTGGAGAACTTGGTTCAAGAATAGATGAATTAGAAAAAATAAGAGAATTTCTTACAGGGCAAGCATTAAGTACTATTTTAGATGCAATTTTTTCATTGATTTACATCCTTGTGATGTTTATTTACAGCTCATCTCTAACAATTATAGCTTTGATAGTTGTCCCAATCCAGGTCGCTATCACATTAATTGGTGCTCCCCTTTTTAGAAGGCAATATAGACAATCAGCCGAAGAAAATGCTAAAACGAAAAGTCATTTAGTAGAAGTCATAACATCAATTCAAACAGTAAAATCTCAAAATATAGAAACAATTAGTAGATGGAAATGGCAAAAATTATATTCAAAGTATATTTCCAGAACCTTTGAAAGGACAATAAGTGGTACGTTAATAAATCAATTAAGTCAAGTATTACAAAAAATATCCCAATTACTGATCCTTTGGGTTGGATCTACATTGGTTTTAAAAGGTCAACTTACATTAGGTCAATTAATAGCGTTTAGAATTATTTCGGGTTTTGTTACTCAACCACTTTTGCGACTTTCCACAATTTGGCAAAATATTCAGGAATTAAAAGTTAGCTTTGAGAGACTTGGAGATGTCATTGATACTCCACAAGAGTCAAATGAGATCGATAAACAAAAAATTTCAATGCCACCAGTAGAAGGTAAAGTGATTTTTGAAGATGTAGTATTTTCTTTTACTAAAAGTAATAGAAATATTTTAAATAAAGTAAGCTTTGAAATTGATAAAGGTCAATTTGTTGGGATTGTTGGAGAGAGTGGTAGTGGAAAAAGTACTTTAATGAAATTATTATCTAGACTTTATCGTCCAAAAGAGGGATCTATAAAAATAGATGGATACGATATTGATAAAGTTGAGCTCTATTCTCTGAGAAGACAAATTGGAATTGTGCCTCAAGAACCTATTTTATTCTCTGGAACAGTTTTAGAAAATATTGCTTTAACTCAATCAGATGCAAACAATGACGACATAGTAAGGGCTGCAAAATTAGCTGAGGCCCACGATTTTATAATGAAACTTCCTAATGGTTATAGTACTGATGTTGGAGAAAGGGGGTCTTCATTAAGTGGCGGACAAAGACAAAGAATTGCCCTAGCAAGAACTTTATTAAGTAAGCCTAAGATACTTATTTTAGATGAAGCTACAAGTGCATTAGATTACAATACCGAAAACAAAGTTTGTAATAATTTAATAGAAGCTCTTGAAGATAACACTGTTTTTTTTATAACGCACAGATTAGCTACTGTAAGAAATTCAAATTTAATAATTGTTATGCACGATGGTAAATTAGACGAAATTGGGACACACAAGCAACTTCTTAAAAATAAAGGCAGATATTTTGCTCTCGAAAGTCAACAAGGGAACAGTCTATGAAGCAGAAATTGAAAAAAACTTTTAATAAAGTTCAAAAAATATTGAAAGATCGAACAATTGATTATCTCAAAAAAAGCAAATTAAAAATCAGAAAAGAATTTGGTTCTTTAAAACTTTTTCAGAATCAAAATGCTTTAAGATTTCTAGAATTAAGCAGAGATAAATTAAATAAACTTCAAGATAAATTTGAAAAAAGTTTTAAAAAAATATCTTTTGACGAGTCACTTCTTAAACAAAGTGGCTTTTGGTTGCGATCCGTAACTTGGACTTTGATAGGATCCTCCTCTTTTATTTTGATTTGGTTATGTTTCGCGAAAACAGAAGAAGTTGTTGTGACCACAGGTAAACTTGACCCTAAAGGAGATGTAAAAGAAATTCAGATTCCTTTGGGTGGAGTCATTGATGAAATACTCGTTGAGTCTGGAGATAATGTAGAAAATGGCCAAATTTTGGTTCAACTTGATAAGGAGGCATCTTTTGAAAAATTTAAATCTCTTGAAATAGCAGTTATAGAGAAACAGTTCCAATTAGAAAAAATATCATCTATCTTAAAGCTCAAACAATCACAAGCCGCACAAGAATCAGCAATTTTTAAAGAAAAGATTAAAAATGTATCCAAGAAAATTGAAATAAATGCTCCACTTCAAGATAATTTCGAAATTATTTACCAGGAAGGTGGTATTTCAAGAATCCAATTTAATGAGGAAAAAATAAAATTTAACGAGCTAGAAAGTGAATTATCAAGACTTTTGATAGAAAGAGAAAAAGTGATTAATTTAATAAATCAGGACATCGAACGATTTGAATCTGAATTAGCGAGAATAAGAACTGAAATTAGTGGATTAAATTCTGAACTCATAACCGCTAAAGTTACTTTGCGATATCAATCTTTGGAATCTCCAGTCACAGGAATAGTTTTTGATTTAAAGCCTACCACTGAGGGTTATGTAGCTCAATCTAGCGAACCAATCATGAAGATTGTCCCATTTGATGACTTGGAAGCTGATATTGAGATACCAAGTAATAAAATTGGTTTTGTAAAGGTTGGTATGCCAGTTGATATTAGTATAGATTCTTTCCCATCATCAGATTTTGGGGTATTGCAAGGTGCAATTAAGTCTATTGGATCAGATGCTTTAGTCCCCTCTCAAGCTGAACAAAGGCCGGAATATAGATTTCCTGCAGTTGTTCAATTAGATAATCAAAAATTAAAATTAAAAAATGGCAAATCCTTACCTCTCCAAGTTGGGATGTCACTTACTGCAAATATTAAATTAAGAAAAGTTAGCTATATAAAACTTCTTATAAGAGGTTTATCAAATAGGGTTGATGCAATTAAAGAAATTTAATTTTTATTAAACCATAAATGTATCGTATTTTACAAAAACCATCTAGAAATAAATTAATGTAAAAATATAAATCTTTCTTAAATTATTCTGTAATGTACTATAGAAGTGTCTTCATTGAGCAAATCAATCACTTTAATGCGTAGTTTTGTGAGTTCTATAACAAAAAAGATTGTAAATCTTTTTTTGTTTTAATATTACTCTTGAACAATTTCTACCATTTATTAAAATAATAGCAAAGCAAACAGACGTGAAACACCAAGACAATTTCCTGGCCTTTAACAATCATACTGATTCTTTAAAAGCGAATAATGAAGTGAATCAATTTGTTTTTTATGATCGGCAACTTAAAGATATACAGTATTTATTGGATGGTTCAAAGGATGGTGTAACTTATATCCCAGTTGATAGATGTGATGATCTTTCTGAAATAATTATTTCTTATTTAACTGGCAAGAAGAATATTGATATTGCTCTTTTAGCTCATGGAACTAGTGAAGGTATAAAAATTGGTAGAGATTTTGTTAATGAACAGTACCTTATTAATAGATCTTCTTCTTTGAAAGAGATTAATTTGAATAAATTTTCAATTTTCTCCTGTAATACTGGCCAAAATATCAATTTACTAAACAAGTTTTCTAAAATTTTTAACTGTGATGTTTTTGGTAGTAGCAATTTAATTGGTCATAATTCTAAAAATGCAAATTGGGAATTAGATGTTTGCTCTCAATACAACAAGTTAGCTTCTAATAATATTGTTCCCTTCAAAAAAGAAGTATTATTGAAATGGGAACATTCCTTGTTTGTTGTTCTTGAAGGACACCAGGTAGATGGTTATATTACTGACAATTCTGATGGTACTATTAACTCTAGTATTTATGTGCTTGATAGTATAACTTCAGCACAGGCTAGGGATCTTCATGCAAAAATAGCTACTAGTTCGTTTATTTTATACGCGACTATTAGCACCACAGATGCAAATACATTAGCTTTGCATCTACCACAAGCTAGCAACAGATTAGCAATTACTGTTGGAGGCGTAGGTGCTTCTTCTGCTGCTGCAAGTGATCTTAATACTCTTAGGGCAACAACAACAACTAATGTTAGGACAGAGGCTATAACCTCAATAACCGGGACTACTGGTGATATGAATACTTTTATAAATAATATAGCCAGATATGTTAATGTTGATGGTAGTTCTAGGGCTGAATCCAGCTATACCTTCACTCCTACTGCTAACTCACAATCTGCAGCTGATCTGAATACTCTTAATGACAATGCAACTAATATTAGTCTTGCTAACGTCAATACAATTTCTTCAAGTAGTTTGAGTGATCTTGATACTCTTGCTACAGCCATAGGCAATAGTCAATTTACCAATGCTGCAGGTTTAACGACAATTACTGTTAGTGATAATCCTGTTGATGTAACTTCTTTGATAGCACGTATAGATTCATTTGACTCAATAAATGGCGGTAGTACTACAGCGATGAATCTTGTCAGTGGCGCAACCTTAAATGTTGCTTCAAGCGAAATCACAGAAATGCTTGCTGATGTGACTGCTAATAGATTAACGATAAGTAATCAGTTAATTACAGTAACTGGAGCAATCACAGTTGATAATGCGAATCTCTTGGGAGCTGCCTCGACAGGAAAGGTAACAGCAACAATAGTTAATACTGAGACAATAGAGGAACTTGCCACATTAAGCGCAGATGGCGGGATAAATGAATTCACAATTGAAATTAGGGAAGCCGATGCAACATCAGCCACAGCGGCTCAATTAAATGCTATTAATAATGCAGTTTCATCTTCAACAGTTATTAATTTAACAAATGTTACTGCATTAGCTGGAAGTAGTCTTGCTGATTTAGGGACTTTGGCGACAGCTATTTCCAATAATGAATTTACTAATGCGGACGGTCTGACAACAATTGCCGTTACTGACACGACAATAGATGCAACCGCATTGTTAGCACGAATCACTTCATACGACTCGATCAACGGTGGNAATACGACAGNNATGACTCTTGCCAGCGGAGCGACAATAAATGTTGATGCCGGAGAGATCACAGNNATGCTTGCTGATGAGACNGCNNNNAGATTAACGATAAGTGATCAGGCAATTACAGTTAATTCAGCGGGTACGATTTCTGTAGATACAGCAAATCTGCTGGAGGCGACAACATCAGGAGTGATAACAGCATCAATAACAACAACAGAGACCGTTGATGAGTTGCAGACATTAACTGGAACAGGTAATGCTTANACGATCGTTATTGCAAATGGAGATGCTACAGGAAGTACAGCATCAGAATTCACTTCGATTAATGGAAGTTTCAATCTTTCAGTACCTACTGACGTACTCAATAATGGTACTCAAAGAGGTCCGCGTGAATTTATTATTTCAGTTGTTGAAGGCTCTTCTCCGTTCTATCTAACGGACTCCAGTAACCATTCGATTTTAGTTCAAGGCGTGACAGTATTCGAGAATGTACAACCTCTCAATCCAATTATCGTTAACCGAGGACAAGATGTCAATATCACATCGCAATTGGTTGAATCTTCGAATATGTTCCAGCCATTGGGTGGATTTACAGTAGATGTACAATTTGATGAGACTTGGTTGGCATCAAACACTACAGATGCTCAAGGCAGGTCCAATTTCTTGCATACGATTCCATTCGACCAACCACTGGGATTGATTACAATATCAATCATGTACAATGGTAGTTTCGACTTGCTATCTACTCAGAGAAATCTGTCAACTGTGACTATTCGTTCAACTACCGTAATGGTTGTCGAGCCGATTACTGCTAACCCTGTTGCTGGAGAATCCTTCGTGATTACAGGTTCAATTCAAAGCGATAACGGTAGTGCTTTACAACTGAGAAACGGAGACCCGTTGAATGCAAATGTATTGTTTACAATTGATGGTGATGCTTCTGGATTCACACTAACCGATGGACAAATCCAAGCCAATGGAACATGGGCTGCGACAATTACTCTGTCGTCTGGATTTGCTGCAGGGACACATGTTGCTCAGGCTCAGTATATTCCTTCAGTGAATTACTACGGAGGTTCGAGTGCAAACCAATCATTCGACAGCCGAGGCTTCACAACTCTTACTTTCGTGACTCCATCCTTGGACGGTGTCAATCAGCCATCACT
>FUFK010014400.1_pt1 | contig 21884 bp, 18 predicted proteins | sample 1021851 | NCBI WGS metagenome assembly FUFK01 (sample SAMEA51879418, study PRJEB19060) | metagenome
GCTCGTGCTCGACAACGGCGTGCTGTCCGACGACGGCTACGACGGCCCCTATGTGTGGACCGTCAGTATGGCCGCGCTCGCCGTCGTACTGCTCGTCGCTGCTGCGAGCCGAGTGGCCCTGATCCGGCTCGTCGATATGGCCGAGACGGTGCTGATGAATCTTCGGGTTCGTGTCTTTGAGCACATCCACCGTCTGAGCCTCGCCGACCACACCGAAAGCCGCCGCGGGGTGCTCGTCGCGCGGGTCACGTCCGACGTCGAGACCCTCGCCCGCTTTACCCAGTGGGGGTTGATCAGCTGGATCATCGACACTGCGATCATCGTCGGCACGATCGCCGTGATGCTCTGGTACTCGTGGCTGCTCACCTTGCTCGTATTGGTGATCCACGTCCCGNTNGTGCCNTTCCTGCGGTGGGTTCAGCGCTCCCAGTTCGTCTCCTACGGTAAGGTCCGCAGCCGGGTGGCCGAGACCCTCGGCCATGTCTCGGAGGCGGTCACGGGTGCTCAGGTCATCCGGGCGTACGGCTACGGCGAACCGGTTCGTGAGCGTCTCGACGACGCGATCGAGCGTCAGTTCGCCCAGCAGCAGCGCAGCCAGGTCTGGTTCGCCTGCATGCTCCCCGTCGTCGATGTCGTGTCGTCGATCTCGTTGGCCGTCGCCGTGGGGATCGGTGTCTGGTACCGCGACGATCTCGGCCTGGAGGTCGGTGAGCTCGTCGCCTTCTTGTTCCTCGTCAACCTGTTGCTCCAGCCGATCGCCCAGTTGGGCGAGGTTCTCGATCAGACCCAGACCGCCCTCGCCGGCTGGTGGAAGGTCCTTCGGGTGCTCGATGTGCCGGTCGAGGTCGCCGAACCCCCCGCCGGAGTGGCGCCGGCGGCCGGCCCACTCGAGGTCGAACTCGACGGAATCGGGTTTTCGTACCGCACGGGCCCGCCGGTGCTCCGCGATGTGTCGTTCACCATTCCGGCCGAGTCGGTCGTGGCCGTCGTCGGTGAGACCGGTTCCGGCAAGACCACGTGCGCTCGACTCCTGACCCGTCTTGCGGATCCGACCGAGGGGGTCGTGCGCGTGGGTGGTCTCGATCTGCGCGAGGTCGATCCCGATGCGCGCCGGGCTGCGATCCGGATGGTGCCGCAGGACGGTTTCCTGTTCGACGTCAGCATCCGGGACAACATCGCCTACGGCCGCGAGGGCACCACCGCCGACGAGGTCGAGCAGGCGATCGACGTCCTCGGTCTTCGTGGCTGGATCGAGACCCTGCCCGACGGACTCGACACGGTCGTGGGCGAACGTGGTGGGCGGCTCTCGGTCGGGGAGCGGCAGCTCGTCGCCTTGGCCCGGGCTCAGGTCGCGGACCCGGGACTCCTGGTGCTCGACGAGGCGACGTCGGCGGTCGACCCCGAGACCGAGGAGGCGTTGGCCGCCGCCCTCGATCGCCTCGCAGGAGGTCGCACGATGATCTCGATCGCGCACCGGCTCTCCACGGCAGAACGGGCTGATCTCGTCATCGTGTTCGGCAAGGGTCGGGTCGCCCAGATGGGTCCTCACGAGGATCTTGTCGCGGTGCCCGGGATCTATCAGACGCTGTACGAGTCATGGTTGGGCAACACTCGGTCGGAGCATCCGGCGGGCTGAGCACCGGTCGGTCGCCGTCGTCACCGACCTTCGGGGAGCCGGCGCTTCGCTGGTAGCGTGCAAGTCGATTTCAACTCGTCCTCTCACGGAGACAACCCATGAATGCTCCTGTTCGTGTCGCGGTTACCGGTGCCGCCGGTCAGATCGGCTACAGCCTCCTTTTCCGCATCGCCAGCGGCTCGATGCTCGGCCCTGATCAGCCCGTCATCCTGCAGCTGCTCGAGATCCCGCCGGCGATGGGAGCGCTCGAGGGTGTTGCGATGGAGCTCGACGACGGTGCCTTCCCGTTGCTCGCCGGCATGACCCTGAGCGACGACCCCAACGCTGCGTTCGACGGTGCCAACATCGGCATGCTCGTCGGTTCCCGCCCCCGCTCGAAGGGCATGGAGCGCAAGGACCTTCTCGAAGCCAACGGCGCGATCTTCACCGCCCAGGGCAAAGCGATCAACGACAACGCCGCCGACGACATCAGGGTTCTCGTCGTGGGCAACCCCGCCAACACCAACTCGCTCATCGCAATGAACAACGCGCCCGACGTCCCNGACGCCCGCTTCACCGCGATGACCCGTCTCGATCACAATCGGGCCAAGGCGCAGCTCGCCCAGAAGCTCGACGTCACGGTGAACGACATCACCAACATGACGATCTGGGGCAACCACTCCGCCACCCAGTACCCCGACCTTTTCCATTGCAACGTCAACGGTGAGAACGCGGCCGCCAAGGTCGGCGATCAGGAGTGGCTCGAGAACACGTTCATCCCGACCGTCCAGCAGCGTGGCGCCGCAATCATCGAGGCCCGTGGCCTGAGCTCGGCTGCGTCGGCTGCCTCGGCTGCCGTCGACCATGTGCACGACTGGGTGCTCGGCACGGCCGAGGGTGACTGGGTCTCGATGGCCATCCCGTCCGATGGCAGCTATGGCGTGCCCGAGGGCCTGATGTCGTCGTTCCCCGTGACCTGCTCGAACGGCGAGTACTCGATCGTCCAAGGCCTCGAGATCGACGCGTTCTCGCAGAGCCGCATCGACGCAACCGTCGCGGAACTCGGCGAGGAGCGCGACACCGTTGCCGGTCTCGGCCTGATCTGATCAGGCGAGGCCGAGTGCCGGCGCCAGCGCGGTCAAGGCCTCGCGGTTGGCCATCAGTGCCTGGATGTCCCCGCCGATCTGGAGTTGCCCTCCGAGAAAGGCGCGTTGGGCAGAGACGTTTCCCGCTCGGATCTCGGTGGCGGTCTCGCGATCGGTGGTGATCCGGATGTCGGGATCGGTGGACGGGTCCCGGTCGAGTTCGACCCCGTCGGGTCCGAGGCGCAACTGCCAGCGGATCACCGGGTCGCCTTCGACGACCTGCTCGACCGTGAGGGCGACACCCTCCGGAACCGAGGCGCTTGCGGCCCGATCGGCGATGTCGGCGAACCAGGCGTCGGTCAGGAAGTCGCTCACGTGGCCAGGGTAGGGCGGTGCGCCATAGGTTTGGCCAGGTGAGCAAAGCGCTCCCGACCCCCGCCCCCGCGTCGATCCGAGCCCGCCTCGGTGCCCGCCTCATCGACGCGATCACGTTGGCGTGGGCGCTCGGGTTCGTGCTTGTGGAACTCGACCAGCGACTTCTCGGTGGCGATCCCTTCGGCCAGCAACCTCTGCAGGTCGACGTGACCCAGGGCCGGTCGCTGCTGTTCGTCGTCGTCACCATTGCTGCGTACGAGGTGCTTCCCACGGTCCTCAAGGGAGCAACCCTCGGCAAGGTGCTCGTCGGCCTGCGGCTTCGAACGGTCGAGCCCTCGGCCCGGATTCCGTGGAGTCGGGCGATCGCCCGTGCGCTGGTGCTCTACGGCGGACCGGTTGCGTTCGGTGCCTTCGGCGGGGCCTTCCTCCTGGTGCTCGTCGTGAGCGTTGTGCTCCCTGCCAGCGGACGTGGGGTGCACGACCGGCTCGCCGGTACCACTGTCGTTGCGCTTCCCCGTGAGGGGTCCGAGTGATCGAGACGGACCTTTTCGATCCGGGCGAACCCCACGAGCACCTCGACGACACGATCGATATCGAGTGGGTCGACAAGCGGCAGGCGGTCGCCGGGTTCTTGCGCGTGTCGGTTCGCCCCAGCGCCGGCGCGACCTGGTTTCTCGCGGTTGTGCACGAACAGGGTAAGGATCCCGTCGTCGTCCTCGACTACGAACTGCCGCTGGTCTCCCACGCGTTCGAGTTCCGAGCACCGGGCATCTGGACGGACTTCGTGTGCGAGACACCGATCGAGCAGTGGACGATCGGTCTGGAGGCGTTCGGGATCGCCGTCGACCCCGACGACGTGATCCACCCGGCGACGTTCGGCGACCGCACCCCGGTCGGCCTCGATCTCGATGTCGAGGCCGCCTCGGCGCCCGATGAACACGACGACGGCTTCGAGCACGAGGTCACGGTCCGGGGCGAGGTGCTGCTCGGGAGTGCGGCGTATGAGGTCGACGCAGTCGGGGTTCGTCGACGCCGATGGGACGGTCGTTGGCCGAGGCTCGCGCCGCTCACCCTGGGTTTCGACCCGCAGACCCGCATCGCCGTGCAGTGGCCCGGTCAGCCATCGCCGGAGATTCGGGGTTGGATCATGAGCAACCGGCCGGGGTGGGTCGAGTTGCCCCTCTGAGGGCTGGGTCGCCGCTCAGCGCTCGAGGCGTTTGCCGATCTGCGCCAGCACCATCACGATCACGAACCCGAGCATGCCGAGAGCGACCGGGCCAAGGAGCTCATCACCGGCCGGAAGTTCGAGGCCGGTGCCGTCGATCACCTCGGACTCGTCCTCGCTGATCACACCGACGCCGTTGGGCCAGGGCCACAGGACGCGAAGCGAGCCGAGCATGAGACCGACCATGGCGGCCATCACCGTGTCTCCGTGATGGTCGAGCAGCCAGCCGAGCAGCGTCGAGAAGAGTGCGAGGCCGACAACCGCGCCGATTCCGACGAGGGCGAGGTCGCCGAACGCCCGATCGTCGACGGCGCCGATGACGGCTGCGTACATCCCGATCATCAACAAGATGAACGACCCGGAGATGCCCGGCAGGATCATGGCGCAGATCGCCAGCGCGCCGGCACCGACGAGTACCACGGGGCTCGGGTCGGTGACCGGGCCTGATTGGAAGCCCAGCCCGAAGAAGATGGCGACGGCGACGAGCAGCACGACCGCCAGGTGGGCGCTGGTACGGGCCGAGATCAGATCCCAGCCGATCAGCACCGACGCCGCGACAAGGCCGAAGAAGAGTCCGGCCATTTCCTCGGGATTCTCCTCGAGCTGTGTCTCGAGCACCGAGGCGAGCCCACCCACGGCGAGCAGGATGCCGATCGCCAACGGGAGCAGGAACGTGACGTCGAGCCCCCTCACCTGCTTCCAGAAGCCGCGAAGGTTGCCGCGAACGAGCATGCCGAGCGCCTTGGCCCCGGCTCGGACCTGATCGATGAGCGTCTCGTAGATGCCGACGATCAGGGCGATGGTTCCACCGGACACGCCGGGGACGACGTCGGCCGCTCCCATCAGCAAGCCACGGACGAGCTGGGCACCGACCTTGGGGATCACGGGAGCCAACGGTACCGTTCGGCTCGATGACGGACGCGGCACGAGACGTCGATCGGGGCGAGCAGCTCCGAGTCGGTGAGGTCGATCTGTGGGTCGATGTGGTCGGCGACGGCCACGACACCGTCGTGTTGTTGGCCGGTGCCGACACGCCCGGTTTCCACTGGTCGCCCGGCTTCGTCGACGCGCTGGTCGGCGCCGGATTCCGTGTGGTGCGCTTCGATTACCGTGATTGTGGCCGGTCGTCATGGTTCGGACCCGAGGCCGGCTATCTCCTCGACGATCTCGCTGCTGATCTCATCGGTCTGCTCGACCTTCTGGCCCTGGAGATTGCGCATCTCGTCGGCCGCTCGATGGGCGGGATGATCGCGCAGGTCGCCGCGCTCGATCATCCGGAGCGGGTTCGTTCGTTGACCCTTCTCGGCTCGACCGCAGGCGCGGGCGATGAGCGTCTACCGGGGCCCGACGATGAGTTCGTGGACGCGATGATGCATCGGCTCTACGCCGGACCGCCGCCCGATCGGCGGGCGATGGTCGGTTGGCTCGCCGAACTGGCTGAGCTGCTGGCCGGCGATGCCTATCCCTTCGATGCCGACTCGGCCCGACGCCTCGCCGCTGCCGAACTCGCCACCGGATGGCAACCCGAGTCGGGCCACGGTGTCGCCGTGCACGCATCCCCCAGCCGACTCGATCGGCTCAGCGAGATTCGACAACCGACACTCGTCGTGCACGGCACCGCCGATCCGGTCTTTCCGATCGAGCATGGACGCGCGTTGGCCACCGGGATCGATGGTGCGGTGCTTCTCGAGGTCGACCGCCTCGGCCACGAGACGCCTGCGCCGATGCTCGACGAGTTCGTCCCCATCCTGATCGAACACCTGCGCAACGCCGCCGTCTGGCCAGATCGACCCTGACGCCGGCGCGAAGCCCGATCCGGGATCAGCGCTTGCTGACCAGGCTGCGGTTCTTGACCTTCGACTTCACATAGTCGCGGTTCATGAAGGCGATGAAGTCGAGCGAGATCTCCTTCGGGCACGCCTCGGCGCACTCGCCGTGGTTGGTGCAGGAACCGAAGAAGTCCTCCATGGTCTCGACCATGGCCTCGGTGCGCTTCCACCGCTCCGGCTGGCCCTGGGGCAGCGTGTTGAGGTGGTGGAGCTTGGCCGACGTGAACAACTGACCCGCCGAATTGGGGCATGCCGCAACACAGGCGCCACAGCCGATGCAGGCGGCGGCGTCCATCGAGGTGTCGGCCACCTCCTTCGGGATCGGAATCTCGTTGGCGTCGGGAGCCGTGCCGGTTGGGGCGGAGATGTAGCCGCCGGCCTCGACGATGCGGTCGAAGGCACGGCGGTCGACCATGAGGTCCTTGAGGATCGGGAACGACGTGGCCTGCCACGGTTCGATCACGATCTCGTCACCGTCGTTGAACTTGCGCATGTGCAGCTGGCACGTTGCCGTGGCCTTCTCGGGGCCGTGGGCCTGCCCGTTGATCATCACGCCGCAGGTGCCGCAGATGCCTTCACGGCAGTCGTGACCAAACGTGACCGGCTCGACGTCGTCGGCGATCAGGCGCTCGTTGACCACATCGAGCATCTCGAGGAACGAGGCGTCCTCGGGAATGTCGTGGGCATCGACCTCCAGGAAGGAGCCCTGGGCGTGCGGACCGGCCTGGCGCCAGATCTTCAGCTTGAGATTGAGGTTCTTGCTCATCGGGCGGAATCTTCCAGACTCACTTGTAGCTGCGCTGGGTCAGCTTGACGTATTCGAACTCGAGGTCTTCCTTGTGGAGGGTCTGGGCCTCGTCGGGCCCGTTCCATTCCCAGGCACCGACATAGGCGAAGTTCTCGTCGTCGCGCAGCGCCTCGCCTTCCTCGGTCTGGGACTCCTCACGGAAGTGGCCGCCGCAGCTCTCGTTGCGATGCAGCGCATCGCGCACCTTGAGCTCGGCGAACTCCATGAAGTCATCGACCCGGTTGACCTTCTCGAGCATCGTGTTGATGCCGTCGGGCGAACCGAGCACCTTCACGTTCTTGCGGAACTCCTCGCGCAGCGCCGGGATCTCCGAGAGCGCCTTCTCAAGTCCGTTCTCGTTGCGGGTCATGCCGCAGTACTCCCAGACGATCTTGCCGAGCTCACGGTGGTAGTACTCGACGCCGTGGGTGCCGCCCTTCTTGGAGGTCCACTGGCGGGTGCGATCGTCGACTTCCGCCACGGCCTGCGTGAAGGCCGGATCGTCGGTCGACAGCGGCGTCTCACCCAGCTTGGGGGCGAGGTAGTCGCCGATGGTGTACGGCAGCACGAAGTAGCCGTCGGCGAGGCCCTGCATGAGCGCCGACGCACCGAGACGGTTGGCACCGTGATCGGAGAAGTTCGCCTCGCCAAGGGCGTACAGACCTGGCACCGTGGTCATGAGGTTGTAGTCGACCCACAGGCCGCCCATCGTGTAGTGGGTGGCGGGGTAGATGCGCATCGGCGTGTGGTACGGATCTTCGCCGGTGATGCGCTCGTACATCTGGAACAGGTTGCCGTAGCGCTCCCGAACGGCCTGCTCGCCGTCGCGTGCGATCGCCGCAGCGAAGTCGAGGTAGACGCCGTTCTTGAGCGGGCCGACGCCGCGGCCCTCGTCGACCACGGTCTTGGCGTTGCGGCTCGCCACATCGCGCGGGACGAGGTTGCCGAACGACGGATACTTCTCCTCGAGGAAGTAGTACCGCTCGTCCTCTGCGATCTCGGCCGCCGAGCGGGCTTCGTCGCGGTCACGGGGCACCCAGATGCGGCCGTCGTTGCGCAACGATTCCGACATGAGGGTCAGCTTCGACTGGAACTCGTCGGAGGCCGGGATGCAGGTCGGGTGGATCTGGGTGTAGCAGGGGTTGGCGAACAGGGCGCCCTTGCGATGGGCCCGCCACGCTGCAGTGACGTTGGACGCCATTGCGTTGGTGGAGAGGTAATACACGTTGCCGTAGCCGCCAGTGGCGAGCACGACGGCATGGGCCGAGTGGGCGTGCACCTGGCCAGTGAGCATGTCGCGCACGACGATGCCCTTCGCCTCACCGTCCTTGGTGACGATGTCAAGCACGTCGGAGCGGTTGTACAGCGTGACCTTGCCACTCTGGATCGCGCCGGCAAGGGCCTGGTAGGCGCCGAGCAAGAGCTGCTGGCCGGTCTGGCCTCGGGCGTAGAAGGTGCGGCTCACCTGGGCGCCGCCGAACGACCGGTTGGCGAGCAGGCCGCCGTATTCACGGGCGAACGGCACACCCTGCGCAGCGCACTGGTCGATGATGTCGACCGACACCTGGGCGAGGCGGTGCACGTTGGCTTCACGGGCCCGGTAGTCGCCACCCTTCACGGTGTCGTAGAAGAGGCGATAGACCGAGTCACCGTCGTTGCGGTAGTTCTTTGCGGCGTTGATGCCGCCCTGAGCAGCGATCGAGTGGGCACGACGGGGGGAGTCGTGGAAGGTGAAGACCTTCACGTTGTAGCCGAGCTCGGCGAGCGAGGCGGCGGCCGACGCACCGGCAAGACCGGTGCCGACGACGATGACCTCGAACTTCCGCTTGTTGGCCGGGTTGACCAACTTCACGTTGAACTTGTGGTTATCCCACTTGTCCTCGATGGGACCTTCCGGGATCTTTGCGTCGAGCATCACCATGGTCATTCTCCGTATTCGAGGTTGTACTGGCCGGGTGTGTGGCCTTCGAGATCGATCAGCTCGGCCTGGACGGCCAACGGGAAGCTGAGGTTGCCGAGCAAGATCACGGCGGCGAGGCCCTGAGCGAAGCGCCGGCGGGCGTTGTTGTAGCGGGGGTTGTTGATGCCGAGGGTCTGGAACATCGACCAGGCGCCGTGGTAGATGTGCGTCGCCAACGCCACGTTGGCGACGATGTAGATGGCGGCGATCGGGAGCGCGCTCATCGAGTTGTAGACGTTGGCGTAGACGTCGCCCCGCACCCACTCGTCGCTGAACCAGCCCCAGGTGAGATCGGCGAGGTGGAAGAGCAGGTAGAGCAGGATGATCGGGCCGGTCCAGCGCATGGTGCGGCTGGCGAAGTTCACGGCGAGGTAGTCGCGGCTACCGGCGTAGGCCTTGTTGGCCTTGGTGTTCATGCGGCTGAGCGAGAAGGCGGCGTGGATGTGAGCGGCGAACATGCCGATCAGGCCGATGCGGAGCACCCACAGCAGGAAGGTCCGGGGCACGAGGTGACCGCCGAGCCCGCGAAGCGCCTCGGCGTACTCGTGGACTTGTGTCGGGCCCTCGTAGATGTGGAGGTTGCCGATCATGTGCACCACGACGAAGCCCAGGAGGCCGACGCCGGTGATGGCCATCACGTACTTCTTGCCGACGGCGGTCTGGTAGAGGTTGAGCGGCCAGGGAAGCTGCGGTGCCCGCCGGCGGAGTACCGGCACCGAGTGCTCGGTGCCGGCCATGGTCTGTGCCATTGATTGGTGTTCCTTCGTGAAACGTCCTGCAGTTCACAAAGGTACTTGCCCTCTGCGGGCACGTGCCCACTTCAGCTGACAGTTGTCTTCACGCTGCTGTGAGCGGTGATCTCGCCGTTTTCGGCGTCGTCGGCGACGGCGTTGAGCGCAAGTTCGACCGTGAGCGCTCCGGGCTGCAAAGCGGGCACCGAGAGCAGGGCGATACGGGCCACCGAGTCGGCCTCGACGTCCCCGCCCCAGCGGTGCACGTCGGTGGTGCCGTCGGCGTGGTGGATCGTCGCCGAGACGACCCCGTCGCGCAACGGTTCGTGCAGATCCGACACGACGTGGATCGCGATCTCGTAGACCTCGCCGACCCCGACCGAGGCGGGGAGTGGCTCGCCGACGACGATGACCGGACGGCACGCATCGGTGAGCGCCTCGAGGGCGGGCTTGGCCCGGCGATCACTGTCGAGGACGCCGAAGCCGCCGGCGGGTCCAGGGTCGGCCAGATAGAAGGCGCAGAAGCCGCCGGTGGGCTGGTACTTGACCTTCCGCAGTGTCTCGATGGTGGTGCGCAGCACATCGGCCTGGGCCTGGCGGGTGGTCTCGGCCCAGGCCGGTCCGTCACTGGTCCGCTCGGGCGGGGCGAGGTGATGTAGGGACCGACGGCGAGCTCCGACGGCTGCCGCGATCGGATTCCAGTCGAGTGCCGGCCAACGCCCTTCCTGGAGTTCGGGGAGTTGTGGGTCGACGCTGGCCGCCCCGAACGCGGTCACGAACCGTCCCATGCGGGGAAGGCGGCCGATCGCGGCGGCGAGATCGTCGGCCTTGCCGTCGTGCCAACCGAACCACAGGTGGCTCGTTGTCCCGTCGAGCAGGGGCAGGTGCGGTGGGACGGCGGTGTGATTGACGATCGGGCGGGAACCGTCGGTGCGTTGAAGCACGCGCCGCACGGAGGTGTCGAGCACCGCCCGGTTCCACGAGGGGCGTTGCTGCCCGACGATCGGCGGCGTCGATGTGGGCGCCTGTTGTCGGCGGAAGGGTTCGTCGTGCACGCACCACACGGCCACCGACGGGTGATGACCGAGAAGATCGACCATCTCACGGGCCTGTCGGACCGCCTGACCGCGAACGCCGCGAGCCATCACCCCGCGCAGCGGCATCTCCTGCCATACCAGCATCCCGAGTTCGTCGGCGGTCCGGTAGGCCTCGGGGTGGGCGATGTGGGCGACGAGGCGGATCAGGTCGAGCCCGGCGTCTCGGGCAGCCCTCACGTCGGCGGCGACCTGGCGAGGTGTTGCATCGCCGGGGCGTGGGGTGGTGGGCAACATCACGATGCCCTTGGTGAAGAGACGAACCCCGTTCACGTCAAGTGTCCAGTCGCGGAGCCGGACCGTGCGGAAGGCCGTGCGGCAGGACCGATGATCGTGCACCTGGCCGTCGACGATGAGTTCGCATGAGAGTTCGTGCAGCGGCTGCTCGCCGAGCGAGTGCGGCCACCACAGCTCGGGCTCGGGCACGTCGATCGTCCACTCGACCCGGTTCTCGCCGACCGCAGCTGGATGGTGGAGTTCGTGGTCGAACCCGGCGACGTGTGTTCGGAGCAGGACCGGCCCGCCGTCGGGGTGGTCGAAGACGCAGCGCATGGCGAGACGGGCCCGAGCCTGATCGGCATCGACGCACACGACACGGACGTGCTGGATCGCGCTCGTGCCGGTCTCGTGGATCGCGACTTCGCGCCAGATGCCGCCGGGGTTGTGGCCGGCCGCACCCGACAGCTGCGGGTCGAGGATGGCGCCCATCAGATTGCTGCGTTCGTCGGGATCGCCGAACGACGGCACCGTGACGTCGACGGCGAGACAGTGCTCGTCGGTGTCGCGCATCAGGTGCGTGATCTCGAACTGGTGAGGGACGAAGTAGCCGTCGGTATCGCCCACGTAGGCACCGTTGAGCCAGACATCACCCTGCTGGGCGATCCCGTGCAGGGTGAGCCAGCGGCGCCGATCCTCCGCCACGGACGGCATCGAGAAGCGATGGCGGTGGAGGACTGCGCGTTCGTCGGCGAGGTCGGGCGTGTGGGCCCAGTGGCCGGGCACGGTGACCTCGGCCCAGTCGCGGTCGTCGAGTGCCGGTTCGTGGAAGGTCCGGCGGAGCTCCTCACGAGCAGGGGCGGCACGCCACGCGCCGGACAGGTCCATCCCTGAACGCTACCGGTCGCCCGTCTGGGTCAGGGATTGGCATCCGTGTATGGTCCGGCCATGTCGAACCCTGAGACACTCGGAGCCCTAAAGGCGAGCGGTTGGGAGTCGGTGTCGCTGCGCCAGGAGTTGCGGCGCAACGCCATCGCCAAAATCCAGGCCGATGAGCCGTTGTTCCCCGAGGTGCTCGGCTACGAGAGCACCGTCACCCCGCAACTCGAGAACGCGCTGCTCGCCGGCCACGACATCATCTTCCTGGGCGAGCGAGGGCAGGCGAAGACCCGCATGATCCGCGGTCTCACCGATCTCCTCGACGAGTGGATGCCGATCGTCGCCGGTTCCGAGATCAATGACGACCCGTACAACCCCATCTCGCGGCACGCACGCGAGCTGATCGCCGAGCACGGCGACGACACGCCGATCGCGTGGGTCCACCGCGACGACCGGTTCGGCGAAAAGTTGGCCACGCCCGACACCTCGATCGCCGACCTCATCGGCGAGGTCGACCCGATCAAGGTTGCCGAGGGGCGGTATCTGTCCGACGAACTCACCCTGCACTACGGCCTCGTCCCGCGGACCAACCGCGGCATCTTCGCGATGAACGAGTTGCCCGATCTTTCCGAGCGCATCCAGGTCGGTCTGCTCAACGTGCTTGAGGAGCGCGATGTGCAGATCCGTGGTCACAAGGTCCGGCTGCCGCTCGACGTCATCCTGCTCGCCTCGGCCAACCCCGAGGACTACACCAACCGTGGTCGGCTCATCACGCCGCTCAAGGATCGCTTTGGCAGCCAGATCCGTACGCACTACCCACTTGATGTCGAGACCGAGGTCGCCATCGTCGAGCAGGAGGCCGACATCTCCGTCAGCGAGGGCTTCGATCTCACCGTGCCGTCGTTCATGACCGAGATCGTCGCTTCGGTCACCCATGCCGCTCGNCGCAGCCAGCACATCTCNCAGCGGTCCGGCGTGTCGGTCCGNCTCTCGATCTCGAACTTCGAGATCATGATCGCCAACTCGGTCCGACGCGCCCTGCGCTCCGGTGCCAGCGCTGCGGTTCCGCGCATCGTTGACCTCGAGGCCCTGCCTGCGTCGACGAGTGGCAAGGTCGAGATCGAGACGCTCGACGAGGGACGCGATGCGGAGATCCTCGACGGTCTGGTGAAGGCCGGAATCCTGCAGGTGTTCAAGGACCGTGTTCCGCCCGACACCCATCGTGCGGTCGTCGACGCGTTCGACGGCGAACTCGTCGTCGACACGGGTGAGGACGTCACCGACGACGCCTATGTCGCCCTCATCGACCGGNTTCCTGCGTTGAAGGCGCCGGTCGACGCCCTCATCTCCGAGGAGGAGGCTGCGAGTTCGCCNGCGATGGTCGCCAGTGCGTGCGAGATGGTGCTCGAGGGGCTGCACCTGGCCAAACGTCTCAACAAGGACGCAGTGGGCGGTCGCGCCCAGTTCCGCAGTCGAGGCTGAACCCGACCGGGTTCACACCGACCAGTCGGCGAAGGTGTCGGCGGCCGCCTTGCGCGCCCGTCCTCGGCTGAGCAGACCGCGTGGCCGGGCAAAGCCGAGCTTCCAGTCGTAACCGTCGATCCCGCTGTCGTGGAAATACCCGGCGAGGCCGATGTCGTGATGAGCATCGCGGACATGGTCGAGCGTGCGAGCCAGCAGGTGTTCTCGCCAGGCCTCGTCGTCGGTGTTGACCCCATGGCCCGCGACGACGAGCGAGTGATCGGGGAGCGCCTCGCTCACACGGTGAAGGGCCTCAGCGAGCTCGGCGGGTTCGGGCGCAAGGCCACTTCCCGAGGCCCGAGCGCCCCGCGGCCAGGGGGCGAAGCCACCGTCGGGACCGATGCCGATCGGGTGGTCGTGGACGATCCCGACGTGATCGACCGCGTTGACGAACAGCGGCACGTCGACCGGTGCTCGGCCGTCGAGTTCGAGCACGCCGTTGGCGTGAAGCCGCAGCCACGACCAGAAGAGGTTTTCCCAGCCGCGTGCCGCCTGGGTCGCCTCGAGCGACACCCGTCCGTCGTCCTCGGCGAGCGCGTGGATCGGATCGGCCCGCCAGGCGGTCATCAGCTGTTGGCGTCCCGACGACAGGAGCCGGAGCGCCTCGTGGGTCGCGTGCACGGCCCCCTCGACGGCCTCGCGCAGCACGACTCGGTCCTTGCGTCCGGGCGGCCGGGAGCCGAGCCCGTAGCTGCGCACGGCCCACCCGATCGGGTCGTCGATCGGCACGAACCCGGTGGCGAATTCGTCGAACGCCTCCGCCACCCGGTCGACGTGACGCAGCCAGTACCGGCCCCGAGCATCCTCGTCGCGGTGGCCGCCCTCGTCGTCGAGGTACCAGCCGGGCAGCGTGGTCGACTGGAGCGTGATCCAGTTCTGAAGCCCGACCTCGCGGGCGAAGGCCAGCACGTCCCGGTAGATGTCGAGCGCGTCGTGGTCGACCTTGCCAGGTTCCGGTTCGATTCGGGCCCACTCGATCGTGACCCGCCAGGCGTTGCAGCCGAGCGCAGCGAACTGCTGCAGGTCGTCGCGAAAGTCGGTGAGCAGGCCGGCGCCGTCGCTNGAGCGCGGGGCTCGNCCGTNGCGCTCCCAGGTCGACCAGTCGGCGGCNGGAGCNACGCCCTCGGCCGAGACCGCCGAGGCGGTGACGCCCTTCAGGAACATCGACGGATCAGCGGTGGGCGAAGACGCCGCTGTCGAAGACCACGCGGTCGCCGACACGGGTCTGGAAGAGCACCTGATCGCCTTCGTTCCAGATGTGGACGTCGAGGCGTTCGCCGGGGATGACCGGCGACTTGAAGCGGCCGCCCATCGANCCGAACCCGTCGGGGTCGCCGTCGCAGAGCGCGTGGAGCAGGGCCCGGCCGCTCACTCCGTAGGTGCAGAGGCCGTGCAGGATCGGGGTCTCGAAACCGGCGAGGGACGAAAACGACGGGTCCGAGTGCAGGGGGTTGCGGTCGCCGTTGAGGCGATAGAGCAGCGCCTGGTCGGTGCGGGTGTCGAAGCCGTGCACGATGTCGGCGGCACGATCGGGGAGCGTCCAGGTGGCTGACGGCCCGCGGTCGCCACCCCAGCCCCCTTCGCCGGAGATGAAGAGGCCGGAGCGGGTGGTCCACCAGGGGTTGCCGTCGGTGTCGCGAACGTCGGTTTCGAGCACGACGAGTGCAGCCTTGCCTTTGTCGTGGATTGCCGCGACGCGTCCCTGGCCGATTGCCGTGCCCTCGGCGGGGNGCGTCTGGTGAAGGGTGATGTGCTGCTCGCCGTGGAGCAGGGCGGCGAGGTTGAAATCGCCGAAGTCGACACCGCCGCCGCCGCCGAGGACGACGACCTGCGTGGGGAACGCCTGCTGGGCGGTTTCTGTGGTGTTCTCGGTGGTGAACTCGAGTTCGAACGCGGTCGGGTTGGTCTGCCCTGCGCCGACTCCCAGCGAGTAGAGCAGCGAGTCGTTGCTGGTCCACGAGATCTCGTTTTCGGGACCGACGGTGCCGACGGCGTCGGGGTTGATGGGCACGGGCGGCCTCCGGGGACTAGCGGACGGGAGCGTCGAGGGTGGCGAGTGCCATCGTGACGATGTTCTCGGCCAGGTGGGGATCATCGCGCCGGTCGGGGCCGGTAGCCACGCTCGTGATCAACCCGATGGCTGCGGTGACGAGCAGGAAGGCGTCGTTGTCGTCGAGTTCGGGACGAGCGGCCTGGAGAGCGTCGGTCCATTCGTGTGTCCAGCTTCGGAGCCGTCGCCCCATGGGGGAGCGGCGCTCACGGCTGAGGTGGCGACGTTCGGAGGTCCACACGGCGATGAGTGCCGAACGCTCGAGCGCAACGTCGGTGTAGGCGCGGATGTAGCCGGTGAGCAGCGCGCGGGGATCGTCGGTGTCGGCCCGAGCCGCGCGGTTGACCGCGTGAACCTCGTCGGCGGCGAGGGCGATCGCCTCGACGAGGAGATCCTCCTTGGAGGAGAAGTGGCGATAGATGGCCGGGCCGGAGACGTCGACGGCCTTGCCGATGTCGTCGACGCTCGTGGCCGGGTAGCCGTGACGGTGGAAAAGCTCGACTGCGGCTTCCAGGATCAGCTCGCGCCGATTGGCCGGACGGCGCGTCGGCGCGTCGGCGGTGGTGGTATCGGTCGCACGCATAGTTAGTGAACGCTAACAGCGACGCACCCTGAGATGGAATGCGGGGAGCGTGCCCACCTGTACGAGGTCTGGGCTCCGCACTACATTCCGCTCATGGTCTTCTCTCGTCGTCGTCACCGCCGTCGGCGGGAGCCTGCGCACTTCACCTATTCGCGCTGGGATGGCAGCCAGACCGGGTTCGATCTTGACGCCGACCACCTCTTCGGTGAGATGGCGGACGAGTTGCTCTATCACGGCGACGTCAACTCGGCGCTGCGGCAGATGATGCAGAACGGTCTGACAGATCGCGACGGTCGCGACATGGAGGGCATCCGCGACATGATGCAGCGCCTCCGGGAACGCCGTCGCGAGATCCTCGAGAACCACAATCTCGGCGGCGTCTACGACGACATCGCCGACTCGCTGCGCGAGGTCGTTGAGACGGAACGTGCGGCGCTCGACCAGCTGGGCCAGCCGAGCGAGGCCGATGGCGCTGGTGTCGACGAGCGTCAGCAGCAGCTCACGTCCGACACGGCGGCGATGAAGAACATGGAGCTCGACATGCTCCCGCCTGACCTCGCCGGCCAGGTGAAGGGCCTGCAGAACTACGACTTCGAGAGTCAGGAGGCTCGCGAGCAGTTTGAGCAGCTGATGGACCAGCTTCGTGAGCAGCTGATGCAACAGCAGCTCGATCAGATCGCCGAAGGCATCAACGACATGTCCCCCGAGGACATGCAGCGCCTGAAGGACATGATGGCGGAGCTCAACCGAATGCTCGAACAGCGGGCCAACGGTGAGGAGCCCGACTTCGACGGATTCATGGAGCGCTACGGAGATTTCTTCCCGGAGAACCCGCAGACCCTCGACGAGCTGCTTGAGGTCATGGCCCAGCGGATGGCGCAGGCCCAGCAGATGCTCAACTCCATGACGCCCGAGCAGCGACAGCAACTCCAGGAGCTCAGCAACCAGCTCATGGAGGACATGGATCTCCAGTTCCAGATGCAACAGCTGGCCGACAATCTCCGCGACCAGTTCCCGCAGATGGGCTGGGGTCAGTCGTATGACTTCGACGGCTTCGACCCGCTCGACATGCCCGAGGCGATGGACATGATGGGCGAACTCGGCGATATCGATCAGCTCGACAACCTCCTGCGAGGCGCCACCAACCCCGGTGCACTCGCCGAGGTCGACATTGATCGGGCCCGTGAGTTGCTCGGCGACGAGTCGGCGGAGTCGCTCGAGCGCATGGCGGAGCTGGCGAAGCTGCTCGAGGAGCAGGGCCTCATCGAGAACAAGGAAGGAACGTACGAGCTCACGCCGCGTGCGATCCGCAAGATCGGCAACGGCGCCCTGCAGGAGCTCTTCAAGCGCATGTCGGCCGACACGCTCGGGAAACATGCGCTCGAGAAGACCGGCGCCGGTCACGAGCGCGATTTCGACACCAAGCCCTACGAGTACGGCGACCGCTTCAACCTCCACATCGAGAAGACGCTCCGGAACGCCGTCGCCCGCACGGGTGGCGGCACTCCGGTTCGGCTGCACCCTGACGATTTCGAGATTGAGCGCACGGAGCAGCTTGTGCGCTCGTCGACGGTGCTGATGCTCGACGTCTCGATGTCGATGGCGATGCGCGACAACTTCCTGCCGGCCAAGAAGGTCACCATGGCGCTGCACTCGCTGATCTCGAGCCAGTACCCGCGTGATTTCCTCGGGATGGTGTCGTTCAGCGAGGTCGCTCGGGAGTTCAACGCCGCCACGCTGCCCGAGCTCAGCTGGGATTACGTGTACGGCACCAATATGCAGCACTCGTTCCAGATCGCCCGCAAGATGCTTGCCAAACAGGCGGGCACGAAGCAGATCATCATGATCACCGACGGCGAACCGACGGCTCACATCACACCGTCAGGTCAGCCGTACTTCAACTACCCGCCATCGCAGGAGACGGTTGATCTCACCCTCGCCGAGGTTGCGAAGTGCACTCGAGAAGACATTCGGATCAACACGTTCGTTCTCGACGTCACCCACTATCTCCAGAATTTCGTGGAGCAGATCTCCAAAATGAACGGCGGGAGAGCGTTTTTCACGACGAATGAGAACCTTGGGGACTATGTCCTGATGGACTTTGTCGACCACAAGCGAAGCCTTGTGCGGGGCCGCTGACCCTGAACTCCGCGTGACATGGCGCGCGTCCGGTGTGCCGAACGGTGGGTGAAACCCGGTTTCCTGCGGAATTTCAGTCGTCGCAGGCCGAGTTCGGGCTTTACAAACGTAGAGTTACAGTGGTGTAATTACAGTGGTGGCAGCTGGCGGGGGGTCCAGGTCGGACCAAATCGTTGTCATGACGGAGGTTCTCATGGCGCTCTACGACGAAACCGAAACCGAAGAGAAGTCCTGGCAGGATTTCGCCAACTGTCTGGGCGTCGACCCCGACCTCTTCTTCCCCGAGCGCGGGGCTTCCACCCGGGAGGCCAAGGAGGTCTGCCGGGGCTGTGTCGTGCGAGAGGACTGCCTCGAGTACGCCCTGCAGAACGGCGAGAAGTTCGGCATCTGGGGAGGCATGAGCGAGCGTGAGCGCCGTCGTATCCGCCGTCAGCGGGCGTTGGCCCGAGCGGCTGCCGCCCAGGCGGGCAACGTCACCGCCTGACCCGGCCGGACCCTGCCGGGCATCACGCCCTCATCCTTTCCTCATCATTGTCGGGTTACGCTCGCGCCTATGAACCTCGGCACCCCTGAACTGCTGGTCATCCTCGTCATCGTGCTTCTCGTCTTCGGCGGCGCGCGGCTGCCAAAGCTGGCCCGCTCGCTNGGTCAGGCGCAGAAGGAATTCAAGGAAGGCCTGTCCGAGGAATCGGACGACGACGACAACGCCTGACCCGCCCGTTGGGGCGTGGTCACCGCACCACGGACAGCGGCTGAGGACTAGGCGGCGGTGGCCAGCCTCCGAGCGCGGAGGAGGCGGCGCCGCTGACGCTCGCTGCAGCCGCCCCACACGCCGTGGTCGATGCGGCAGTGCAGGGCGTACTCGAGGCAGTCCTCTCGCACGACACAGCCCCGGCAGACCTCCTTGGCCTCCCGGGTGGAAGCCCCGCGCTCGGGGAAGAAGAGGTCGGGGTCGACGCCCAGACAGTTGGCGAAATCCTGCCAGGACTTCTCTTCGGTTTCGGTTTCGTCGTAGAGCGCCATGAGAACCTCCGTCATGACAACGATTTGGTCCGACCTGGACCCCCCGCCAGCTGCCACCGCTGTAATTACACCACTGTAACTCTACGTTTGTAAAGCCCGACCTCGGCCTGCGACGACTGAAATTCCGCAGGAAACCGGGTTTCACCCACCGTTCGGCACACCGGACGCGCGCCATGTCACGCGGAGTTCAGGGTCAGCGGCCCCGCACAAGGCTTCGCTTGTGGTCGACAAAGTCCATCAGGACATAGTCCCCAAGGTTCTCATTCGTCGTGAAAAACGCTCTCCCGCCGTTCATTTTGGAGATCTGCTCCACGAAATTCTGGAGATAGTGGGTGACGTCGAGAACGAACGTGTTGATCCGAATGTCTTCTCGAGTGCACTTCGCAACCTCGGCGAGGGTGAGATCAACCGTCTCCTGCGATGGCGGGTAGTTGAAGTACGGCTGACCTGACGGTGTGATGTGAGCCGTCGGTTCGCCGTCGGTGATCATGATGATCTGCTTCGTGCCCGCCTGTTTGGCAAGCATCTTGCGGGCGATCTGGAACGAGTGCTGCATATTGGTGCCGTACACGTAATCCCAGCTGAGCTCGGGCAGCGTGGCGGCGTTGAACTCCCGAGCGACCTCGCTGAACGACACCATCCCGAGGAAATCACGCGGGTACTGGCTCGAGATCAGCGAGTGCAGCGCCATGGTGACCTTCTTGGCCGGCAGGAAGTTGTCGCGCATCGCCATCGACATCGAGACGTCGAGCATCAGCACCGTCGACGAGCGCACAAGCTGCTCCGTGCGCTCAATCTCGAAATCGTCAGGGTGCAGCCGAACCGGAGTGCCGCCACCCGTGCGGGCGACGGCGTTCCGGAGCGTCTTCTCGATGTGGAGGTTGAAGCGGTCGCCGTACTCGTAGGGCTTGGTGTCGAAATCGCGCTCGTGACCGGCGCCGGTCTTCTCGAGCGCATGTTTCCCGAGCGTGTCGGCCGACATGCGCTTGAAGAGCTCCTGCAGGGCGCCGTTGCCGATCTTGCGGATCGCACGCGGCGTGAGCTCGTACGTTCCTTCCTTGTTCTCGATGAGGCCCTGCTCCTCGAGCAGCTTCGCCAGCTCCGCCATGCGCTCGAGCGACTCCGCCGACTCGTCGCCGAGCAACTCGCGGGCCCGATCAATGTCGACCTCGGCGAGTGCACCGGGGTTGGTGGCGCCTCGCAGGAGGTTGTCGAGCTGATCGATATCGCCGAGTTCGCCCATCATGTCCATCGCCTCGGGCATGTCGAGCGGGTCGAAGCCGTCGAAGTCATACGACTGACCCCAGCCCATCTGCGGGAACTGGTCGCGGAGATTGTCGGCCAGCTGTTGCATCTGGAACTGGAGATCCATGTCCTCCATGAGCTGGTTGCTGAGCTCCTGGAGTTGCTGTCGCTGCTCGGGCGTCATGGAGTTGAGCATCTGCTGGGCCTGCGCCATCCGCTGGGCCATGACCTCAAGCAACTCGTCGAGGGTCTGCGGGTTCTCCGGGAAGAAATCTCCGTAGCGCTCCATGAACCCATCGAAGTCGGGCTCCTCACCGTTGGCCCGCTGTTCGAGCATTCGGTTGAGCTCCGCCATCATGTCCTTCAGGCGCTGCATGTCCTCGGGGGACATGTCATTGATGCCTTCGGCGATCTGATCGAGCTGCTGTTGCATCAGCTGCTCACGAAGCTGGTCCATCAGCTGCTCAAACTGCTCGCGAGCCTCCTGACTCTCGAAGTCGTAGTTCTGCAGGCCCTTCACCTGGCCGGCGAGGTCAGGCGGGAGCATGTCGAGCTCCATGTTCTTCATCGCCGCCGTGTCGGACGTGAGCTGCTGCTGACGCTCGTCGACACCAGCGCCATCGGCCTCGCTCGGCTGGCCCAGCTGGTCGAGCGCCGCACGTTCCGTCTCAACGACCTCGCGCAGCGAGTCGGCGATGTCGTCGTAGACGCCGCCGAGATTGTGGTTCTCGAGGATCTCGCGACGGCGTTCCCGGAGGCGCTGCATCATGTCGCGGATGCCCTCCATGTCGCGACCGTCGCGATCTGTCAGACCGTTCTGCATCATCTGCCGCAGCGCCGAGTTGACGTCGCCGTGATAGAGCAACTCGTCCGCCATCTCACCGAAGAGGTGGTCGGCGTCAAGATCGAACCCGGTCTGGCTGCCATCCCAGCGCGAATAGGTGAAGTGCGCAGGCTCCCGCCGACGGCGGTGACGACGACGAGAGAAGACCATGAGCGGAATGTAGTGCGGAGCCCAGACCTCGTACAGGTGGGCACGCTCCCCGCATTCCATCTCAGGGTGCGTCGCTGTTAGCGTTCACTAACTATGCGTGCGACCGATACCACCACCGCCGACGCGCCGACGCGCCGTCCGGCCAATCGGCGCGAGCTGATCCTGGAAGCCGCAGTCGAGCTTTTCCACCGTCACGGCTACCCGGCCACGAGCGTCGACGACATCGGCAAGGCCGTCGACGTCTCCGGCCCGGCCATCTATCGCCACTTCTCCTCCAAGGAGGATCTCCTCGTCGAGGCGATCGCCCTCGCCGCCGACGAGGTTCACGCGGTCAATCGCGTGGCTCGGGCCGACACTGACGACCCTCGCGCGCTGCTCACCGGCTACATCCGCGCCTACACCGACGTTGCGCTTGAGCGTTCGGCACTCATCGCCGTGTGGACCTCCGAACGTCGCCACCTCAGCCGTGAGCGCCGCTCCCCCATGGGGCGACGGCTCCGAAGCTGGACACACGAATGGACCGACGCCCTCCA
>FUFK010062985.1_pt1 | contig 21861 bp, 22 predicted proteins | sample 1021851 | NCBI WGS metagenome assembly FUFK01 (sample SAMEA51879418, study PRJEB19060) | metagenome
AATGCTGGGATCTCCCCAGCACTCTATCAATCTCCAAGGATGGAAATGCGATGCAGAAAAAAATCAACAACGAAGAAGAGTGTGTCACTGAGTATGAAGTCAGTGAAATGACAAAATTGTCGCTTGCTACTCTCCGGAACAACCGCTGGTTAGGAGTCGGTATACCTTACATCAAGATTGGACGTAGTGTGCGTTATATGAAATCGGATGTATTGGCATATCTGGAAAGTCTCCGAGTAGAAACCAAACCCCATAAACCTCAAAATGCTGAAAGGGAATCATGAAAGAATCCAAATTAGCAGAATTAGCATTAGCAGACGATGCTATATGGGAAGAACCGGTTTCACTCACTTCAGAAACTGTTTATGGGTATGACTATCCTACATCTTGTTTAAGTCAAACCATTCAAAATGCTGTCAATGAGTTCCTTGAATTCACTCAGGTACCGGAAGCTCTCGCAGGGAGCGTGGGGNTGGCAGCAGCAACTTTGTCTTGTCAGCACACCGCAGATGTTATTTTAGACTCACAGAAACAATTTCCAATAAGTCTTTATTTTCTTATTCAGCAAAATACCGGTGAAAGAAAATCTACGGTTTCAAGGTATTTTCTGAAAGCTCTTGAGCAATGGGAAGACGATCAACATCACGAATCACATGGTGATGAAGATGGTTTCGATCACCATCGATTAAAATATGAAGATTCAACGCATGAAAGTCTAATCATGGACATCGCTTCAGGAAGAAAAAGTGTAGCGCTATGGTCAGATGAAGCCGCACTGATATTAGGCGGGACCAGTTTAAAGGAAAATTCAGCCTTGGCATATCTGGGCACTCTCAATAAGGCTTTCCATAGTGATAAAATTGTTCATAGAAGAAAGCAGGCAGAATCAGCGGAACTATCTGGTTACAGACTCAGCTGCTGTTTAATGATGCAAGAACAGGTGATGGGACACTTATTAAATCTCGGATCAAAAAATGGAGGTACAGGTCTGGCTGAAGGTACAGGATTTTTAACAAGATTCCTATTTGCAGCTCCAAAAAGCATTATAGGTACAAGGAATTATCGAGAAGCTCCTGATCAGGTTCCAATGATGGAGGAATTCAATAAAAAAATTCTGCATCATTTGAACAAGCCTGTTCCTAAAAATTGGAGTGAAATCAAAAAAATAAGATTGACTCCAGATGCTAAAAAATTGTGGATAGCGGAGCATGATCGAATTGAACAGCTTTGTGCTCCTGGAAATGAATTAGAAGGGTATGAGGGCCTTGCTTCAAAGTATGGAGAGCAAATAGCACGTATTTCCGGTGTCTTTTGTGCTTTTGAAGACAAGGAAGATCAAATTACACCATCAATAATGAATTCAGCAATAGATTTAGCACGATGGCATTTCTCTGAAGCAAGAAGAATTACTGGAGCAGGAATCATCAATAAGGAGCTAAGAAATGCCATACAATTGAAAGACTGGCTGATTGATCATTTTCTGGAAAATAAATCTGACCATGTCACTGCATCCCACATTCTTAATTTTGGACCAACTAATCTAAGAAATGCGAAAGCTAGAGATGAAGCGTTGGTAATCCTCAAAAAGCATGGTCATGTCAATCTNAAAGANGATTTCAGGACTGTACTAATTAAGTTGAATCCAAAACTTATACCCTCCGTTGCTAATGCTAATCTTGCTAATCTCGATTAATCAAAAACCTTTAAAGTGTGTGTGTGGAGCAAGGGAAGACGTCTTTTTTGTTATCTTCTGTAACTCAATTTACAACAGAATCCTTATCTTGCTGCTCCACCCTTTCCTGGACTAGATCATCCATAGTTTTTTTGCCCAATAACAATTCCGCAGTTTCAGTTCCAACCAAGCGTTTTATCTCTGCCTCAAGTTCTGCAGGGGAGCGTTGAGGCCGAATCTCTTCTCTCCGGTCAATTGGACGGAAACCGGCACGGTCCAGAAGATCTTTAGAAGCCTGAAATTTTACACTGTCTGATGCGGAGTTTTCAGCAAGATCCATAAGTATTGACAATGCTTTGGGTGCTGCATTCATGAATGATGACCTTAACTCCTCCGAGATCTCTGCAGAAAGTTCCCGTTTAAGTTTACTGGCCTGATTTACCAAACTTGGTGAGTCTTTGTATCCTGCTTCTTTAGCTGCCAAAGCTCCATTGCCGAGTCTGCAATAGGCTTCTACAAAGTGCTTTCTCTGTTCTGTCAAGTGTCCGTGTTTCATGATTTATCTCTGTTAAATTTCATAACACCTAAATCACCCCCGAATAGAGGGACGGGATGTTCTCAGTATATTAAAAGAGGGCTTTTGTGCCCTCCCCCCTCTTTGCCGAAATAATGTAATATCATAACAATTAATCTTTTGATTGAGAAATATGGTTGAAGAGGAGTTAGTCTTCACAGGTCTAATCGAGATGCAGAAGCTGGATGCTCCGGGATAGGTCCCCCAGGGGCGTAACCTACACCCCGAATTTACATATATTTTTTAAGTCTCGATATTTTAAGTACTGCCCTTCAATCAGACGGCGAAAGATAACTTCGTTAGACCTCATAATTCGAATTAGTGGAATTGGGTCAGCTTCCAACATCACATTAGTGTGTTGGCCAGAGATAAAAGACTCGAACGCTTATTGGAGAGCCTGAAGAATTCTGCACTAAGAACTGAAAACTGAGGGCGTAGAACGTTTCCAACCCTACCCTCAGGGAGAAAAAAACCTACTTGAAAATGTTCCCTCTGGAGAAGTCATTTCCAAGCGACGAGTGTTTTTTAGATGGGAAAAAATCAAAAAAATCCAGACCACCGCTGGCTGGGCAACAAAATTTACGTTTTGTCCACAGGATTGGCCCTATGGAAAAAAAGAAAGTGTAGATTAAATCGATTATATTTTTATCAATTAAAAAAATAAAAAGCAGCTTTCAAGTATTGAAGAATAAATTCTTTATCAAATCCTTCTTTCTGAAGTTGAAGAGCACTAGTGATTTGAGTTTGAATATATTTTGATAAAAATATTGTTTCATATTCATTACTCACCGAACCATTTGATTTTGCTTTCTCAATCCAACATTGATATCCATTGGCTATCTTTTTTGATAAATCTTCTACCTTCAGTCTAGTTAATAAGCCTAATCGATTGCCAGCATTGCACATCTGTTCATGTAAACAACCATAAGGTAATCCTTCCTTAGAGCGATCTATTGTAGATAAATCAATCAATTTTTTTAAAGAATGATTGAAGGTTATAGTCTCGTCAAATATTTTAAATAATTGTGATAATATTTTTTCATGATAATTGTGTAAGGCTGCAGCTTGAAGCTCATCCTCACTGCCAAATTCATTATATAAGCTAGGCTTTGATATTCCTGCTTTTTTACAAATATCATTTATAGATACATTGGTTGGGCCATCATTCCAATACGATATCATTACAAAGTCTAAAACCTGATTTCGATTTAATTTTTTAGGACGACCTCTTCCACGTTTTAATCTACTATCCATTGAATTTTATACTGGTCAGTATATTAATATTTACTTTTTTCATACCAGTCGGTATAATAATATATAATCTTGAATTGAATTGCACCTTATATCAACTTTTTAAAGGAATACAATGACAAAAAAAGTACTTGTGACTGGAGTGTCAGGATTTTTAGGACACCATTGCGCCACTGAGTTGATAAAGAGCGGTTATTTCGTAAAGGGTACTGTTCGAGATCTTAGAAGAAAAAATGAAGTATTAAATGGTATAAAAAAGGAAGTAGATCCTAATGAAAAAATAGAATTTATTGAGCTTGACCTTCTTAAGGATGATGGTTGGGAAGACGCAGTCAAAGGCTGTGAATATATTTTACATGTAGCATCACCTTCTTCCGTTGATGAACCAAGTCATGAAGATGAATACATCAAACCTACAGTCGAGGGAACCAAACGAGTTTTAAAGTTTGCTCAAAAGGCAAAAATAAAACGATTTGTTTTAACTTCTAGTATAGTCTCATTGATGGGTGTAGTTTACGACAGTGAAAGTAACACTGGAATCGTTGATGCGAAAGATTGGACGGATCCTTATTCAAAAAATATAAATACCTACATGAAAGCCAAAACTCTTGGTGAAAAAGAAGCTTGGGATTTTTACGAAAAGCAACCTGATGATTCTTCAATGGAAATGGCAGTTATTTGTCCTGGAGGAATCTTCGGACCGACACTGACTGGAAATATAGAGGGTTTTTCATTAAAGGGTGTGCATAGGATGCTTACTGGACATTTTAAAATGTCAATGATACCTCCTGTGGGACTCCCGATGTCTGATGTTAGAGATCTTGCGAAAATTCATGTACTCGCCATGACAGAAAAAAAAGCAAATGGTAAGCGACTAATACCTACTACTCCAACAGCACATTCATTCATGGAAATAGCAGAAATTCTCAAGGAAAATGGTTATAGTAAGGTCAGCACGAAAAAAGGTCCAATATTCATGATAAAATTAATGAGTTTATTTGATAAAGAAGTAAAGGGAATGTTGCCATTAGTTGGTAATACCATTAGTGCAGATAATACAGAAACAAAAAAAATATTTAATTGGGAGCCAATAACTTTTAAAAAAACGATTTTAGATTGTGCCAGATCAATTGAAAATCAAATATGATTTCTTAAAAAATACAATATAACAATAACTTGTTCGGGCTGGGCATCCTTAAGAAGCAACTCTGCCCACCTCCCTTTTTGATACCATAACACTCTTTACTAAATTCTCCTCCGAGTGGAGGGACTGGATGTCTTAGATAGTCGATAGGACCTTTTTTGTTCCCCGCTTTTGATTCAGAAAGTAGAGTTTATAATAACTTATGATTCAAGCTACACGATTACTGAAATTCTGATTTGTATCATATGCTTAATCATGGTCTATATTTTGCTCATCGCTAACAGGCGCGTTAACCTGATAAAGGTAATAAAATGAATTTTCAAAAATTATTATTTCTGTTTTTGTTAGTTTTATTTTTTAAATTAGGCAATGCATTTGCGAATCATCAAGGTGGTCCACTCTATGGAGTAACTATTCCAGTTGGATTTAATGCAACAGGAGAAAATGTCAAAAATCCAAATTCTTTCAGTGGATATAGAATAGTAGCATCACCCCCATTACCATTTGGCATTACCTATTCTAATTTTGTATCTACCTATAATGAAACGACTAATACCCATCTGAAAGGAACCTACACTCACCAAATCCTTGAGCTTATTCTTTTAAGACTTCCAATAGGCAGTTGGGGCTTTGGACTTTCTCTTGGAGGAGGAAATGTAACTTCTTCACCAGAAAATTCAAATTATGTTATTGAAAAAACATCATCCACTTCTTATTCGGCTAATATTGCTTCTGGGGCAATTGGTCCATTTGTTTTAGCAGCAAGTTACCAAGTTATTCAGGCTAAAAAATCAAATGTTCAACTCAGTGGCACTACTGTTGGAAGTCTGGACTCATCAATGGCAATTCAATCTATCGGGGTACTATTCATTTTTTAAACCTGTTGAAACGACCATCATTTTAAGGCCTAAGCAATTTAAANTCCTGATATTTTTGGTATAGGCTATTGTCTTGGTTGAAAGGCCAGTCAGATTGACTTCATTGGGATCGGTTTAAGCCAGAGGGGTGATCATGCCCATAGATTCGTTCTTATCGACACGTTGCCTTGTATGGCTTTATTTTAATAGTAGCCTGGGCATCCCGTAGAACATTCCAACAAATAAAAATATGGGGGATCTGTCGTCTCTTTTTATCGAAATGGGTGCTGTAAATCATGACTAAAACAATTTCAGGATCAACCTGAAGGAACAGTCTCATATATAAATTATTGTAACAATAGGTTGGGATCCCTCATTGGTTCAACTTGAAATATTTGACTTGGCATAATGTTACATACATTGCATTCGGTACCAAACAATTTAATATAAGCAGATAAATCTTCTTTCCAACGTTTGAGTCCCTCTCTTGGGGAAGTGACTTCTAAAGATATTTTTTCAAGTCCAATGTAATCAATGACTTCATCATATACAGCTTTAGCTCGATTTTCTTGCAATTCAAATTCTTCATGATCTAAAACAACAAAGTGTGCACCATCATTTAAAAAAGGTTCAGCTGTATTTAAAATTTCTTCAACTGTTGAAGGAATATCTGGACTTCCTTTTTTCCAATTCCGAAGTGGATGATGCTCATACATGAATTTCATAGAAAGTTCATTCGCGCAATTTCTCCAAATTTTCCACTGTTTTTTACTAACATCTTCACCAGTATTCATAAACTCCATTGATTCAAAACCCAAATTCTTTCCATATTCAATTGCTTTTTCTACAATATTATTTTTATATGCATATTTAAAATATGTGTGGTCCAAAAAGGGAATAACATTTTTTTGTTTATAAGCTTTTATTTTTTTCTTTATCCATTCATCTGGCGAATAGATTACTTGTGGCGTTGTAAATTTTACATAGTCAATTCTATCTGAAGTAGCTTCTAAAAAATCGATAAGTTCTATTAACCCCATTCTTTCAAGATAATGCGGAGCTTCATGAAAACCAACATCTTTAATCCAGGTTTGTCGCAAGGATCTGGGTTTATCAGGTAATTTTAATTGTGGGAAAATATTGCTATTTATATCAAGATTTTCATTTTTCATATTTTAGTATTTAAATAGTTATTTGTTTGATTGATGACAAAGAATATAATTTAAAAATAAATAATTATTANCAGATTTGATGGAANATGATTCTCATCTAATTGACTCAAGAATATNTGTTCATATATATTATATTGATATTAGCTATAGTTTTAAATATTACAGCTAAAAAAATTTAAACTTAAATTAAAGATAACATCATTAATATAATATTCATAATTTCAGCATCAAGTCAGTTACTGCAAATTAAAAATTTCTTAGTAACAAAGCAGCTAGATATTTCATATATGTAGTGCCGTATGATTACATTTANTGACAATTTTTAAAGTTTTAGTTCAAGGTGTTATTCCCATAATTAACACTTTCTACAATCACTATCCAACGATTGAGAACCTTTCATTAATTCTCTAGAGAAATACAGAGGCAGATCATAACGTGTCGGACATTGGGAACACGCTATTCTCGAAACAAGAAACTGCCTAAACCATACTGAGTGAATAAAAAGTAAGGTTAAATAAATATAATGTTGACATTATAATGTTGTCAAGATATATATTGAGCCAATCTGAAATTTCAAGAATTGAATTAATCTCAAATGACTAATATTATTGATAAATATGATGATTTAGAAATTCTGAACATCATCAGTGAGGCGAGAAATTTCACTTTAAGCGAACTTGTTTTCAGAAAAATAAGATCAATGATCCTCAATGGTGAAATCTTGTCCGGTGAGAAAATTCATGAAAATAATATTTCAGATGAATTAAATGTAAGTAGAGGACCCGTTCGTGAAGCAACAAGGAGATTGTCTCAAATTGGCTTATTGGAATATACAGCCCAAAAAGGTTTAAAGGTTAAAGAATTTAATATTAATGAAATTGAAGAACTATATGAAATAAGCATGTCTTTATGTAAATTATCAGGAAAATTAATTTGTAAAAATATAAACACTAAAATAATTAATGAACTTGAGATATTATTTAATTCATTCAATCAGATAAGTAAAAAAAATTACAAAAATAATCATTATCTATTAAGTTTAAAATTTAGTGAAAATATATGGAAATTAACAAAGAATAATGAGTTATATGATATCTATTCGCATCATTGGCAAAAACGAAGAATTTGCAGACTTTTTTTAATCTCAAAAAGTAATCAATTTAAAAACATGTACGAATTTAACAAATCATTATTTTATTCTAGTATTAAAAATAGATCATTACTCATGGACGCTATAAAAAATCCTGATCAAAATTTGATTTCAGAAATTCTAGAAAAACAATTACACAATTCTAAAATTAAAACATTAAATTTATTTAAAGGAGGGAATATGGAATAAGCTGCATTATCAAATAACATAAATCATTTAATTAATTATTTATCTAATTTTTTTAAGGAGTTAATATGTATAAATTAACAATTATGTTTTTTTCATTTATATTGGTTTCAGTTTTTTCAAGCCTTAATGCAGGAGTTGATTTTACTGGAAAGACAGTAACAATTGTTGTGCCCTTCAAAGAGGGGGGTGGGACAAGTAGGTTCACAAGATTTATGCAACCATTCTTAACAAAATATGTACCTGGAAAACCAATAATCAAGATAATGCACATACCAGGGGGCGGTGCTATCAAAGGATCAAATTATTTTCAAAAAAATCAAAAACCTGATGGTACATACCTTTTTGGATGTTCTACATCAGTGATTGTAAACGTTGCTGTCGGAAATCCTTTAGTTGAATATAATTTAAGTTCATATAAACCAGTAATTTTATTGCCTCAAAACACACATTGGTTTACCAGAAGTGATTTGGCAGATCAACCGCATGATATTTCAAAACTTCAACAAATGAAACTGGTTCTATACGCTTTAAAAACGCCTTCATCAGCCGATCTGTTTCATATTTGGATTTATGATAAATTGGGAATAAAAGGCGCAAAACCAATTCCTGGCTTATCTTCCTCAGGAGGTTATCAGGCTTTTTTGAGAGGGGAGATACATATAAGTTCACATGGTGCTGCAAACTATATTAAACGGGTTAAGCCAGAGATTGAAAAAGGCAAGGTGGTCGATCTTATGACACTTGGAATTGTTGGAAGTGATGGTTCAGTTACAAGGAATCCACTTGCACCCAATACCCCTACATTTCCAGAAATGTATCAGAAAGTGAATAATAAAAAACTTTCTGGAGAGGATTTAGAATCTTTTTATTCTATCGCTGCTGCCTGGTCTCAGGCATCTAAATCATTATTACTTCCAGAAGGAACTCCAGACGAAATTGTAAATGTTTGGAGGAATGCTGCTACCAAAATGGTTAATGATCCGGATTTCAAGTCAAAAGCCAAAAAGGCACTGGGGCCATTTCCATTAATTATTGGTGAAGAGGCAGGCCCAATAATTAAGAAAGCATCAGTTTTTTCTCAAAGTACAAAAAAACAACTAAATAATGTTTTAAAGAAAAATAAATTCACATTCAGGCTTCAATAAGATTTCTTGCTAAAGAGCTGTTTTTTAACTAAGCAGCTCTTTATTTATTAGAATATGGAACAATTTATTTCATCATTACTGCAATTATTTGAATTCACTCATCTGCTTTATTTATTTGGAGGAACATTACTTGGACTAACAGTAGGCATTCTACCTGGTCTAGGTGGCACTTCAGGTTTAGCGCTTGTACTACCATTCGTTTTTAATTTACAGCCTTCTTATGCCCTTGCAATGATGATTGGCGTTTTAGCGCCAACAACAACATCTGACACTTTTCCAGCTATTTTGATGGGAATACCTGGTACTGCAGGTTCTCAAGCAACAGTAATGGATGGATTTCCATTGTCCAAGGCTGGCGAAGCAGCTAGAGCTTTGAGTGCAGCTTTTTTTTCTTCATTATTAGGCGGTATATTTGGGGCATTTGTTTTATCCATATCTATATATTATGCAATACCAATAATCATGTCTTTTGGTTTTGGCGAACAATTTCTTCTTATAATTTTAGCACTTCTCATGGTGGGTGCTCTTGCAGGTGATAATTTCATTAAAGGCATCACTGCATGTTTTTTAGGATTAATTATTGGATCAATTGGCACTGCACCGATCACAGGAGACCCAAGGTTTACATTCAACACACTATATTTAATTGAAGGTGTTCCACTCATTGTTGTTGGAATGGGATTATTTGCTATTCCAGAAATAGTAGGTCTTCTTGACACAAAAGGTGCTATAGCAAAATCATTAAATATAGAAAAAGGTTGGTTTCAAGGTATTAAAGATGTATTGAACAATTGGTTTATTGTAATTCGTTGCTCNACGATTGGATGTATTGTTGGAGCTTTACCAGGTCTTGGCGGGACAGTTGTTGATTGGATCGCATACAGTCATTTAAGACAAACTTCAAAGGATACATCTATGTATGGTAAAGGAGATATTAGAGGTGTAATTGCTCCTGAATCTGCAAATAATGCTAAAGAGGGGGGTGCTTTAATTCCAACATTGCTATTTGGGATTCCTGGTTCTGGTAATAAAGTTTTACTTCTCGGTGGTTTTGTCCTTATTGGAATAGAACCAGGATTAGATATGGTAACTACTAATCTGGATCTCACTTATTTGATGATTTGGTCTCTGGCTATTGCAAACATTTTAGGTGCTGGAATATGTATTCTATTTGCGAATCATATATCAAAATTAACACTTGTAAGGTATTACATACTGGCTCCTGTAATGATTGTATTAATTTTTTTTGCAACTTTTAATTTTAATCGAGATTGGATCGATTTTATAGGCTTACTAACTTTTGGCATGATTGGAATAACATTTAAGGCATATGGATGGTCAAGACCAGCATTATTGATTGGATTCTTTCTATCAACAAAGGTTGAACTATTGAGCTATCAAACATACGCAGTTTATGGCTTAACTTTTATCCATCGCCCTGTATCAATTATCCTTATTATTTTATGTTTTACAACTATTTTTTTGTTGTTACGTCAAAAATTTGGAGAGTCGAAAAATTCTAACTCGATAAAGAATAAAAATCATCAGATTTATTTTACATTCTTATTATTAGTCCTGCCTATTATGATGTCTGTAATAATTTATGATTTAGATTATAGGGCAAATATATACCCAATTACTTTGTGCTTTGTTACAATTATTCTACTTTCAATTATATTTTTATTGAAATATTTTGAATCAAATAACTCTTTGTTCATGAAAAATATTATACTCAGATATGTAGGTCTTAATATATTCGAAGAATCAAGTGGTTTTAAAAATCAATTTGTATATTTTTCAGGACTGATTATATATTTATTTATGAATTATATCTTTGGATTTCCTATTGCTTCTGTAATGTTTATAAATATATTTATTGTTTTGCATAATAAAAAAGATTTTAAATTATCTATTATGATTTCAATTATTTTATTGTCAATATTATGGTTATTATCTTCCTTATTAACTTTACAATTCCCTAATGGACTCATAGGTGAAATCATTGATATGCCATGGTGGTTGGGTGGTGAATTAAACTAATAAAATAAATCAATTTAATATGATAAAAACAGCTTTCCCAAATTTACCTCTTTTGAAAAGAGACGAAAAACCAAGGGATACCGGAATTAATTATGTAAGATCACCTGTGATATTAGGGAAATACATTGAAGACTATTTAGAGGCATACCATGAGTATGTGGATATATTCAAAATTTCAGGTAAACAGGCTGCTTTAATGTCTGAAAAATCATTAATCGATTATGTTTCAACATGTAAAAAGCATAATGTTTTAGTAGGTATAGGTAATCCTGTTATGGACGCAGCATTATCAGGAGGCAAAAAAGTTGTCAATGAATATATTGATAAGTCTGTAGATTTAGGAATTGATATTATTGAAATATCTAGCATCGCCAGGTCTATAGATGATATTGAAATGTGTCATTTAATTGAAAGAATATCCAGTAAGGGTATTAGAGTATTGAACGAAATAGGTGTCGCTTTTGCGCATTCTGAAATTGACGATAATGCNATTTTTATTAATCGGCTAATAAAACAATCAACTAAATACCTAAAAGCTGGTTGCTGGAAAATTGTTATTGAGTCTGAAGGTTTGACTGAAAATCTTGATAAAATTGATTATAGATGGAGTGTTATTGATTCGATTATAAGCCCATTAGAATTATCACAATTTATTGTTGAAGCAGACAATCAAGATATATTAAGTAAATATATTGAAATTTATGGTCCTAAGATCAACATGATGATAGATCATAATCGTCTATTAAAAATGGAAGCAGCAAGGTTGGGATTTGGTCCTTCACAATTCTTATGGGGTAAAGTTGTAAGATATTAATGTAAATCAAAAAATAGTATTTAAGTCTAAATTATAAAATCTAGACTAATTAAACTTTTTTTTTGTCTAGCCCTCACATTATCAATTAATTTTAAGGTAACTCTCTCTGCCCATCCAAGGGGCCGCCCTTCGATACAAAGGAATCCTGGCCTGATCGAGATGCAGGAGCTNGATGCGCAGGGATAGGNCTCCCGNGGACGCACATTGGTCCCACCCCTATTTACATAAAGTAGTTAGTCTCATTTACACCCCGATAACAACTTATCCTTTTGTCATCTCCAAGCGAACAGGAATGAGCGTCAGTCAGGTTGCGGATGAGGTTTTATATACTGGCCTGATTGAGATGCAGGAGCTGGATGCTCAGAGATAGGACCAATTGAGATGTTTAAAAGGCAATTAGAGATATTTGAAATTATTTGTGTTTAATATTAAATGTATAATTTTTAATCAGTTTTTACTGATCAACTACTTTAAAAGTCTAATTTTTAATCACAAATTTATAAATTAAATATTTTAGTGAATACAATCAGTAACTTATAAATGGCATCAAATTTGTAATATCTGATTTTGCGGCAGTCAAAATATAAATCTAATAAAGGATTAAGTTATGTATACATTATTTAAAAAAACAATTCTTATTTTTATCATATCTCAACTTTACACTTTGAGTGTATTTGCTGATTTAAATAGAATCTTATCTGATGGTGTAGTAAAAATTGCAGTACCTGAATCTTTTGCGCCCTTTGGATTTGTGGGAAAGACTGGTGAACATGAAGGTTATGATGTTGATGTAGCAAAGCTCATTGCTAAAGATTTAAATGTAACGTTAGAACTTGTGCCAGTAGTTTCTAAACAGAGAATACCTTTTTTAGAAACAGATAAAGTTGATATTGTTGTTTCCACAATGGGTGCTAATCCAAAGAGAGCTAAATCTATAAACTTTTCAAGTGCTTATGCCCCATTTTATTCGGGTGCATTTGCAAGATCAGGTTTGAATATTTCTTCACCGGAAGATTTATCTGGGCTCAAAATTGGTCTTACAGGTGGGACTTTAGAAGATCTAGAAATTACTAAAACAGCACCAAAAGACGCTTCAATAGTCCGGTTTGGTGATAACGCGGCCACTATAAGCGCCTTTTTATCTGGACAAACAGATGTGCTAGTTTCAGGAAATACGGTTGCTGCAAAACTTTCAGCCGATGATCCTAGTTTAGATATCGAGAGAAAATTTATTATAAAAGATAGTCCATGTTTTATTGGCATAAAAAAAGGAAATGATGATCTTCTGAGATGGGTAAATGTATTTATTTTACATAAAAAATTAGGTGGAGAATTAAATAAAATATCAGAAAAATGGCTTGGCCAAAGTTTGCCACCTTTACCATCATTATAAAATATTAATTGATTTTAAATAAATAAATAATTTTTGTTTACTTTAAGATTTTTTGAGATTTACAGATCTGAAGAATATATTTATATTTTACTTGAGGGTGTATTCGTAACCTTATCATTGAGTATAACATCTGGAATAATTGGATTCATAGTAGCTATTTTAATAGCACTAATTAAATTTAAAAAAATTTTCATTTTAAATAAATTATCAGATGCATTTATTGAAATAATAAGAAATACACCCTTAATAGTTCAATTATTCTTTATAACTTTTGGTTTACCTTCTCTTTTTGGTTATATATGGCCCTTTTGGCTCCATGCACTTCTTGCTCTAGTAATTCATTATTCTGGTTATTTTGCAGCTATAATGTATACAGGTTTCTTGACTATTTCAAAATCTCAGGTTGAGGCTGCGAAAAGTTTAGGAATTAAAAATTATATATTGTTTACAAAAATTTTATTGCCACAAGTAATTTTAAACATGTACCCTTCTTTTTGCAGTCAATTTATATTTATATTTTTAACAACAGGTTTAATCTCAGAAATTGGTGTTAATGATCTTACACATGCTGGTTTGTATATAGACAGTAGGATATTCAGATCATTTGAAATTTTTATAGTCTTAACCATACTTTACGTTTTAATGGCTTTAATTTTGAGGAAAGTATTAAATACATTTTTGAGTTTAATTGATTATAAAAAATTTTCAAATTTATAATCAACATGTTACAAATATTTATTGATATTAATGAATCTCAATTTAAAACAATATTTATTCAACTAATATTTGCAACAAGGTTTACCTTATATTTAACAGCAATTACATTTGTTTTTGGTGGAATAGCAGGAATTTTCATATGCTTAGCTAGACTAGTATCTAATATTTACTTTAACTATTTATCAACAGTTTATATATGGTTATTTCAATCTGTACCTTTATTAATGCTTTTATTTTTAACTGGGTTAGGTGTTCCAAAACTATTAGGTTTGTACGTTGATCCATGGTTAGCAGTTACTATATGTTTTACATTGTTCTCATCTGCATATCTGTCAGAGGTTTGGAGAGGAGCATTTTTAGCAGTTACAAAAAATCAATGGGAGGGAGGATATTCGTTAGGTTTAAATTTTTATCAATTATTAATACTTGTCATAATGCCACAAGCATTAAAATTTTCAATTGGTCCAACATTTGGTTTTTTAGTACAACTTATAAAAGGAACATCACTAGCGTACATAATAGGTTTTACTGATCTTATGTTAATTGGTAAAAGATGGGCAAATTCACCTGTAATAGGGTCAGAGCCATATATAGTTTTCCCGATGATGGCATTTATTTATTTTATTTTATGTTTTCCTCTTACAAGATTATCTATTTATTTTGAAAAAAAATATAAAAATTAAAATTAATTAAGTAAAATGAATTTTGAAAATAAAATATCTTTAAAAGATTCAAATAAATATATAAATGTCTGTGCTTCAAATCTTGGTACGAAAGCTATAAGGTGCACTGATGAGAGCTTTGCTGCTAAAGAAAGAATGTTAAGTGAGACTGAACCAATATTTAAAAATAATGTTTACGATAATTACGGTCAATGGATGGATGGATGGGAAACAAAAAGAAGAAGAACAGCTGGATTTGATTGGTGTATAATTAGATTAGGTGTTCCAAGTTGTATTGAGTATTTCCAAATTGATACTGCACATTTCACAGGCAATTACCCACTTCAAGCATCCGTGTGGGGATCTACAAAAAAAAGAGAGCCAAGTGATAATGAAAANGATTGGGAAATAATATCAAACATTACTGANCTTGGACCATCTCAAATAACAAATTTTGAATGCACTAAAAAAGATGTCTGGAGATGGCTACGGCTTAACATATACCCAGATGGTGGAATTGCACGTTTTAAAGCATTTGGATATGTTAAGCCAGATTGGCCTTTAAATAAAAATGATATAGAAACCAGCAACTTAATATATGGAGGTAAAATTATTTCCTTTAGTGATGCTCATTATGGAAATATTAATTCAATTATTACCAAAGGTAATCCTGTAAATATGGGAGATGGNTGGGAAACACGTAGAAGACGTTCACCTGGATATGATTGGATAATAATCAAACTAGGAACGGCCACAAAAATTAATAAAATCTTAGTTGACACTACTTTCTTCAAAGGCAATTCTCCATCATTTATATCATTACAAGCAGAAAAAATTGATGCTAAAGAAAATGTTAATGTTGAACCACAGGCTATTTACTGGCCTAAAATATTGAAAAAGCAAATAATAAATCCTGATTCTGTTCATATATTTGAAAATGATCTTTACGAGTTCGAAAAAATTGTAAATTATGTAAAATTAAATATTTATCCTGACGGTGGTATATCTCGTTTTAGAATATTTGGGAAAATAAATGATTCAAATTAGCTCTATTAAAATATGTAAAGAAAATTTTAAACCTTATGGTGATATTATTGATTATGATAAAGAAAAATCATTCNCAATTAATCAAAGAACAACAGAAAGATTTGATTCTTTGGCAACTATAAATGTTCAATATGGCCATCCTATAATATCGCTATTCAAAGCTAGTCCTAGAAAATTACCACTAGAAGTACAATTTTTAGAAAAGCATCCCTATGGCACTCAAGCTTTCTTCCCTCTTAATAATTGTCCATGGTTGGTTGTTGTTTCAAATTCANCAAATCCCAATTCAGTAATTTGTTTTAGTTTGAAAGGTAATCAAGGGATTCAATATAATATAGATACCTGGCATTATCCACTGATAACATTACATAAAAAACAAGATTTCATAGTAATTGACAGAGAGAATTCTAATGAAAATATAAATGTTGTGAAATTAAAAGAAAAAATTTTAATTAATAATTAAATTCGATTCTTAGATTTCATCTTAATATTAAATTAAAAAAAACCTGATTAAACTTTTCATTACATCTTTTATTTTTATAATTTAATATCTTCTTTGACTGTATTTTGGTAATAAATAATTTAAATTTGATAACTTTAAAATAAATTGGCTCTAATTTGTTAACTCATGGAAAAGGATATATAAGTTTTGAATCAAAAGATGAAAAAACATATCTTAAAGATCTCTACCAAGAAAATCCTGTTAAAATTTTGTTTCCGAAGAAATTGTCAAACGAAATAATCACTGCTGCGTTTGTTACTACATCAGGAGGTATAGTTGGAGGAGATAAATTAGATATTATCGTAAAAACTTGTAAAAAATCCGAAGTTCAATTATATCAACAAGCAGCAGAAAAAGTTTATAAAAATCATAAAAAACCAAGTATTATTAATATTTCTCTTACATCCGAAGAAGGATCATGGCTTGAATGGCTACCCCAAGAAACAATTCTATTTGAAAACTCTAATTATATCAAAAAAAATAGTTTACATGTAAATACTAATGGAAGATTGATGGTCGGTGAAATATTGTTTCTTGGAAGACATGCTATGGGTGAAATAAATACGAAGGGAACGATAAGGGAAATNTGGGAGATTTTCTTTGATGATCGATTAATATGGTTAGATAATTTTTATATTGATGATATGGATTATATTGTTAAACATCCAGCTGGTTTAAATGGAGCTAATGCATTTGCATCTATTGTTTATACATCAGCAAATGTATTAAACTTCATTGATGAGGCCAGAAAAATTATTAAGGAATTTAAAAATATACGTATTGGTATTACAGTGATAGATAATGTGTTTATATGTAAAATGTTATCATGTGATCAATATTTATTACGTAAGTATTATGGTATTATTTGGGCTAAATTTCGTAAATTATTTGGTAATTATCAAGCTACTTTACCAAGATTGTGGTATGTTTAATGTTAAAAAAATTAATTTATTATCTAATTAAACAAATATGTACTTGAGTCCTCGAGAAAAAGATAAACTACTTATATCAATGGCTGCAGATGTCGCTCGTAAAAGACTTAACAGAGGTTTAAAACTTAATCTGCCTGAAACAATAGCCATTATATCTGACTTTGTTCAAGAAGGTGCACGTGATGGTGAATCTGTTGCAAATTTAATGAGTAAAGGAGCAAAAGTTTTATCAAAAAATGATGTTATGGAAGGAATATCAGAAATGTTACCAGAAATTCAAGTAGAGGCAACATTTCCTGATGGCTCTAAATTAGTAACAGTTCATGAACCTATAAGATAAATTATTTATGATCCCAGGAGAAATTATTACCAAAAACGGACCTATAATCCTTAATGAAGGTAAAAAAACTATTACAGTAAAAGTAGCTAATACTGGAGATAGAGCAATTCAGGTTGGTTCACATTATCATTTTTATGAAACAAACGAATTTTTAAGTTTTGAAAGAAATAAAACAATAGGATTTAGATTAAACATTCCGTCAGGATCTTCAGTGAGATTTGAACCAGGCCAAATTCGAGATGTGATTTTAGTATCTTATTCTGGTGAAAAAGTTGTAAAAGGATTTAACGCAAAAATTCAAGGAAGTTTGGAAGGTTAAAACTATGACAAATGTTATTGATCGAGAATCTTATGCAAGTATGTTTGGGCCAACATGTGGTGATAAAGTTCGCCTTGCCGATACTGATTTATTTATAGAAATAGAGGATGATAAAACTACATACGGTGAAGAAGTAAAATTTGGTGGAGGAAAAGTAATCAGAGATGGTATGGGACAGTCGCAATTATCAAGGTCAGAAGGAGCAGTCGATACAGTAATTACAAACGCTTTAATCGTTGATTATTGGGGTATTATAAAAGCTGATATTGGTATAAAGGATGGCAAAATATTTTCGATAGGTAAGGCCGGTAACCCAGATATACAGGATGGCGTCGATATCATTATAGGTCCGGGCACTGAAGCTATTGCTGGTGAAGGAAGAATTGTTACACCTGGTGGAATTGATGCACATATTCATTGGATATGTCCTCAACAAATAGATCATGCTCTATATTCGGGCATAACAACCATGCTTGGAGGAGGAACTGGTCCTGCAGAAGGAACAAATGCAACTACTTGTACTCCTGGTCCTTGGCATTTAGAAAGAATGCTTCAAGCTGCAGAAGGTTTACCAATAAATCTTGCTTTTTTTGGTAAGGGTAATTCTTCTGAAACTGGAGCATTAGTTGAGCAAATTAATGCTGGAGCTTGTGGTTTAAAACTTCATGAAGATTGGGGAACTACACCATCAGCTATTGATACTTGTCTGGGCGTTGCTGAAGACTATGATATCCAGGTAGCCATTCACACAGACACATTAAATGAGAGTGGTTACGTAGAAAATACAATTAGTGCTTTTAAAGGAAGAACCATACATGCCTTTCATACCGAAGGAGCAGGAGGAGGTCATGCGCCCGATATTATAAAGTTGTGTGGAGAAAATAATGTAATCCCTTCATCAACTAACCCTACACGTCCTTTTACGGTTAACACTGTTGATGAGCATCTCGACATGCTTATGGTGTGTCATCATCTTGATAATCGGATTCCTGAAGATGTTGCATTCGCTGAGAGCAGGATTCGACAAGAAACAATAGCAGCTGAAGATATCTTACATGATATTGGAGCCTTTTCGATTATTGCTTCTGATAGCCAGGCTATGGGAAGAGTTGGTGAAGTAATAATTCGGACTTGGCAAACGGCTGACAAAATGAAAAAACAATTTGGAGCTTTAGATATTGAAAAAGGAGAAAATGATAATCTTAGAGTTCGAAGATATATATCTAAATATACTATAAACCCTGCCATTACCCATGGAATAAACGATTACGTCGGTTCAATTGAAAAAGGAAAACTTGCTGATTTAGTAATTTGGAAACCCATGTATTTCGGGGTAAAGCCCGATATTATAATCAAATGTGGTTCAATTGCTGCTTCAGTAATGGGCGATCCAAATGCATCTATTCCAACACCTCAACCAGTTCATTATAGACCAATGTTTGGGGCTTTCGGCAGATCACTCACAAAGAGTTCAGTTACATTTATCTCAAAAGCTGCATTTGAGGCTAACATTGCTAAATCTTTTGGTCTTTCTAAAGATTTATTACCTGTTACTGGATGCAGGAAGATTAAGAAAAATAATATGATTCTGAATAATTCAACGCCTTTAATGGAAGTTGATCCTGAAACTTATGAAGTAAGAGCGGATGGAAAGATTTTAACTTGTGAGCCATCCAAAGTTTTAGCACTAGCTCAAAGATATTTTCTTTTCTGAGATTTAGTATCTAATTAAACAAAAAATAAAATTTGATTAAAAGAGCCATAGAAGTTTTAGAACCTGGTAATAAAATTAATAAAATTTCAATATCAACTATAACACTTCCCTATGATAGAAGACATTGTCGTCGGAAAAAAATGACTGACGATGAAGGTAAGTCTTTTTTACTGGATCTTAAAAATGCTACTTTCCTAAAGGATGGTGATAGACTTTTATTAGAAAGTGGAGAATGTATTCTTATTTGCGCTGCGACAGAAGAAGTTGCAGATATTAAGTGTATCTCGGCATCAGAGGCATCTCGGGTTGCTTGGCATATTGGAAATCGACATGTGCCCATGCAAATTCTTAAAAATAGTGAATTAAGAATTCTTAGAGATGATGTTTTAATAGACATGGTACGTGGTCTTGGTGCATCTGTAGCTTTTAAAAATAAAAAGTTTCAACCTGAAGGAGGTGCTTACATTAAAGTAACGGATCATGCTCACTGATAACAATCTTTTAAAGTTAATGACATGGAATTCTCCTAATTTCCCAATTGGTTCATTTGTATATTCACATGGTTTAGAATATTCAGTAGAAATTGGTCTAGTCAATGATCAACCTTCATTAGTAAACTGGATTGAGGGAATCATCTTATTTGGATCAGGGAGAGTTGATGCAAGCTTATTAAAGGCAGCCTATACTGCTTTTGAAAAAGAAAATTACAGTCTCCTTAATAAAATAGTAGAAAGGGCTGATACCCAAAAAAGTACAAAAGAGTTTTCTTTAGAAAGTAAAACTCAAGGCTCAGCTTTTCTTAAAACTTTAATAAAAATATGTCCTAATTCTAAATTGGACATTTGGGAAAATAATCTTGAAAAAATTAAACGTGAGCCTGCATTCCCTGTCTCTTTTGGAGTAGCTTGTTCAATTTTTAATATACCGATGCGTCAATCGATTTTAGTTTTTCTTAATTCAATTGTTTCAAATTTGGTTTCTGCTGGGATAAGGCTTATACCTCTTGGACAAATTGCTGGACAAAAATCAATTATATCTCTTGAGGAGGTTATCATAAAAGCAACTTCTAAAGCCATGAAAAGGGACATAGAAGATTTTGGGTCAGCAGCTTTAGTTGTAGATTGGACTTCAATGAAACATGAAACTCAATATACCAGACTATTCAGATCATGAAACATCCTCTTCGCATTGGAATCGGCGGACCTGTTGGATCAGGTAAGACCGCTCTTTTGGAAAAGTTGTGCATTAATCTAAGCAAATCATATGATGTTGCAGCAATAACTAATGATATTTATACAAGAGAAGATGCAGAATTCCTTACTAGAAGTGGTGCATTACCTCCTGATAGAATAGCCGGTGTAGAAACTGGAGGATGCCCACATACTGCAATTCGAGAAGACGCATCAATGAATCTTGCTGCTGTTGATGAAATGGTAAATAAATTTAAAGATCTTGAGGTTATATTCATTGAATCTGGTGGAGATAATTTATCTGCAACTTTTTCACCTGAATTAGCAGATTTAACAATTTATATTATCGATGTTTCAGCTGGAGATAAGATTCCAAGGAAAGGGGGTCCAGGAATAACTCGTTCAGATCTTCTTGTAATTAATAAAACTGATTTAGCTCCCCTAGTGGGAGCAGACCTTGATGTTATGGATTCAGATTCAAAAAAAATGAGAGGTGAAAGACCTTACATCTTTGCAAAAGTAAAGCATGATGAAGGAGTTACAGATATTGTAAATTTTGTAATTGAAGAGGGAGGTCTATAAAAAATATCATATGAATTATTAAACTTACTTTTAATCAAAAGATTCTTGGTTATTAACAGTAAGTTCACTATTCCAATCATAATAATCCCTAAGCGGTTTCCGACTATGTATTGCACGGCGAGACAGCTATGAAAAACGTCCCGTGCTTTCAGCCACTATTCATCCGGATATCAAGCGAACTCTTGTGTCCATGTCTAAACGGACTGGAATGACAGTCAGCCAGGTTGCTGATGAGGTGCTTTACACANGCCTGATNGAGATGCAGGAGNTGGATGCTNCGTGAGTAGGCCCCCCGGGGATGTACAGCCACCCACCCCTTTTTACATAAAGTAGTTAGTCTCATTTGCACCCCAACAACAATTTACCCTTTTGTCATCTCCAAGCGTACTGGAATGACGGTCAGTCAGGTTGCTGATAAAGAAATAATCAGGATGGCGTATGGGTAGCTATTTTAA
>FUFK010044519.1_pt1 | contig 21826 bp, 39 predicted proteins | sample 1021851 | NCBI WGS metagenome assembly FUFK01 (sample SAMEA51879418, study PRJEB19060) | metagenome
AGGATCTTCAGCACCGACAAGTCTTTCAAATGCTGAGTTAGCTTTTGCTGAAGGCAATGAAATTGGTTATATCGGAGTAGGAACAGGAGGAGCAGGAGGCTCTGCTACGACTATCAATAAAGCATTTGGTAAAGGTGCGTTTTTTGATAAAGACACAACAAGAACTGCAAATACAATATTAAGTGGGCCGACTACTGGAAGTGCTGCTGCTCCAACATTCCGTGCTTTAGTAGCTGCTGATATACCTTCTCTAGCTCATACAAAAATTTCAGACTTTGATGCAGGGGTAAGAGTTAACAGATTAGATCAAATGGCTGCACCAACTGGTTCAGTTTCATTAAACAGCCAAACAATAACTAATTTATCTGACCCTGTAAATGCGAGTGACGCAGCAACAAAATCGTTTGTTGAAGCTACTTCTCAGGGATTAGACGTTAAAGATTCTTGTGTGGCAGCTACTACAGCGAACATTACAATATCTACTGCTCTTAATAACGGAGATACATTAGACGGTGTAAGTCTTTCAACTAATGATCGTGTTCTTGTAAAAGACCAATCAACTGCTTCTGAAAATGGTATCTACATTGTTGGTTCTTCTCCAGCTAGAGCAAGTGATTTGGCTGCTGGTGCTGACGCTGCTGGATTCTTTACCTTTGTTGAGCAAGGAACTGTCAATGCTGACAACGGATTTGTTTGTACTTCTAACAAAGGATCTGCTGTTGTTGGAACGAATAACCTTACTATTGCTCAGTTCTCTGGTGCTGGTCAAGTTACAGCAGGAGATGGTCTAGATAAATCTGGTAATACTCTTTCTGTTGACTTAAAAGCTAATGGTGGACTTGTTATTGAATCTACTGAAATTGCTATTGATCTTGCTGCTAGTTCTATAACAGGAACTTTACCAGTAACGAAGCTGACAAGTTTAACTTCTACGGTGTCTGAATTAAATATTTTAGATGGAGTAACATCTACCACAGCAGAATTGAATATTTTAGACGGAGTTACATCAACTACTGCTGAACTGAACATTTTAGATGGAGTTACATCAACTACTGCTGAGTTAAACATACTGGATGGAGTCACTGCTACGGCTACCGAGATAAATATTATTGATGGAGACACATCAGCGACATCAACAACTCTTGCAGCAGCCGATAGGCTTGTATGTAACGATGCTGGAACGATGAAACAAGTAGCGTTATCTGATTTAGTTACATTTTTAGAAGATGAAAGTGCATCTAGTTTCAACATAGATGGTGGATCTTATTGAATACAGCTATTAGGAGGTAAAGGCCAATGGCTAATCAAATTAGACTTAAAAGAGCAAGTGGCAGCGATCCAGGTGCTAGTGATCTTGTAACAGGTGAATTAGCAGTAAGAACTGACTCAGGGCAACTTTTTACAAAAAAAGATGATAATTCGGTTGCAGAAATAGGTGCCAGTTCTGGTGTAAGTGATGGGGATAAGGGAGATATAACTGTCAGTTCGTCAGGATCGACTTGGACTATTGATAATGATGCTGTTACTTATGCAAAAATTCAGAACGTATCAGCAACAAATAGAATTTTAGGTAGAGACTCAAGTGGTGCAGGGGTTATAGAAGAAATTACTCCAGCAAATTTACGCACCATGTTAAATGTAGAGGATGGTGCTACAGGAGATCAGACAGCAAGTGAAATATTAACTCTTATAAAAACAGTAGATGGTGCTGGTTCTGGGTTAGATGCTGATACCTTAGATGGGGTAGCAGGTTCAAATTTTGCTCAAAAAACGGGGGCTAATTGTTCTGGGGACTTTACATTTCAAGGAGGTGCTGGTGCTGTCACTATTGATGGTAATAGTGATATTCGATTTACTTCTGGAAATTGGACAGGAGATACAACAAGTCCAAAAATTCAAGCACATGGTAATTATCTTTATATAAGTGGAGGACCAGATGGAATTAAATTTAGGGACAATGGTAATAATAGATGGAAAATAGACGAAAGTGGTCATTTTGATCCAGAAGCAGACAGCACTTACGATATTGGTCAAAGTGACGTAAGAGTAAGAAACGGATATTTTGACACTTTATATGGAGATGGTTCAAATTTAACTAGCTTACCATCACAAACAGACAATAATTTTACTACTGCTCTTAAAAACAAATTAGATGGCATTGCTTCGGGTGCTACAAATGTTACCAATAACAACCAGATTTCAAATGGTGCGGGTTATGTTACAAGTAGTGGCAACACAGTTATTGGAACTGACTCTGATATAAATACGTCTGGAGCAACTGTTATAGACCAGTTAAACATGACAGACGGTGTTATAACAAGCCATAGCACTAGAACACTTACTTTAGCAAACTTAGGTTATACAGGAGCCACAAATGCCAACTATATAACTAATAATAACCAACTTACAAACGGTGCTGGATACGTTACTTCTGACACTAACACAACATATTCTGCTGGCGGTAATTATGGAATGACCTTAAGTGGTACAGAATTTAGGTTAGAAGATGATCGAAGAAGAAATAGTAGCTCTGCTGATATTTATACAGGCAATACACACGATTATTGTTTCTTTGATGCTTCACATGGAATAAGATTTTATACATCTGGCTCAGAAGAAATGCGTCTTGAAAATGACGGTGATCTTCATGTAGACGGTAACGTAACAGCTTATTCAACAACTGTTTCTGATTTACGATTAAAAAAAGATGTTGAAATAATAAAAAATCCACTTGATATTATTGATAAATTAAATGGCTATACTTTTACTTACAAAAAAGATAATAAAAAATCTGCGGGTGTTGTTGCACAAGAAGTCGAAAAAGTATTTCCGCAAGCAGTTTTAGAAAAAGGGTTGCCTTATTTAAGTAAAGATGAAGAAAAACCTGATGTATATAAAACTGTAGAATACGATCAAATAGTTGGATTGTTAGTACAGGCAGTAAAAGAACTTAAAACAGAAGTTGACTCATTAAAAGGAGATAGTTAGTGGCACTTCCAAACTCTGGAGCTTTATCTTTATCTGACATTGCTGGAGAGTTTGGTGGTTCTGCTCCACACTCTTTAAGTGAGTATTATAGTGCAGCGTCAGGTGTTCCAAGTTCGGGGGCAATAAGTATTAGTGATTTCTATGGAACCTCTGCTGCTATTGATATTGAATGGATGTTAGTTGCTGGTGGTGGAGGAGGTAATGCTGGAGGTGGTGGTGCTGGTGGTATGAAAGAGGGTAGTAAAACTGGACTTACGGCTGGTCAAACAATTTCTATAACTATTGGAGGTGGCGGACAAGGAGGTCAGCAAGGTGTAGTAAGTAACGGTGGTAATTCATCAATGTCAGGTCAAGTTTCTGAGTCATGTACAGGTGGAGGACATGGCGGAACTCGATCTGGCTGGGCATATAGTCCAAGCACTACTAATCCAGCAAATGGTGGGTCAGGCGGTGGTGGCGGTGGAAACCACAATGCAAGAGGTACTGGTATTTCTGGTCAAGGAAATAACGGTGGGTATGGAATCCAATCTGCCAACTTCGGTTCTGGAGGAGGTGGTGGAAAAAATGGTGCTGGTCAAGATGGTACAACAACAACCACTGGTAATGGAGGTTCTGCTAAATCATATTTCTTAGGAACATATGCTGGAGGAGGAGGTGGCTCAAAAGAATACAATATGCCTGGAGGTTCTGGCGGTGGAGGTGGAGCTACGGGTGGTGCTGTAGTGGCTGCTTCAAATGCAACTGCTAACACTGGAAGTGGTGGTGGAGGTGGTGAGAATGTTAATATGCACGGATCGTATTATGGAAGAGGGGGTAATGGAGGCTCTGGGGTTTGCGTTATTCGTTACTCAGGTGGAACGGCAGCTTCGGGTGGCAGTATTTCTTCTTCTGGCGGTTATACTTATCACACCTTTACAGGATCAGGTACTTTTACAGTAAGTTAAATGGCACATTTTGCAGAACTAAACGAAAACAATGTAGTTACTAATGTTTTAGTTGTTGATAATAGCGTTCTTTTAGATGAAAATAATCAAGAAAGCGAAGCTCTAGGAATAGCTTATTTACAAAACATTTTTGGATCGGATAAAAAATATGTGCAAACAAGCTATAACTTAAGTTTTAGAAAAAATTATGGGGGTATAGGGTATGAATACAACGAAACAGATGACGTTTTTGTTTTTAAACCTTTTGATTCTTGGACTTACAGTTCAACAACAAAACAATATGAACCACCCATTGTAAGGCCAGATGGTGATTACTTTTGGGATGAAGATGAGTATCAAGCTGATAATACAAAAGGCTGGAAAGTTAAGCCAGATGGCTAAATTATGGATTATTTCTTATAAATTGATATTATAAAAATAAAATCTATGCAATCTTCTATAGAAAAACAAGTTCTTGAATGGAAAGAGGAACTTGCGAAACAAGTGAAAACTAGAGATCACGCTAAAAAAGTATTTGATGAAGCAACAATAAATATTAACGTCTTAGAGGGCGGTATTCAGTTTGGGGAGTTGCTGTTGAAAAAGAACGAGTTACCAGGCCAGCAATCAGATAAAGTGGAGCCAACCCCACAATCAAAAACAGCACCATCAGAGAAATAGGTGCTAAAGCTCTATTAAACGCTTCTTTCCACATAAAACAATGTTCCAAAAAATTGCAAACGTATTGAGTATTATCTCATTCTTAATGGTAGCTTCCATGAGTGGTGGAGCGTACTTTGGTTACAAGTATGTAACTTCAGAACAGTTCAAATCTAAGGTAATGAATGAAATTCTTGGTAATGTATCAGGAATGATGCCTAAAGTATTAGATCAGGGCTTACCAAAAGTAACTGGCCCATCAATGCCTGTACCAAAAGGTCTACCTAAGTTATGAACTGTTGGCATTGTAAGACTGAACTTATTTGGGGTGGAGATCATAGTTTAGATGGTGACGACCATCCTCTAAGGTCTGGAGAATACAGCATGATAACTAATCTTTCCTGTCCTAAATGTAATTCTTTTGTGGAAGTGTATTTACCAAGAGATGCCTACGATTGATATACCTGACATAAGTATTCCTGAGATATACATTCCAGACGTTCCAGAAATATATACTCCTCATTATTTAACTATTACAAAGCCACCTGATATAGATGTACCTGGTTGTACCTATCAACATCGTGATATAAAAAATACTGGTAATCGTAATTTATTGCTGGAAGATCCAAATGGTGTATTTACAACGTGTGATTTTCCGTTCCCTAGTTTTATTCCTCTTGACTATACACCTGAGAATCTTGTCATTACAGAGGAAACACCTGTCAGTAATGAACCACCGCCCTTCCCAGAAACAGAGCAGCCAAAAATTCCTGATTTACCTAAACCACCCCCACCAGATTTTCCTCCCTGTCCTGGCAAAAAAGACCAAAGAGTAGGAGATTTTCGTAACGAAAAACGACTGGAACGTGTTGTAGGCCATGAAAGGAGCGAAGATGGTAGTAAATGTATAACTTTGTATGAAGACGTACCTTTTGTCGATCAATATATACCAGAACTTAGTACTATTATTTCTACTGCTGTTATCGGCCTTGTGGCTGCGAGTTCTCCTCTTATTCTTAATATAATAAAACCAGCTATTAAAAATATATTTAAGAAATTAACTACTAAGAAAAAAGATAAGGTAAAATAAATATTAAGCAAAAGNNCTNTTNNCCAANGCTAACACTCCCTNGNTAAGGGCGAGCTTTTGCTTNNNTAGNCAAGCCTTACCANANCCCGTGGCTTGTCTACTGCTTTAATTNGTGAGTATGTGGGATAACTTGATTAGGTGGAATATTAACAATAATGTCTTCACAGGTAATTGCACTAGGAGTATTAGGCTTAAAAGTAACACCTAATCTCGCTTGAGCCGCACATTGTTCTAAACGATAGAGGCTGATTTCCATTTTAGTTTTCTTAATTAATAGTCTTTGTGCTTGTATGTTTACTTCTGTTGCTTCATGACAAAGGGCTGGTGCTTTGCCTAAAGGAATGTTTACTTGAGCAGAGATTCCATAATTTAAATTAAATGTATCTTTTTCAAATCTAGGAATTTCTGAGTAATACAAAATATCACCTGTTTCTTCATCATATATTGGTGTTCTTGTTATATATTCTTTGGGACGTGCGAAAGACCAACTATCAGTTACATACGGAGTAATTGTAAGGCTAGGTGAAGCACAAACTATACCTTGACTCATCTTAAAACTCGGCATACTAGAAGGTGTAATCATCGTGGCATTGTTATTAACCACTCCCTGTGCATTACTTGAAGGAGATGCTACTGTTGTGTTAGCCAAAACCCTTGCAGGGCAAAGGATTATAGCTATTGCCCAAATGTAGTTGTAGTTTCTGTTGTGGTGCTTGTATTTATTTGACGAGTTATAGTTGTTGTCGTATCTAGCCCTGGAGTGATTAGTGTTTCTTGTAGAGAAAATGCTGCTCCATCTGTGTGTATTGACCAGCGAGGTATAGCTTCTAAGTTTGGTGAAGTCCAATTAAAATTTACTCCCCCGACTGTTTGTTCATTCGTAGTCGTAGGAGTAGGGTTGATATATCCCGTTTCAGATTCGATATTGTGTCCTGATGCTGCGTAGGAGTATCCTGTGCGATATTGATGACTTGTGATCGTTTCATTAATTATTGATTCAGATGTGCTAGTAGTTGTTGAAGTTCCTGTCCGAAATTGAGGAACTACGGGCACGGCTTCTGCGAAGTCTATCCATATAAGTATTGCTCCTATCAAGGAAAACCTTATATAACGCAAAAGAACAAGTGCCATAAATTAAAATTGCCAGTAGGACAGATACTATGGGAAGAATCATTCAATCTATAGTGATAGTAACTCTAGTAGATCCTATACAACTAGAACCTGATCCAAACGCACCAGAACAGGTATGAACACCTGACGATAGAGAAGTCATTGCTCCAGATCCAAGAGTTCCTCCAGATCCGACAGTGGTCTGTCCACCTAGAACTGGTAAAGCTGCTATACCGCTAGAAGGAGTTACAGCAGATGGTGTAGCATCTCCCATTGTTACCGATTCAGTTTTTGAAAACGCTGATCCTGCTGTAGTGATGGTTGTATCTGTTTGAATCATAGCTGGAACGCCATTAGATAACGAACCAACATTAATCCCACCGATCTTTCCTGATGTTGTGGTATCTCCTACAGTTACAGATGGTGTAATGTTATTTCCACTTAATGAATATGTAGTTCCTACCTTATTAGTAACAACATAAGGCATATCTACACTGATCTGGGCAGAAGTTACAAACTCTTGTTTTATATCTGCATACACTGGTGCAGATAACATAAATAAAAATGGGAGTAGTTTTTTCATTGTTTTGGAGGAGTGCGGTCAGCCTTGATAACATCAGGCTTTTGTGTAATTAACTCGATTGGTTGTTTAATAATAATGGTTTGGTAGCCACCAGAGTTGTTAGTGTTGAAACCGTTTTCTCCTTCTTCTTTCTTCTTCTTCTTTGCTCCCTGTGCAGCATTAACACTAATACCTAGCCCACCTAGAATATTACCTAAAAGTCCAGCAGCAAAAGTGCTATCAACTCTTGGCTGGTCTGGTATATCTATACCAAATAATTTATTGGGTAGTTTTATATATCCAAGAGATAAAACTAATAGACACCAAGTTAAAATAAAGGCTTGAGCTACAGTCGAAACTAAAAAGGTAATTTTCTCCTGATAGTCAGGCTTGTCATCCTCTAATTCTTTTGTTTTTTGAGAGGAATCTTTTGGTTTCTCTGCCATAACTAGGATTTATTAGTCATACTATACATAAATATAGCTTAAATCAATGCCAGAGGTATATGGAGCGTTAATAGGGGCAGCAGCTACCGCCTTTCTTATGGTACTATCTAACGTAAGCAATAGAAGAGAACGAGATATTAGAGAATTATTTAATAGATTAAACCAACTTGAAAAAGCAGTAAGTAGGATAGAAGGTCAAAATCGTTAATATCTGGTATGTTTTAGATAGATAACACAATCAAATGGTAAAAATTTTAAAACCTATCCTTCTTGTATTTATAAAATCCAAGGCAATGAAGAGGTTAATTATTGATCTACTGAAGGCAGTATCTAGACAAACAGACAATACGATAGACGATCAGGCAGTAAGTTTTATCGAAGCAAGAATGTTCCCAGGCTCTACTACAAGTCTACAGTGATATGAGAGATAGGGGCTTTATGAAAATGATCTTTGGTAACTTAGAGCCTGAGACAGAGCTTACGGTAGAGTTAAGGTGTAGAGAGATCATGGCTTGTGAGGATATGGATAAACTAAAGGCTTTTTGTATAGACCTGATAAAAAACCACGCAAAAAGTGAGACCGTACTATCTGGTGCCTTGCTTCGTCTAGTAGAACTAGAGGTGGCTTTATCTGATTTAAAAGCAAAAGAAAAAAGAAAAGAAAAGTTTAATCATCTAAAATCGCTGCTTCAACGTCTGCGTGAGAAAACTGGCTAAGCACTTTTTTATGTATTTGACTTATTCTAAAATTATATTTAGTTAATTCTAACTTTTGACTAACAGATAACTCATGATTACCCTCGTATGTAACGTAGGCTGTATAGTCATCTTTTATATTTATGTAGTGCTCTACACCTCTAAGAGTGTGATCTAAAAAAGTCTTCATAAGTTGTTTACACTTCCATTTTTTTACCTTTTTGAGATTACGCTTGTCCTGTGTACTTCTTTTAACTGGTTTCATGTTTTGTTAGCTTTCCTACCTTCAATTCTTTTACGCACAGATTTTTGCCATACAACTATATCTTCTGCCTTAGCCATATCATAAACAGACTTAGGGTATGCTCGCTCCAGTTCTGAGTAGATTAAGTTTCTAACCCAGGCTGTAGCTTTTATACCCTCTTTGTCTGCCAACTCTTGAGCCAAATGTGCTCTATTTGGATCGACTAATACTTGGAAATAAGTTTTGTTGCCGTGAACGATAGCCATGAAATAACCTGTCTTGTACTACTCTAGCACAAAACCCGAAATAAACAGCTAAATGTATTAAAAACCTTGAGGTTTATTTAAGTTAATTTTACGCTTTTTGGTGGTGTGTCTACGCCTCTTTAGTTTTACTCTTGGTTTTTTACCCATGTAATCTATAAAGGTGTTAGGCATTTCCTCAAATTTAGTTGTTCTTTTACTCATTAGTGCACCTCCCTCCATGTTTTACCTATCTGTACTTCAGCTAATGCAGGTATCTCACCTAACCATAGGGATTCAGATAATTCCATAACCTCTTTAAGTGTTTTAGCCCACTCCTCTGCGTGTTCTTCACGAACCAAGAGAAGTATCTCATCGTGTACTGCTGCTGCGATCTTTACAGTATCCTCACCAGCATCTTTTACCTTAGACCATATCTTCCCTAATGCACATTTAAGAATAGCTGCACCTGCACCTTGTATGGGCGTGTTACATCTAACTGTAATTCTGTTAAGATCACCTTTTAGAAATCTTCTCATGCCAGATACAGGAACCCTAGTCTCAGCCCAGTCATCATCTTTAGTCTCTTTTGCTTCAAGATAATTCTTACTTTGCCAGTCTCGGATACCGCTATAAGCATTTAACCAGTTGTCACGAACTTTACCTGCTTCATCAAGCGTCATCAATACCCCACTACTACCTGCGTAATTACGTAGACCTTCCGAACCAGCCCCATAAAGTAAACCAAAGTTCGCTGATTTAGCTATCTGTCTATCGCAGCCCATCTGCTCGGCAGTATAATCATGTAAATCTGCACCATCTTTAAATGCTCTTATCATGTTCTTGTCATTAGCAAGTGCAGCAGCCAGTCGTAACTCCATCTGAGAAAAGTCAGCATCAACAATCAGCCAACCCTCTGGGGCTTCAACACATTGTCTAAACTCAGAGTCTCTAGGTATCTGTTGATTATTGGGTTTTATACTAGACATTCTTCCTGTATCTGCTCCAAGTTGCATATAAGATGCTCTAACAAAACCATCATCGGCCATCTTTTCCCGGATACTGGCAAGCATCTGTCTACGCTTTTCTGTCTTTTTCCAATTCATAAGTGTTTGGATCGCTTCAGAATCAGCAGCACATTTACGCAATGCTTCTCTAGATACGGACTTTTTACCTTTACTATCTGTGGGTGAATACTTTAGCAGTATCTCTAGCTTTTCTAGTAACTGTTTAGAGCTTTTTATGTTGAAGCCTTTATATTTTTTAGTACCTAAACGAATAGATCCTTCGTCCTTCGCACGTAAATTAAACCCTCCATCTTCATCCCGTGGTAGTTTCTGATCTTCTGGTAAAGCATTATCTAACTCACGTATGAACTCCTTACCCATCTCTTTGGCATCATCTTCATAATCTACAAGACATTGTTCTAATGATTCCTTATTCCAAGGTAAACCAGTTCTCCACATTTGAGCCATAGCTGGAAGTGCATTACACTCCAAAGTAAATGCCTTGCCCAGTCTAGCTGAAGCTATCTTGTAATTTAGTGTAGCGTCAAGTTCAAGCAATACCTCGATATCAGTGGCAGCATACTCAAGCTGCTCTTCAGTTAGTTTCTCTAAACTCCAGTCTGACCTCTGCTGCTCCTTAGATACTTCTCTGTTTAAGTGACGTAAAGCTACATCAGCTAAACCATGCTTAACTTGCGGAATACCATTGGTTAGTAATCTACTGGCTATCATGCTGCACCTAACAAGACCATTAGGGTAAATGTCGTGTTCCTGCAACCAGCCAAGATCGAATACTGCGTTGTGGGCGAGCCAGTGTCTCTTCATGCTACCAAAGAAACGTATAAGATAATCCCAATCTTTGTCTACTAAATCAAAGCAATCTATCACCACAATAGATCGTGATGAATAGCTGCCTAGCTGAAGCAGACGTAACTTACCTTTCTCTGGTTGTAGCTGTAAGGTTTCAGTATCAAACGCAATGCTGTGTGCTGTATGAAGTCTGTAAAGTTCTTTGATACCGTAATATACGGTGTAATTTTGTGAGGTCATGGAAGGACCAAATAAACTGCATTACTACTGTAGCACAATAAATTTAAACTGCATAGTGTTTTCTAATATAATCTGGTATTTCAGTATGCAAACCTTTAGCCTGTAGTTCTGAAACTAGGCCAACCCACTTCAATCTGTATGCACCTGTTACCTCTTTGTAGGACTGTCCTAAATAAATACGTCTGCAAGTTTGGTAATCAATATGCCAGGTGCTAGGAATATGAGTTTTAAGTAGATGGGCCAGTGAATACTTAGCAGTTTTATTATTGTTTTTATAATGGTTATTTCTGTGCCATTTAAATACAAAGTCTAGTAGGCAACTAACTTTACCTTCATCTATCCTGGATCGTACTCTTCTAGCTTCTCTTTCTGGTGTTTTATTTTTCCAGTTGAGAGGTGCTTCCTCTTGAGTAGGCAATACAGTTTTGCTTATCTTTACAGGTATAGTCATTTCAACTACAGGTTCAGCAGCCACAGCCACGGGTGCTGGCTCTTCAGTCTTTTTTGAATGAATAGCTTTTAACTGTTCCTTACTAAGAGCCTTTACATTTACTTCTCTAGATATATGAGAGAATTGATCTTTTGTTAATGTAATAATCCACTTGTTAATTACATCATCATTTTCTTGTTGAAAAGATATATTAATTAAATTATTCTTTTCTTCAACTTTGGTTACTTTACCATCTTCAAAGTTTACTTCTGATTTATTAGTCAGAATCTCAGTATGCTTTAACTCCATGGATATTTATGCTTTTGGACCTCTATTAGTATAGCACAGCAGTATATTATGTCCAGGTATTAATTCTCTTCTCTAACAAATCTGTATTAATTACAGTTCTGACATCTACATCAAGTCCACAGTTTACGGCTGTCATAATCTGATTATTCATTTCAGTTATTGAGTAATAATCAACCTGATTTACACAGTGCACTCTATTAAATTCATCATATTCAGTGAATCTAACAGTAGCTAATGGACCATCTTTTGGAGCGTATAATTTTTGAATGGTGAGGCTTACATTTCTGGTGTGCATAGCTATTCCTTTACGTATTGAAGTTGTGGTGGTATAGCTAAATTATATCTTTCTAAATACTCTTTACATACAAAGGGAGAGTAAAGTCCTACATTATAATTACCCTCAAGTGTCTTATCTATTATGTAGCCTAGCTCACGGCTTATAGCAGATAATACAGTTCCCATGGGCTTTGTAGTGTCTAAGTCAGTGGGCTGGCCGGTAATTATACAGAGTTGTCTTGCTGTTAATTTACCTTTGTTGTTGCTTAATTTTTGCAACTCTTTAGACATACAAGTCTGCATAGCCTCAAGTTCATCATACTTTTGCTTAAAAACACTATTTGTCTTCTCAATTTTATAGTTTAAAATTTCTGTATCTTTAGTGTGTTCAGTGATAATGTCGGCTATTATCTGATCCGTCATAGCCTTGGAACGAGCCAATAGTTCCATGTGTTTCATGTTTTTCCTTTGTTTGTCCAGCATGGTTAGTTTACTTTCTTCTACTTTAATACAGTAATAACTATAAGTCTATAAGTTTATTTTTTCCTTCTACATCATCCATCATAATTTCTGTTATCTCTTTATTACTAACCTTCTTTACACCCTCAATCCCCCAGAATTTTTCACAGTCCTCTATATACCCACGGGGGTCTGTGTATAAAGGTCCATCCGTTCCAGCAGAGAGGGTTTCAACAACATCAGGCTTTGTAGAAAGGTTCTCTTTGTATAAAGTCTCCTTAACTTTATCCGGACTTTTTACAATCTCTGACTTTTTACAATCTTCATTGTTCTTCAAATCAGTTCCAACATCAGGGTTTTCCTCTTTATACACACTATTATGGGGTGTTAAGGAAAACTGTCCTTTTTTGGTCTTTCCTATGGCTCTGTAATACTTAGCAGGTCTACCCCCTGTTTTTATATCTGAAGGTGGTTCACATTCATAAATTAATTTCTGATCTGATAGTTTATTAAGGCTATAAACTATGGCACGTTTCTTGTGCATACCTCCGACAAAAGGATCTTCAACCAGCTGTTTAACGCACCATGCCTTATCTTCTTTACGCATGAGTTTAAGAATATCAATCGTGTGCTGATTAGGTGAATCAAGTACCCTTTCATTGGTTCGCTCAGGTGCAGGGTTAATTGTATAAGAGTAATCAGGTAACAAAGTAAACAGCATTTTCAATCCTTCTCTATCCTCCCTTGACTTTTCTATAGTTACCATTCTCGTATTCTGTGTAACTCCCATTTCAGCAGCATCATTCATAGATAACTTACGCATATTCCAAGTTTCATCTACAGCATTTTTTATAGCACTCGTACCTCTGAACTTACCTTCCTTTGTATTGTGGTGAATGATAACTATTGAACAAGCAGGAAAGTCTTGACCGTTTCTCCTAACTAATTTCTTAATAGGTAGGGCATACTCTCTCCTGTTTTCTTCGTAAGGGTTGCTGTCATTACAACCATCCAAGCTATCAATAACAATAAGATCGTAAGCATATTTCTTCTGCATCCTTTTAAATCTTGCATACCACTGCATATCCCACTCAGTAACTACTTTCACATTTTTATCGCAGCCAATTAACTTCATCTGTCTACGCAATATTCTCTCGTTCTGATCGCCATTCAACCAAAGAACTTTACCTACTGGCACGTTTACCAAACTTCCATAAACATTAAAATCTTTACCCTGTCCAATGTGTTTAGCCAAGGTCTGGCACATAGCAGTTTTACCGGTACCACCATCTGCATGAACTAATAAGGTCCAAGGTTTTGGAAGCAATCCTGGAATCAAGTACTCAAAAGGTGTGTCATCTAACTCATCAGGTGTAAGAGGCTTCTGTCCTTTAGTCCTCTTATACATTTCATGTTTATCAATTATCTGTTCAATAATCGCAGCGTTGGCTCTTTTACATTCCATTGCCAACTTATGCACAGCTTGATCGTGCATAGCTGGATCTTCATTTTCTGGGTTAGAGTCTATCTCGTAATAACGCCTGATAATATCTGCACCATCTGGTATATCTTCTTTGTACTTAAGGGGAATAGCTTGGACTTCATCAATAATTTTATCTAGACCAGTATGCTTAAATCTTTTTCTATCTGGATCAGCATCATCTGCTAAATCAATCAGATGAGACATATTGTATCTAGCACCATCATTACGCCAAGCTGCATACCATCTTCTTTCACAGGGATCTTCGCCATTTTCCCAACAATGTTCATAATCTGGATCTTTCCTTGACCATTCTCTCCATAAGTCAAGACCCTCTACACCAGGCAATTCGTTGTTAATCATTGCCCCTATCTCCCACCAATAGTCCTCACTATTTGGTCCAGTGTATTTAATAACACTTAAGCAACCAGTTATTATGGCAACTTTCTCCTCAGTGGATCGTTTAGACCACCTATTATCTACATACTTTATATTTACGTCTTGATGTTTTTTCTTATACTGATCTTTCATACGAGACAGCAACCACTCTGGAGCATCTGGTACTTCAAATAAATTACCTTCTAACTTATACTTTCCTTTTCCCACATTTTCCTTATAGTATTCACCAGCTATTACACCCTGTCCTCCCCATAAAACTTCCCATCCCTCATGTCCAGCAGCAGTATGGCTTATAGAATCTACCTCAGACCAAAGTTCTTGCGGTACTCTAAATAAAAATTTTGCAGCGTTTTTCTTCAAAGAAGTCACCTTTGGAGCGTGCTTAAGCTCCTTGCCCCACTTTTTATTTATTGCACCTAAGTTTTTATCAACATCAAAGATCACTAAACCATCTGATCTCTGTCCAGTGAATACACCAATAGCCTTATACTTCTCTGGTTCGTTTTCAATCATCAAAGCAGAATCGCTTGCTGATAATTTCTCTCTCCACGCTTTACCATAGGGAACCTTACCATCAGAAAAATTATCAGGTCTTGAATTATCTTTTTTAGGAAGTAGTACTCCTTGTGCATATATAGGGCAAGTTACCCAGTTATCAGGGATTTGTGGAATAAAACTTTTTTTACTCATGTGCTAGAATACCTACTGAAACAGTTTGTTTTTAAACCCTCAAGATTCACCGATCTTGCGGGTTTTCTTATTGTAACCTATTGCCATTCATTTGTCATTGTGCTACAGTAAAAAGGCAATTAGACTTTTAAGTCACTACGCAATTATGCCTTTTGTTTCAAAAAGAGCCAGTGAGGATGCTTCCAATTCTGGAGGTTCCCGTGACGGCTACCTAAATCCACACAACTTAGATGATGGCGATAAAGTTCGCTTTAGTCTACTCCAAGAAGCACCCTGGGAATGTTTCTTGCTATGGGGCCATGAAGATGGCAACATAAAAGCTAAAAAGCCATTCAGATTTGCTGATGATCCTAGCCCAGAGGATATAGACCACAAACTTGGTGAAAAGTATGTAAGACCATTAAATAGAGATGGCAATGCACCTGAGCCAGTTAAGTTAGAGCAATGTGTGGCTGTGTATAACCACGAAATGGAACGAGTACAGGTTTTAGCCTGGACCCAGAAAACCATTACAAGTGCTTTTGATGCGATCAGTCAGTTAGAGGATTATGAAGATTCTTTTTTAGACATTGATTTCATCCTATCTCGTAAGGGTACAGGAACTAATACTGAGTACAACCTTACACCCCTCAACAGAAAGAAAGGCTTGACCACCACTATTGATGAAGAGTGGGAAAAAGTTAAAAAGACTTTCAAATTAGAAAGACTCTTAGATGGTGGTGATCCATTCAAAGAATCTGACTAACACACTAAATCTGGGGTCACAATAGTTGACCCCTTTCTTTTTTATGTTATTTTAATAATGGGAACGTGTATTTATTATCCATTCATGGGAACGCTAGACAAACAAAATGCCTTAGCATCTCTCAGAAAATGGACCCTAATCCAAGACAACAGTGGACCGTATAGAGTATATAGGGATGAAAAGAACAATGTATATTCCAGCGTAACTCACATACTTAAAGAAACCGCACCCCAAGAATCTAAAGATGCACTTGAAAGATGGATTAAACGACCTGACTCAGAAATGGAACGTGATGTTGCCTGTGAACGAGGTCGACTATCACACTCTCATGCCGAGTATATCCTCAAACTCGCTTCAAAGTTTGCTAGGCAAAGTGCTAATAAACGGAATATCTGGCGTACTGGATCGGATGGACTTGAAAGATGCCCCAAGAAAGTCACACAATGGAGCCTTTCAAAGGCAGCTCAATCTGCCCCGAAGGTTGCATGGTCAGCCAGTGGCTACGCCAGAGGCTTACGGTCTTTCATCCTGGAACGTGTAACCGCCATTCATGCAGTCGAGTTCTCGGTATATAAAGAAGGATTTGGATTTGCTGGTACAGCAGACGCATTACTGGACATAGATGGAGAAGGCCCATTCATAGTAGACTGGAAAACAGCCAAGGAAGCTAGATCAGATCAGATGGTGGAACAATTCTGTTGCCAACTTGGAGCGTACAGCCTAGGACTAAAATCCCTCACCCATATTGAACCTAAGTATGGAGCTGTAATTATTGCTAGACGATCAGGTAAGCCACAGATAAAAATGTTAAACCGCCTCGAACTCATAGGAGCTGAGACGGAATTTTTAAGGCGTAACGAGTTGTACCAGAAACAGCTAGAGCTGGTTACTGTTTAGAATATTTACCTTTTTTAATTTTCCAGTCGTACTTATTTATAAAAGCATTACAGTGTACACACCCCAGTGCAGACCACGATAAATGATAAATAGTAGCTGTCTTATTGCATTTGGGGCAGAGAATCTCTGCACCCGCATAGCGTTTACACTTGGAATACTTAGTAATTGGAACGTAATCATCCATAGTACAAATCCTCGATTCTTTTTTCTACACGTTTTGAATGTTGCACATAATCAGATATATGTGAGGTATATATTTCCTCTACAGGATCAATAAACCCATCATCTAAATGATTAAGTACAACATTTTCAATTAGTGGATCGCCTACTGGACAAATTTCCTCATCCTCATCATCCACTGTAACTAACAGAGTTACTAGAACTTTTTTAATCATTATTCATTTCCTCAATCATGGCATCAACCTCGGCTGCACAGTCTCCACAACGCCAACCCTCGACATCATCATTGTAAACAGAATATCTATTAACAAATCTACCCGAACCGAAATGGCAGGGTAGACCACAATCAACACATATCTGGGAATCAAATAAATCTATTGGTACGTCAGGCATCTATCTCGTCCTCCCAATCTACTTGGAATATATCCATATCATCAGCTTCTACTTCGTGAAGATCGTGTAATTCCCAATCTCCATGCGGATCGTGGGAAAAATCCCACTCATTAAAGTATCTCCATTGTTCAGAAACTTTATCTATATCTACACTATCCGGTGCATTTATATAAAGATAATGAAAAGTTGTAGAGGTAACTGTTAGTTTAAAATATTTACTCATATTCTGTCTCCATAGGATAGTCTTTATCCTCAACAAGCTCATCCTCTATTGGATCGCCAAATCTCCAATCTATTGCATTTTGCTCACGTTGGCTGTCCAGTGCAGACTGGTGTTTATGTAAAAATGAATCAGACATTTTCATTCTCCTTAATAGCATCTGTAATTTTTTCATTAAACCAATCGGAATCAGTAATTACATCTATTTCATGTTGGACTAATTCTTTAATGTACTTTTGAATTAGCTGGGCTGTAGTCTCTAAATCAAAAGGAGACAAACAGTTCTTTTTAAGATCGTCAATGAATTGCTCATCAACATTGTTTTTAATTGGATCGGACATCATACCTTTTTATAAAGTTTTAAGTGGTTTGAGTAATTTTTAGCTGCATCTGTATAATTTTGATTATCTTCAGCAGTGGTGGTTGGCTTACCTAACTTAGTGGCATAGCTCTGGACTATATCCCACAGGTTATCCAGTATTACCTGTTTACGATCTATCTTCTTTTTTGGATCGTTACTTTTTTCAAGTTCCCACATATATTCTTTCTCAGCCTCAGAGTGGTATCTGTAACCAGTACTCTCTGGAACTTTGTAGTCTATATGGAGAATATCCACAATATCTTTACGGGATAGATATTTCTCTGGAGGATTCTTTTCATTTTCTCTAAAAATGTCAAGAATAAAATCAATAGATTTTTTCTTATCCATTATTAAAATCAATGTATTTTTTGAAAGTAGGCTCGAAAGCATTTAAGAGAATAGTCTTATTATCTGGATCGGCTAAAGAATAGCAACAAGCTAGAGCCTGTACAAAGCTACCCCCGAACCTATCCATATTTTGGATGGCTGTGTAAATCTCGTATTTATCCATTAACTTATCTCCTCATTATCTATTTCTTGGATCGTTGGCTCTCTCCAAAATCCTACACTGGATGTTGATAGTAAATTATCATTATCTATTGAACATTCAATAGCAAATAAGTTACATTTTTGGACTTGTTTATCATCAAAGTACTGTTCAACTCTTTCAACATTAGCAGGGTAGTTGTCCTCAGCAGTCCAACAGTCAAAACAAGCTAGTTTAGCCTCAGCCATTGTACTGGCTTCAACTTCATAGGTCTCAATCATAGTATTATGAGTGACAACCTTAAATAATTTCTTGGGTGTGTCCATAATCGGTGTTTAATAGAACATTCATAATGTAGCACATAAAAAATATTTTATCAATTCTCACTGATAATTCTCAGAATTTGACATTCATTATATTAGCGATAATTTAAAAGCATAATCAGTTTATTGGATCGAACAATGTTAGTAAAAAGTCATTCATTATTTACTGCAAAGTCAGTGACTATACGAGGTTCTGACATATTCTTTCTACTTTGTGTACTTCAGAAACAAATGTCCAACCCTAACACTAGCGATAAATTTAATTTCAGAACAGAGGTATTACTGGATCGTATTATTACTGATATAACTTTTAAGCGTATATAGTGTTGACAGTATTGTAGTACTTATGTAATATATTTATTGTAAGCATATTTCACCATACAAATGCAATCACTCGATCTATCAGTTCTCAATCAGAGAATTAATCAACTTAACCCTGAGTCTAATATGGAACCGTTACGTTTTGGTTATCAGGCACAGTCCAATGAGACAAGGATGCCACATAGTGGTCTAGTAAATCCTAACCTCACACATAATGATAATTTTGAAAAATTTGGACTAAACTTTGATCCCTATGCAGTGGAACTATTCCATAATATGGGAATAGATGAGGATAATGAACTCAAGATCAATGGTACATATAACGTCAGAGGTTATGAGGCCAGAGATCAACAACTATGTAAAGGTTATAAAGCTATCATTAATTCTAGATCAGGTCAATTACTTGGAATAGGCAAAAAAGGATGGACACCTTTAAATAACTCTGTAATTAGAGATATTGGAGAAAGATATGTAAATGCTGGTATTTTAACTCTAGAATCAATCACACTACAGAATGGTGGTGCTGATTGTATCATCCAGTACGCCATTAATGGAACGGAAACAGACATCAGAAAGGATGATCCAGTTAAACGTAGAGTTGCATTTATCAATAGCTTTTCTCAGAGTACCTCGTTTATGTGTAGTTTCTATGATGTGAGACTGGCTTGTTTCAATCAGATGCAATCAGTCCGTAAGGATGGGAAGAACATAGTAATTAAGCATACATCCTCTATAGAAAGGTTGGTAAAGGCATTACCGGATCATATAGATTGGGCAACCTCTGATTTTAAAACCACAGTACAACAGCTTAGAGCTATGGATCGCACAGAGGTTACCAGAGATAATTTAATAGATGTGTTTAATTTCGCTTATCAGGATAAACTCAAAGGCACTATTACAGAAAAGGATGGAACTGTCAGAGCTAAAAAATTCACTGATCTAGATAGAGAATGGCAAGCCGTCCAACACCAGTATAGAAAAGAGGCTGATAAGTTAGGTAGTACAGCGTATGCGATTCACCAAGCTATTACTCATCATCAGTGCCACATAGAGGGTAGAACCAACAATCCTGACTCAATCAATGCCTCTAGGATTAGATTTAATAACTTAATAAATCCTACTGGATCGAACAGTCAGAGAATCAATAGATCACTTGAAAAGTGTCTAGCGTTGACAGTCTAGTTTATCCTGTGCTACATTAAGGGGGTTAATCACCCCCATTACAAAAATGACTGATTCATCAGATACCTGTTCATTAATCAATCCAGTTCCATTCCATAGGAATGAGTTGAGATATAAGGGTTCCATATATGCTACAACAGTAGAGCTGTTGTCTATGTTTGGGATGCCTATATATCATAGATCCACTGATACTAATAAAATATCTTTCTTTGAGTGGGAAGTTAGTTTTTTGAATATTTGGATACAGCCTTATCTAGCTGAATTTAATATAGACGAATATTCTAATAACTTCACCACGAAATACAACTGGATCGTGCTTGCTAGACCAGAGGATTTTGTTGCCATTGATGATCTGAGCAAATTTCTTAAATTTGTTAGAGACCTAGGTAACAAAGACCATTCAATAATGGGCAGTCCAGCAGCTAGTGTCTTATTAAGAGATTTGACTGAGACAGTTGAGAAGTAGTACTTTTTAAAACTTAAAAGGTATAAACACACCTGACAATAATTAAGATAATAGATTTTTAACTTATTATCTTTTTTATTTTTGGGGGTTGACAAAGTACTACAATAGTGCAAGACTATATAGTGTAGTCCACCAAACACATTTATGACTAAACGCAACTTTGCTACATCTGGAACTGTTGAAGCTAAACTGTCTCCAGAGACTAAAGAATTACATGATCGAACTATCAACGCTAATGCTTTACTTAATATGGAGTGGTTCCATAAATTACCAGAGCAGGGTCAGATAGGACTGGTCATGAGAATTGCACCTCTACACTACTCTGCGGTAGTTCATGAGGACTTAATAGAGGTTTATGAAAATGAAGTTAGGAGATATGTAAAATGAGACATCCTAGAACTTTTAAAGAATTAGCTAATCATCCACACGTATCATCAGCACACACTGAGGGCAATGACCCTCAGTGGGGTACTGACTACTGGGTATATTTAGAGTTCCCATATATCAGTCCTATGACTGAGACTCAAACAATACATGAGTATGGAATGAAAGATACTCTAGCTCAGTTTAAAGATAGAGAGTTAAATTATGCTTATTTTCTATCTGAGGATTATTGGGGCAGAGCACCCCAGAGACCAGAGCAGAAAGAAGTTACAGAGGGTCAACTAGAGCTACCTCTGGAACAGATTAAGTATGAGCAAGATAAAAAAGATTATGAGGCTAAACTTTCTCAAATCTGGTCAGACTGTTTTATTCATTCGATTAAGAATGACCAGAGTCATCTGGGTAAATTGCTCAGGATTAAGGATGACTTTGGAAAAGGTGTATTTCCAGACTGGAGGAATTATGAAAAATATTAAAGAAATTACTGAGGAGTTGCCCATCTATTGGGCAACCTACCTCATTAATGGTGACAGCTCTGGACTAGAGGATAATGAGGAGATTTTAATAAAAGATACTCTGGAACATCTGGAACTGTCCAGCTCTGAATGTGTAGCTGTCTCAGATGATTATTCATTCAGATGGGGTCGCTCTGATTTACCTGATTTACTGGGTGGAGACTATGCGGTGTATACATTCATTAGCCACTGATTAGGCCACTGATTAGCCACTGATTAGGCCACTGATTAGCCACTGATTAGTCAGTGGTTTTTTTTTTTTTTTTTTTTTTTTTTTTTTTTTTTTTTTTT
>FUFK010048960.1_pt1 | contig 21822 bp, 16 predicted proteins | sample 1021851 | NCBI WGS metagenome assembly FUFK01 (sample SAMEA51879418, study PRJEB19060) | metagenome
TCTTGTGGCGGGCGTAGCTCAGTTGGTTAGAGCGCTGGATTGTGGCTCCGGAGGCCGTGGGTTCGAACCCCATCGCTCGCCCCAATTTAGGAAATAAAATGAAAGTAAATATTAAAAAATTAAAAGACTTAGANAGAAAGATTACTATTTCGGTTCCTGTTGATGACTATCAAGAAAAGTTCAGCTCAAAGATAAGGAACATTAAATCTAAAGCAAAAGTTGATGGATTTAGGAAGGGTAATGTTCCAAATGATGTACTAGAACAAAGGTATGGCCCATCAATTCATGCGGAAGTTATTAATGAATTAATCCAAGACTCATATCCAAAGGCAATCTCAGATAATAAAATTAGACCAGCTTCCTCACCTCAAGTAACAATTGAGAATGAAGATCCANAGAAACCTTTAACATATTCAGCAGTCATCGAAGTATTTCCAGATATAAAACCAAAATTCTCAAGATGGAGTAATTATGAGGAGTTTTCCATAGAAATCGAGGATTCTGATATTGATTTAGCAATCAACGACATAAAAAAAAGATATGGCGAGTGGAAAGATGTTGACCGAAAATCTAAATTAGATGACCAAGTAGTTATTGATTTTCTTGGAAAAATTAACGATGAAGAGTTTGAAGGGAATTCTGCTACAGATTTTAATCTCATATTAGGAAGCAAATCTATGATTCCAGGATTTGAGGATCAGCTTNTTGATAAAAAACCATCAAAATTTACTATTGATTGTAAATTTCCTGAAGACTACTTTAAAAAAGATCTTGCTAACGTTGATGCAAAGTTTGAAATTAATCTAAAAAAAGTTCAGGAGATTACAGAGGCAAAAGTTGATAAAGATTTGTTTGATAAACTCCAAATGGATATCAAGGAAAAATCAGAGTTTAGAGATGAAATTGCTAAAAGGATGGAAAATGAAGTTGAAATCCAAGAAAAAGATCTAACAAAAGAATCTATTTATGAAACTCTTTTAAATATGAATAAATTTAGTGCTCCTAAATCAACAGTGAATGANCAGGCAGACTTGATGAGAAAAGATGCACTTATGAGAATAGGTCACACTGAAGATAATGCAGGCGATGACTTATTTCCTTTAAGTACTTTTGTTGAAAAAGCTGAAAAAAGAGTAAGGCTTGATCTTTTATTCGCAGAACTTATAAAACATTTTGATATTAATGTTAGTAAAGAAGATGTTGATAATTTTATTGAAAAAGAGTCATCAAGATATAAGGATCCTGAACAATACAAAAAATGGATATCTGGACAACCACAACAGCTAGAACAATTTAGAATGATTGTTTTAGAAGAACAATTGGTTGAAAAATTAAAAAATGCACTTAAATCTAAGAAGAAAGTGATAAAATTTTCTGAACTAGCAAACAGATAGGTTTAACAATGAATGATATCCAGCAAGCTTTAATACCAATGGTAATTGAGCAAACACCAAGAGGTGAAAGATCTTTTGATATTTATTCTCGTTTATTAAAAGAAAGAGTAATTTTTTTGTCAGGACCCATTGATGACTACATTTCAAATTTAGTTGTCGCTCAGCTTTTATTTTTGGAATCTGAAAATCCTGAAAAAGATATCTCAATTTATATTAATTCACCAGGTGGCAGCATTTCTGCTGGACTTGCTATTTACGATACTATGCAATTTGTTAAACCTTCAATTTCTACGATGTGTATTGGGCAGGCTGCGAGCATGGGAGCTTTACTTCTTGCTGGTGGTGATGAAAAGAAAAGATTTGCTTTACCTAATTCTAGAATCATGATTCANCAGCCTTTAGGAGGTTTCCAAGGCCAAGCATCTGATTTTGAAATTCATGCAAAAGAGATTTTACANATGAAAAAAATTGTCAATGAGATTTTGGCAAAGCATACCGGCCAAACTATTAAGAAAATCGAAAAAGATACTGATAGAGATAATTTTCTTGATGCAAAAGCGGCTAAAACTTATGGAATAATAGATAATATTCTAGAGGTAAGGAATTCTTAATATGTCAAAAGAAACATCAACAGATAAACTAAATTGTTCATTTTGTGGAAAAGTTCAAGATGAAGTAAAAAAATTAATTGCGGGTCCAAGTGTATACATATGCAATGAATGCGTTGACTTGTGTAATGACATTATTGAAGAAGAGATNAAAAATGATGAAGATTCTCCATACGACGAGCTTTTATCCCCTCTAGAAATTTATAATCAATTAGACGAATATGTTATCGGTCAAGAAAAAGCAAAAAAAGTTTTATCAGTTGCGGTATACAATCACTACAAAAGACTAAAAAGATCAGGTCTTAAAGATGATGTCGAATTACAAAAAAGTAACGTTTTACTTCTTGGTCCAACTGGGAGTGGAAAAACTCTACTTGCTCAAACACTTGCTAAAATCTTAAATGTTCCATTTACAATTGCTGATGCTACAACTCTTACAGAAGCAGGTTATGTTGGTGAAGATGTTGAGAACATAATTCAAAAACTACTACAAAAAGCAGATTATGATCCAGAGAAAGCGGAGTTAGGAATAGTCTACATTGATGAGATAGATAAGATTGCAAGAAAATCTGATAACCCATCTATAACTAGAGATGTTTCAGGAGAAGGAGTCCAGCAGGCTTTACTAAAGTTAATTGAGGGTACAATTGCATCAATTCCTCCACAAGGTGGAAGAAAGCATCCACAACAAGAATTCATACAAATAGATACCTCAAATATTTTGTTCATTTGTGGTGGTGCTTTTTCTGGCCTTAATAAAGTTATCGAACAGAGAACAAACAAAACAGGTATTGGATTTAGCGCTGAGGTCGATTCAAAATCAAAAATTACCTCATTAAACAAAAATATTGATGATCTTGAACCAGAGGATCTTGTAAAGTATGGATTAATACCTGAATTTGTTGGACGACTTCCTGTAATTTCTAATTTACATGAATTAGATGAAGATGCTCTTGTAAGGATTTTAAAAGAACCAAAAAATGCACTTGTTAATCAATATAAACATTTATTTGAAATCGACAATGTTGAGCTTAATTTCAGGGATGAAGCTTTAAAAGAGATAGCTAAACAAGCAATTAGTAGGAAAACTGGTGCAAGAGGATTGAGATCGATTATGGAAGATTTATTAATGGAAACCATGTTTGAGCTTCCAAATGATGATCTTGAAAAAGTTATCATTGACGAAAAGACTGTTGCATCAAAAAATGATCCAATAAAACTTTTAAAAACTAAAAGAAAAAAAACATCCTCTGGTAATTGATATTTATTTTAATATCCCTATATTAAAATAATGAGTGATATTAAAACTGATTTACCCCTAATTCCTTTAAGAGATGTAGTTGTCTTTCCAGGTATTGTCACAACACTTTTTGTTGGAAGACCAAAATCTGTAGAAGCACTTAACGTTGCTATGTCTTCTAATAAAAAACTTGTATTAGTAAGCCAAAAAGATGCTGCTAACGAAGACCCAAAAATTTCTGATATTTACGAATTTGCGTCAGTAAGCAATTTACTCCAACTTATAAAATTACCTGATGGGACTATGAAGGTTTTGGTAGAGGGGCACAAGAGATGTTCCATAAACAAAATTATTGATAAAGATTCATATACAGTGGCAAGAGTTATCGAGCTAGAAGATCCAGTCTTGAAAGATAGTGAATCGGCTAATCTGGTCAGATTGATAAAAGCAAAATTTGAAGATTACATTGGTATAACGAAGAGAATACCTCCTGAAATAGTTTCGACTGTTGATTCTTTAGACGATTTATCCAGACTCATAGACACAATCACTGGACATCTACCTATTGAGACCTCAAAAAAACAAGATGTACTTGAAACGATTGATTTAAAAGAAAGGTCTGAGAAAGTTCTGACTTTTATTGAATCTCAACTAGATGTTGTTGATGTTGAGAAGAAGATCAGAGATAGAGTTAAAAAACAAATGGAGAAATCTCAAAGAGAATATTATCTTAACGAGCAAATAAAAGCTGCTCAAAAAGAGCTAGGAGAGATTGGAGAAGAGGGTGATGAATTAGAAAACCTTGAGAAGAAAATCCATGAAGTTGGAATGACTAAAGAGGCATTAAAAAAAGCTAAGAGCGAACTAGCAAAATTTAAACATATGGCACCTTCTTCGGCTGAAGCATCCGTTGTAAGAACTTATTTAGATTGTCTTGTAGATGTTCCTTGGAAAAAGAAATCAAAAATCAAAACAGATATTAAAGCTTCGATGGATATATTAGAGGAAGATCATTACGGACTAGAAGAAGTTAAAGAGAGAATAGTTGAGTATCTTGCAGTGCAAAAAAGAGTTAAATCTATGAAAGCTCCAGTTTTATGTCTTGTGGGCCCTCCAGGTGTTGGAAAAACTTCCCTTGGTGAATCAATTGCTCGTGCGACCAATAGAAAGTTTGTAAGGATGTCCTTAGGTGGAGTAAGAGATGAGTCAGAAATTCGAGGCCACAGAAGAACATACATTGGATCGATGCCAGGTAAGATAGTTCAAAAACTTAGTAAAGTCGGAGTAAAAAATCCATTATTTCTCTTAGATGAAATCGACAAGATTGGCATGGATCACAGGGGCGATCCCGCTTCTGCTTTATTGGAAGTTTTAGATCCTGAACAAAACAATACATTTAGCGATCATTACCTAGAAGTCGATTATGATCTCTCTGAAGTGATGTTTGTTTGTACAGCTAACAGCCTTAACATTCCAACTCCCTTACTGGATAGGATGGAAATTATAAGGATACCTGGCTACATCGAAGATGAAAAAGTAAATATTGCAAATAAATACCTTTTACCCAAGCAAATGTCTCGCAACGGCATAAAAGATAATGAAATCAAATTAAATAAAGAAGTAATTTTAGCTTTAATTAGATATTACACTAGGGAAGCTGGTGTCAGAGGTCTTGAAAGACAAATTGCAAAAATTTTAAGAAAGGTAGTTAAAGAAAGGTTAATTGCGAAGAAACCAAATTCAAAAGCCACGAGCATTACGGCAAGAAATCTTGAAAAGTATTCAGGAGTAAGAAAGTTCAAATATGGTATAGCTGAAAAAGATAATGCAGTTGGGCAGGTTACTGGCCTGGCATGGACAGAAGTTGGTGGAGAACTTTTAACTATTGAAGCTTCTAACATTGATGGCAAAGGCAGAGTAATTAAAACTGGTTCATTGGGAGATGTTATGCAGGAATCAATTCAGGCTGCNATGACAGTTGTTAGATCNAGAGCAGATTCGTTAGGAATAAAACCTAATTTTTATGAAAAATANGACATCCATATNCATGTTCCAGANGGAGCAACTCCCAAAGATGGTCCTAGTGCTGGAGGTGCAATGGCAATCTCTTTAATTTCAATTTTTACAGGAATACCAGTTAGAGCTGATACAGCTATGACCGGTGAGATTACGCTTAGAGGACAGATTCTAAAAATTGGAGGCCTCAAAGAAAAACTGCTNGCTGCTAAGCGAGGCGGAATAAAGAATGTAATAATTCCGAAAGAAAATGAACCTGATCTTCAGGAAATACCTGAACAGATAACCAAATCATTAAATATTATTCCAGTTGAGTGGATTGATGATGTCATTTCAGCAGCGCTTGTTGAAGAACCAACTCCAAGGACTAAGAAAATAAAAACTGAAAAATCTAAAGCTTCTACAAAAACTGAAAATAAGACAGCCCACTAAAAACCCTTTATTTGCTTGACTTTTAAGCCTAAAAGGCTTTTCATAGAAGGGTATTGATTAAATAAATTATCACAGAGGAGTAATTAATATGAATAAATCAGACTTGATTGATGCAGTAGCAGGTGACGCAGATCTTTCAAAAGCTTCAGCAGGTAGAGCTGTTGATGCAGTTTTAGATGGGATTGCAGGTGCTTTAGGTAATGGTGATTCAGTATCGCTAGTTGGCTTTGGTACTTTCTCAGTAAGACATAGAGCTGCNAGAGAGGGTAGAAATCCTCAAACAGGAGCTGCAATGCATATTCCAGCGTCTAAGGTTCCAGGTTTTAAAGCTGGTAAAGGCCTTAAAGATAAGGTTAAGAACAGCTAAGAATTTTTAACTTATAAAAGGGTGCTTACGCACCCTTTTTTTTATTCTATAATAGCGTCATCATGATGGAATCATTAAGAAACTTCCTCACAGGGCCGAGACTAATATTCGTTGTACTAGTATGTGCTGTACCTTTTGTTTTCCTTGGAACTGGCTCACTTCAAACAGCATTTACAGGGTCATTCGGATCAATAAATGGAGAAGATGTTACTGAAAATGATATTCAGATTGCCGCAAACTCAGCAGTTTCTAGATTTAAAAGTATATATGGTGATGAATTTGATTTTGATTCATTAGATGAAGAAATCAGATCAGATGCAATAAAACAAGAACTTATCTTACAAAAAGTATTGTTGTCTGGGGCTAGATCATTGGGTTTTATAAATGATATTTCAAACATTGAAGCTCAAAAAGGGATTATCAGAACACCTCAATTTCAAATCGATGGTGTTTTTGATGAAAATGTTTATGAAGCTCAAGTAAATTCAAATGGTTTTACTAAGGAAGGGTATCTTGATGCAATGACAGAACTTTATGCTTCGGAGATATATCGAGATTCCCTTACAAGATTCAATTTTGTTACTGAAAAAGAAATATATGAACTAACAGCTCTTTTTGAACAAAGTAGCGATCTTGATTTTACTAAAATAAGTTTTGAGGGTCTAAAAAGTGAGATTGTAAATACGCTCGATGAATTAAAAAATTTCTATGAAGAAAATCAAGTTCTCTTTTACACCAATGAAAAAAGAGGATTCAAGTATTTTATAGTTGAACAATCTGATTACGAGGATTCAGTTGAGATCCCTAGTGACTATATTGAAACTGCCTATCAGCAGTATTTGGATAGAGCAGTCAATCAAGCTGAAATTAGATTTGCACATATCATGATTGATAAGAATAACTATGATGATTCAGGTGCTGCTTTTGATGCAATAAAGGTAATTGAAAGTAAATTAGATGCAGGTGATGATTTTTCATCCCTTGCAAATCAATTCAGTGAAGACTTAATCACCAAAGAAAATGGTGGTGACCTAGAATACTTTGAGAAAGATATTTATCCAGTAGAGTTTGATAATGCAATTGAGCAGATGGAGTTAAACGATTATAGCGATATTATTGAGTTGCCTGATACTTATCATATTCTTAAAATAACTGAATATACTGAGCAAGANCCTTTGCCTGAAGATCAGATTAAAGANAATTTAAAAAAAGAATTAATTGAAACAGAGTCATTTGCATTAATGAATGATGACTTCGGCAATCTAGAAGATATGTTATTGGATAATAGCTCTATTGAAGAGATTGCAAATGAGATTTCTAAAGAATTATTTTCCTCTGATCTATATTCAATTGAGTCATACAATTTCGAAATTAATGAACCTGCAATTAAAGAAAACCTTTTTTCAAATGAAATAACTCTTGATCAACCTATAGCTATTGAGTCTGGAGACAAGATTATTTTTATGGCATACGATAGATTAGAAGAACCATATTTAAAAACCTTTCAAGATGTAGCAGAAGATGCTGCTGATTATTTATCTGAATCAAAAGCCATTGAAAAAATTTCGCTTTTACAAGAGGAAATTCTTGAAAATTCTGAAACAGATGACAGAAAATCCTTTGTGGACACGTACAATTATGTTTCTCAAGAATCATATGTTGATGTGAAACGATATTCGTCTTTATTGCCTAGTGAAGTACTTCGAGAGATATTTGATAGTTCTTCTGGGTCTACTCTAAATATTAGCGCTAATAATGGGGACAAATACATAATTAATCTGAATAGTTTTACAAAACCTTCTGAAGAAGATATACAAGAAATNATTANNGAATATNNTGCATTTGGTGAAGATAGNTTTGCTACNAAGATGCAACAAATTATCAATGAAGATATATTTCAGAAAGCTGATGAAAATCTAAATGATCTGCTTCAATTTTAAGGAAAGAAATAATGAATAAAAAATTTATATATATACCAGTACTCTTTTTATTATTTGGGTGTTCAGAAAATATTTCNCCTGTAGATTCAGGCTTAGCAAATCAAATTTATCATCATGGCAACGGATCCGAACCTCAGGGTATTGATCCTCATGTTGTTACAGGTGTGCCCGAACATCATATTTTAATTAGTTTATGTGAGGGTTTAACTATTCCTAATCCAAATCCAAATGATATGAATGGATATATGGAAGGTACTGCTGAATCTTGGTCAATTAGTGATGATGGTAAAGAATACATTTTTAATATAAATAAAAATGCTAAATGGTCTAATGGAGATCCTGTAACTGCTCAAGATTTTGTTTGGTCTTGGATGAGAATCTTGACAGCAAGCCTAGGCTCTCAATATCCTGATATGCTTTATTATTTAGAAGGTGCTTATGAATACCATAATGGCCTAATAGATGATTTTTCTAAAGTAGGTGTTAAAGCTCTAGATGACAAGACCTTAAAAGTTAACTTAAAGAATCCNACACCTTTTTTCTTAGGACTTCTAAGTCATTACAGCACGTGGCCTGTTCATAAAGAAACTGTTTTAAAACATGGCGACATCGATGATAGAAATGGTGAATGGACTAGACCAGGAAATTTTGTTTGTAATGGTCCATTCCAGCTAAAGACGTGGGAACTCAATAATAAGATTGTTGTAGAAAAGAATCCACATTATTACGATGCTTCTATGGTTAGGTTAAATGAAATTCATTATTATCCTGTATCAAATGTAATGACTGAAGATAGAATGTTTAGGGCTGGACAGTTACACCTAACAAGCACATTACCGTCTCAGAAATGCCCAATCTACATGGAAAGTAATCCAGACTTGAGAATAGATCCTTATATGGGGACATACTTTTATAGAATAAATACAGAAAATGAAGTTTTAAATGATGTAAGGGTAAGAAAAGCACTTGCTTATTCTATTGATAGACAGTTACTGGTAGATAAAGTTACAAAGTGTGGGCAGATTCCAGCATATTCATTTACTCCTCCAGGATCAAATGGATATCAACCAAAAACACAAATCCCTTTCAATCCAGAATTGGCAAAGTCGCTACTTGAAGAAGCAGGTTTTACAAATGGAAACGATTTTCCAAAGTTAGAAATTTTATTTAACACAAATGAGGATCACAGAAAAATTGCTCTTGCAGTTCAACAAATGTGGCAGGTAAATCTTGGAATTGAGGTTGAATTAGTCAACCAGGACTGGAAAGTTTACCTTAATAGAGAAATGATAGGCGATTTCCAAATATCAAGAGCAGGATGGATAGGTGACTACGAGGATCCAAATACCTTTTTAGACCTTATGAGGCCCAACAGAGGTAATAATAAAACTGGATGGGAAAACCTNGAATATGATGCCCTAGTTGAAAAGGCTAATACAATTAATGATCAGGCTCAGAGATATGAACTTCTATATCAAGCAGAAGAAATTTTAATAGAAAATATGCCTGTAATCCCCTTGTATACTTATGTTAGAGCTTATCAACTTTCGTCAGATGTAAAAGGATTTAATCCACATATTTTAGATCACCATCATCCTAAATTTATTTATTTAGAAAGAGACTAGTCTAAGAATGCTAGCAATTTTCATTCGCAGAATACTTATTGCAGTACCAGTTCTTTTTGCTGTTGCAAGCATCACCTTTTTTCTAATAAAGATCGCTCCAGGTGGGCCTTTCGATGCTGATAGAGCAGTTTCTCCTCAAGTATTAAAGAATTTGAATGAGGCATATAACTTAGACGCTTCAAATTGGGAGCAATATTTAGACTATATGTCTGGACTTCTTCAAGGAGATTTGGGGCCATCTTTTAGATTCCCAGGTAGGTCTGTGACTGAAATGATTGCTACAGGGTTGCCTGTAACTTTTGAACTAGCTTTTTATGCAATCTTAATTGCATTAATGATGGGTGTATTCTCAGGTGTTTTAGCTGCGTTGAAAAGAAACACCGTCTTTGATTTCATTCCAATGGCAATAGCAATGATAGGAATATGTGTACCAACATTTTTGATGGGACCTCTGCTGGTATTGATTTTTGGAATAAATTTAGAAGTGCTACCAGTATCNGGNTGGGGNCANTTNCCNGGAGACAANATTTTGCCTTCNTTAACACTNGGNTTTGCTTATGCAGCATATATNGCAAGATTAAGNAGAGGAGGTATGCTTGAAGTTCTNAATCAAGATTTTATNAGAACCGCNAGAGCAAAAGGATTAANTGAGCGNATGGTTGTNATTAAACATGCNATGCAAGGTGGCTTAATACCAGTTGTGTCATTTTTAGGTCCTGCTATAGCAGGTTTNCTAGCAGGTTCATTTGTTGTAGAAACTATATTTCAGATACCTGGTTTAGGAAGGTTTTATGTTGAGGCAGCTTTCAATCGAGATTANACNATGATTCTTGGAACAACCATCTTTTTCTCAGCAATGATCGTATTTTTTAATCTGCTTTCAGATTTAGCCGCATTATGGCTTAATCCAAGATCAAGGGATGCATCATGAATAATAACTCTCTTTGGTCTGATGCTCTCTATAGATTGACTAGGAATAAGGCTGCTATGTTAGGAGGCTTTATTTTAATTTTATTAATTATTTGTGCAATTTTAGCTCCATGGATTGCTCCATATTCTTATTCATATCAAGATTTAAATTTGGGAGCAAGTCCTCCATCCGGAGAACACTTGTTGGGCACAGATATTCTAGGTAGAGATCTATTAAGCCGAATATTATACGGAGCAAGAATATCATTACTTGTAGGATTCGTTGCAACTGGGGTTGCTCTCGTCATAGGAGTTTCTTGGGGTATTGTTGCCGGATATGTTGGAGGTAGAGTTGACTCTATTATGATGAGAATAGTTGATATTCTATATGGTTTACCTTTTATTATTTTCATCATTCTTCTAATGGTTATTTTTGGCAGAAACTTATGGTTATTATTTGGAGCAATTGGTGCAGTAGAGTGGCTAACAATGGCTCGTATTGTTCGCGGTCAAGTAATCGGGTTAAAAAATCAAGAATTTGTTATGGCGGCAAAGGCAATGGGAGTAAGCAATTTTTCTATGTTTAGAAGACATCTATTACCAAATATTCTTGGACCAATTGCGGTATATGCAACTCTTACAATACCTCAGGTTATGTTACTTGAGGGTTTTTTAAGCTTTCTTGGACTTGGTATTCAGCCGCCTATGAGTAGCTGGGGCACTTTAATTAAAGACGGCGTAGAGTCTATGGAGGAATACAGTTGGTTACTAATTTATCCTGGCATTACTTTTACAATAACTTTATTTGCTCTAAATTTTTTTGGTGATGGTTTAAGAGATGCACTGGATCCAAAAACCTCAGATAATTAGAAAGCTTTAATAGCAACTTTAATAATTTGACCTGGTCTTAATGTCTCTTCTTTAAACTTATTAATATCCTTTATGCTTTTTACAGATACATCAAATAACTCTGATATCTTGTATAAGTTATCTCCTTGTTTAACAGAATAGAGTATTGTCCTTTTTTTTGATTCCATATTCCTATGAATATTTTTATTTCCAATTGTAAGTTGTTGACCTAATTGTAAGTATGAATTTACATCTATATTATTCATTCGAGCTATATCAATAACCTCTAGGTTATATTTTTTTGCTAGCCTCCAAAGTGAATCACCTTCTGAAACAATATGCATTTCATATGGAATAAAATTATTTGATTCTGTCTTACTTAATGGAATCAAAAGAGTAGTATTTATTGATAGTAAATCATTTTCGAGAAAGTTTATCTCTCTAATTATCCTTACCTCGGTGTCATATTTTCTTGCCAATGACCATAAGCTATCACCACTTTCAACAGTGTGTGAAATCCAGTTTATTTGATTTGAATCAGAAAAAGGATTTTCGGTTGTCTGAAAAAAATCGTACTGCTCAATCGGGATATAAAAAACACTTTTTTCACTTGGTGCTGATGCCCATTTTGTATATCCTGCATTTAATTTATATAACAACTCTGGTTTAATGTTTAAATATTCACTCAGAGTTAATATTTCAACTTGACCAGGTATTTCAATTTTTGCAACGACTGGTTCATATGGAATAAATGGAAGCTCGATATCATATTGATCTGAATTAATAATTAATTCTTTGATTGCGATAAATTTAGGGACATAATTTCTTGTTTGAATAGGAAGATCAAGTGACCAATAATCTGTATTGAGTCCTCGTCTTTGNTTNNTTTTAATNTGTCTGTCTAAAAAAGATGGCCCAGCATTATAAGCTGCNAGAGTGAGNTATAAATCTTGATCAAATCTCTCGTATAAATATTTTAAGTATTTGATTGCAGCAGTAGTAGATTTAAATGGATCATGTCTATCTTCATTCCACCACGATCTATCTAAGTCATAAGTCCTTCCCGTTCTGGGCATAAATTGCCACATTCCAACTGCNCCTGATGATGAAATTGAAAAGGGATCATAGTTACTTTCAATATATGGTAAAAAAGCTAATTCAATTGGTAATTTTGCATTTTCGAGCTCCTCAATTACAAAAAATATAAAATAATATGAATCATTTAAAAACTCTTTAAATTTGTCTAAATCTTGGAGATGCCTATTCATATACATAAGCGTTTGTTCGTCCAAGGTATCTGAAGTGTGTGTGGAATTAACTAGAATGTAGCTCCATATGTCTGAATGATAAGAAATTATTTTTTCTTGTTTTTTTAAATCAATTACAAGGTTTTGCTTTTCAATATTATCATCAACAAAGTTTTTATTAGATTCATTTATAGGAATCTGTTGACAGCTAGTAATTAGCAAGCTTGTAAATACTATTATCTTTAAAAATCGTCTTTCCATTTTCGCAAAGTTGAAAATATTTCAATTTCAGAGCTAAGTTCCCCAAATTTTTTATTAATGTTATCAATTAAGTTTTCTTCATTACATCTAATGAAAGGATTTATCATGTGTTCTATTTTTAAGCATGAAGGCAATGAAGGTACTCCATTCTTGGTTTTTTCAGTTATTTCTTGATTATATTCCTTAATAAATTGATTATTTGGCTCAACCGCACAAGCGAATTGTAAATTAGATGATGTATATTCATGACCGCAAAAAATTTGTGTATCTTCTGGCAATTTGGAAAGCTTTTTTAATGATTCATACATTTGGCTGTAAGTTCCTTCAAAGACTCTCCCGCATCCACCAGAGAAAAGAGTATCACCGCAGAAAAGAATTGATCTTCCATCCTTTAGACAATAAAAAGCGATATGATCAAGGGTATGACCTGGTGTTTCAATAACCTCAAATTTTAATCCGATTAAATTAAAAACATCATTTTGCTTAACTCTTTTGGTAATTGAATTCACATTATTTTTTGGACCATAGACTTCAACTTTTTTGTATTTGAGGATCTCTTCAATGCCATTTGTATGATCATAATGATGGTGTGTTATGAGAATACCTACCAAATCAATTTCATTTGATTTAATAAGATCGATAATCTGTTTAGATTCGCCTGGATCTATAACTATTGACCCTTCATTAGTTGTAACTAACCAAATATAATTATCACTTAGTGCTTTAATAGGCTTTATGTTTAACATTATGTTCTTAGTTTAATCGAATGAAAACAGTAAATATATATACAGACGGTGCATGCAGAGGAAATCCTGGAGATGGAGGATGGGGTGCTTTAGTTGAGTATCAAGATTTTAGTAAAGAGTACTTTGGTGGTCAGAAAAACACCACTAATAATCAAATGGAATTAAAAGCTGCAATTGAGGGTCTTAAAGCATTGAAAGAGACATGTAATGTTAATTTAACCACTGATTCGAAATATGTTATGGATGGCATTACTTCTTGGATAGATAATTGGAAAAAAAATAATTGGAAAAGTTCATCAAAAAAGGATGTTAAAAATAAAGATCTATGGATAGAGTTGGATAAATACAGGTCGATGCATAATGTAAAATGGATTTGGGTTAAAGGTCACTCAGGGCATGAGAAAAATGAAATCGCTGATATGTTGGCAAACAAAGGTATAGATAGCATTTAAAGTATGGCAAAAAAATATATCATTCTGGATACCGAAACAACTGGACTTGAGGTTAAACAAGGTCACAGGGTAATTGAGATAGGCGCCGTTCTTTTAAATGATAGAACGAAATCGGAAGAACATTTTCATACATATTTAAATCCATCAAGGCTAATTGATGAGGAGGCTTCAAAAGTTCATGGGATTACTAACTCAGACCTTGAAGACAAACCTGCTTTTGATGAAATCGCTGAGGAGTTTATTCAATTNATAGAAGGGTCAACTTTAGTAATACATAATGCACCCTTTGATGTTGGTTTTATAAATCANGAACTTAAACTAGCATCTACGTCTTATCCAATGCTTGAGGAAATATGTGAAATTGAAGACTCTTTGACTCTAGCTCGTGATAAATATCCTGGACAAAGAAATTCTTTAGATGCATTAGCAACGAGATTTGATATAAGTGGTTATGACAGAACTTTTCATGGAGCGCTTTTAGATGCAAACATACTTGCAGATGTATATATGCAATTGACTGGTGGTCAAACCAAGTTTGAATTTACATCGAATGGTTCTAGTGAGAGTGTTAATGGAACCAGAGCAAATCAAGAAAGCGTTGAGACTTTTGCAGATCTTGTAACTGTAAAATCTTCAAAAAGTGATATCGATGCCCATGAAAAAAGATTATCAGAAATTGAAGAATCTAATAATATTAAAACTTTATGGAGAAAATTTTAGTGTCAAAAATTGTAACTAGATTTGCGCCAAGCCCAACTGGGACTCTTCATATCGGTGGAGTTAGAACTGCTCTTTTTAATTATGTATATGCAAAACAAAATGAGGGATTATTTCTTGTAAGAATTGAGGATACTGATAAGGAAAGATCAAAAAAAGAATATGAAAAAAATATTTTAGATAGTNTAGCTTCCATAGGATTATCTCCAGATGAGAAGCCAATTAATCAATCTGAACGAAATGATGTATATGTTGATGCTGCGAAGAAGATATTTGAATCTGGAAATGCTTATTGGTGCGATTGTTCGAAAGAAGAGCTCGAAGAAATGCGAAAACAACAAGAAAAAGATGGTAAGAAACCCATGTATGATGGCAGGAGTAGAAATAAAGGATTAAAACAATCTGAAAATACTGTTTTAAGACTTGCAACGCCTGAAGATGGAGAGATTGTTGTTAATGATCTCATTCGAGGCAAAGTAGTATTTCAAAACTCAGAGCTTGATGACTTAATTCTTTTAAGAAGTGATGGTACACCTACTTATCATTTGTGTAATGTTGTTGATGACTTCGAACAAAATGTTACGACAGTAATAAGAGGCGAGGATCATTTAAGTAATACACCTCGACAAATTCACATACAAAATGCACTAGGATATCCTGCATTAGAATATGCTCATCTTCCTCTTGTACTTGGGCCAGATAAAAGGAGACTTTCAAAAAGGCATGCAGCAACTAGTCTTGAAGAATATAAATCTGANGGNTATCTTGATTCAGCAATCCTAAACACTCTTGCAAGACTTGGATGGTCAAAGGGCGATCAGGAAGTTTTTTATATGGAAGACTTGATTAGAGATTTTAATATTAGAGATGTTCAAAAAGCTGGCGCAATTTTTGACATTACAAAATTGGATTGGCTGAATAGTCAACACATAGCNAATCTNAGTTTTGAAGATTTTAAAANAGAGTTAAAACCTTTTTTANAAGATTTATCTATTGATATTGATANTCATCAAAATGTTGATTTGTTATTAAGCTCAATGAGAACAGTTGAAAGCACCTTTAAGAAAATTGCTGATGACTTAATTCCTTATTACTTTGAAGTAAATACATATAATCAGCAGGCAATTGATAAATTTGTAGATAATGAAGGTCTTAAGATATTAAATGATTTGTCCGGAATTCTATTATCNATTGATGAATGGAGTGAAAATAATATTGATAATGCTCTGAAGAATTATCAAAATGAAAATGATTGTCCTGTTCCAAAAGTAAATCAGCCCATACGTATAGCTCTTACAGGATCAACTAAATCTCCTTCACTTGGCCTTACTCTTGCAATATTTGGTAAAAATGAAGCATTAAAAAGAATTAATAACTTGATAGATCGCATAGGTTAATAAAAATATATAATTTTTTTATATATTCTCTGATACAAAATTGGACATATTCTTATTCCTAAGCCTATAATTAGGTCAGTTTTTATTGTTTTTTTATACAAGGGGGAAATAGTATGAAAAACTATCGGTATTTATTATCATTAATTTTATTAATTCCGTTNGCTGTTTCAGCNCAAGATAATGAGGACGCAAACGCTTCTGAAGTAGAAGAAGTCGTTGTAGTTGGTTCTCAAATTAAAGGAGCTAAAATTACTGGAGCTTTACCCGTTTCTGTTATCACTTCTGATGATATTGACGCACTTGGTATTGATTCAGGTGATGAGCTTCTCGATAACATTGCAGAATTTGGTCAAAATACATTTAACCAAAATGAGTTCAGCGGAGGATATAACGCTTCAAGAGGAGACGTTGGTGCCTTTAACCTAAGAGATATTGGTACAGGAAATACTTTAACTCTTCTAAATGGAAGAAGGTTAATACAATCTCCAGGCTATCAAACCGAGCCAATTCTTGGTGGTTCTATGCCAGTTATGACTACTAACTCAAATGCTATTCCAGTATACGGTGCTGAGAGGGTAGAAATATTAAGAGATGGTGCATCTGCTATTTATGGTGCTGATGCTCTTGCTGGTGTCGTAAACACAGTTCTTAAAAGTGATTTTGTTGGACTTAATGTTAGATTTAAAGCAATTGGATACGGTGATTGGGACGCACAAGATAACAAAGTAAGTGTTCAGTGGGGTCAAGATTTTGCTGATAACTTAAACATTTCTGTCTATTTTGATCACTATCAAAGAGAAGAAATTAGAGGTAATGAAGATCCAAAATGGTTGGCTCAAGACGCAAGGGTCGCTCCAGGTTTAGGTTCATATACAGGAACTGCCTGGGATGATACATCTTGGAGAAACACAAATGCTGCATCACCATATGGTATATGGAGAGGTGGAGGTAGTCGATATCTTCATACAAGACCTGATACAGGAAACTGTGATTGGACAAATACTGGCGGACCTACTTGTTTATATGAAAGCACAAGCACAAATCCAAGTTCAAGTTTGAGAGCAAAATATAATGAAACAAGATGGATGAGACCAGATTTAGAGAGAAATAATTTATTTGTATTTATCAACAAAGAGCTTGATTCTGGTATAGAAGCTTACAGTGAAATAGGTTTATACAACTCAGTTGCTCATCAACAGTTATATGGTGGGACTACTCTAGGTGCTGGTGGTTGTGGTAGAACAGGTACATGTACTCAACCCTACCTTGTCCCGCTATCAAACTATTGGTTAAACCAAATAGTAGATGCAGATGGAAATAAACTTGTTGATAGTTCACAAATAAAGAATGGTCTAGGTTTATACAAATCAAGACATAGATTTGATACTCCAAGGGGTTATTTCTCTCACAGAACTACAATCAGACTTCTTCAAGGTTTTAGAGGAATGACAGATAGTGGTTGGGATTGGGATACAGCTTTANTAGTATCTAATGCGAAATCTAAGCAAGATAACTACGGAAGACAATCTATGACATTGCTTGAACAAGCTTTAGCTCTCTCAACACCAGATGCATATAACCCATTCTGTGGAGGAAACTGCTCAGATGAAAGTCCATTTACAATTAATATTGTCAGAGGAAACACTACACAGCTTTATATGTGGGANTTCAAAATGTCTAACGGAAACATTTATGAAATGCCAGCTGGTCCAGTTGGAATGTTAATTGGTACTGAATTCAGAAAAGAGAGATATACTGATGACAGAGATCCAAGAATTAATGGAACAATTAGATATACTGTTCCTGTAGGTCCAAGAGCTGGACTTACTTTCCCATTAATTTCTGATATTGTGAATTCAAGTGCTACTCCTGATTCACAAGGATCAAGAACAACAGCTTCTCTTTTCACAGAATTCCAGATTCCACTTACAGAAAATATTGACATGCAGTACGCTGTTAGAGCAGAGGATTCAAATGACTATGGAAGTACTGTTGTAAGAAAATTAGCTTTAGGTTGGCAAATTGTTGATCAGGTTAAGTTTAGATATTCTACAAACGAAACTTTTAGAGCGCCTGCAATGATTTTGGTTAATGAAGGTTTCTTAGGTAGAAGTACTTCAACTAACGATGCTTTACTGCAATATGCTTCAGGTGTAGATCAAGATAATTATTCTATGCAAAGAATTACTGAAGGTAACAAAGGTCTTACTCCAGAAGAAGGTGAAAACGAATCTATTGGTTTTGTTTTAGAACCAGTAGACGGTCTTGTTATCACAATGGATAAGTGGTCTATTGAAACTACTGACACCATAGGTATCTTTGGTATGACGAATGCTATCTTGCTTGATACATTAATAAGAGCTGAGGGTGGACCAACTGAATGTGTTGGTAATCCAAATGTTAAGAGAACGCCATATGCTGGATACGATTTTGCATGGCCTTCATCATTATGTCCCGCAGGTGAAGTTATGAGTGTTAACGACTACTATGTCAACACTGATACTAGAACAATTGAAGGTAAAGACACTAGTGTTATGTATAACGTAGATACTGATTTCGGTGACTTTGGATTTAAAGTTATGCATGTTCATTACGATACTTTCAATCAAGCAGCTGGTGGCGATGCTAGAAGATTGAGTGATGCTGCTGATGGAATTCTTTCAGGTTTAGCATCAGTTAGAGGAATCGATAATCTATTAAATCTTAATGGTCGAATAGACGATAAATATACGATGAAGATGTCATATAGAAATGGTCCTTATGAAGTTCTCGTATCAGGAACACAATGGGGTTCATTCTTTGAATCAGCTCATACTGAAACTATTGATGGTGTCAGACAAATGTGGCCGGTTGATGAAATGACAGTCTTTAATGTTACTTTAGGATACAAATTTAAAAATGATCTTAGAGTTAGATTACAAGTTAAGAACATAGAAGACGAGAGAGCTCCACTTGCCGATGAAACATTCGGTATGTATTGGGGTGACCTTCATACTGACTTTGGACGAAATTATAATGTCGAATTTTATAAGAAGTTCTAAGATCTAATAATCTTAAAAAGGGAGTCTTTGACTCCCTTTTTTATATGTAAACAAAATGATAGAGTTTATTAATGCTTAGCAACAATAACGGTTTTTACATTGGCATAGGTGTTTTTTTAATTGTCCTTTTTATGGGATTTTTTAATGTTATTCCTGAAAGCTTATCTTTGCTTGATGGAAAAAGTTTTAATATCAAAGANAAGGTTTTCTTCGTNAATAGTCAATCTGCTTGGTTTGTCCTAGCAATATTGTTATTAATGGCAATATGGTGGGCAACAGAAGCAATACCAGTAGCCGTTACAGCNTTAATACCATTAGCATTATTTCCAATTTTAGATATCACATCATTTCAAGAGAGCGCTGCGCCTTTTGCAGATAAAAATATTTATTTATTTTTGGGTGGATTTATCCTAGCTCTAGGAATTGAGAGTTCTGGCTTACATAAAAGAATGGCGCTAAAGATGATAATNACNATGGGAACTAATGGAGCTGCTTTAGTTGGTAGTTTTATGTTAGTAGCAGCTCTGCTCAGTATGTTTGTCATGAATACATCTACGACCCTTATGCTACTTCCTATTGGTTTAGCTGTATGTACTGTAGTAGCAGAAACTATTCCAAACATNTCTGANCAACAACAACGACATTTTGANACTGCATTGATGCTAGGTATTGCATATGCTGCNACTATTGGAGGTATGTCAACTATTATTGGAACTGCACCAAATATNGTTTTTGTTCAATTNATGAATAATCAATTTGGAATAGATATAAGTTTTTTTGATTGGATGAAAATTGGTGTTCCAGTNGCTTCAGTTATGTTATTTTTTGCGTGGATTATTCTTACNAAATATACATTTCCTACATCTTTCTCACTATCAAGTGATACAAAAATAAAACTCAATGGAATGTATGAGGAATTAGGACCTTTAACAAAAGATGAAATAAAGGTTTCTATNTTGTTTTTNCTTGCAATNGCATTNTGGATNACAAGNAAAGCAATTAGAGAAAATNTAGGAATCGANCTTCAAGATGCNGGTGTTGCAATAATTGCNGCAATTTTNNTNTTNATGATTCCATCATCAGAAAATAATAAGAGCTTGCTTCAATGGGAAGCAACTACGAAATTACCTTGGGGTTTATTATTATTGTTTGGTGGTGGCTTATCACTTGGTGCTCAAGTATCACAAACTGGCCTTGGGCTTTGGATAGGTGAGGGCTTAACCATTTTAGAAAACGTACCATCAATAATATTAATACTTGCCGTTGCATCTATGATTATCTTTTTAACTGAAATGACTAGTAATGTAGCTACAACTGCAACTTTTTTACCAGTATTTTCCGCCGTTGCTATTGCAATTGGTATTGTTCCAGTAGCATTAACCATCCCGGTTTGTCTTGCTGCAAGTTGTGCTTTTATGTTGCCTGTTGCTACTCCACCAAATGCAATAGTTTATGGTTCAGGTAAATTTACTATNCCAACGATGATGCGTGCAGGTTTTGCTTTAAATATTGTAGGTATTTTTGTTGTAACTTTATTTGCTTACTTTTTAGCTCCATTAATTTTCTGATGAAAAAATTTCTTACAACAATTTTATTTATTTCTCATTTNAGTGGAACAGATTATATTGATTATTTGCATCCCTTCCATCCAACAACNTCATCAAATGGAATGGTGGTTAGTCAGAATGCTCTTTCCTCAAATATTGGGACACAAATTTTAGACATGGGTGGTAATGCGGTTGATGCCGCAGTTGCAGTTGGATTTTCATTAGCTACTACATTACCAAGAGCTGGGAATCTTGGAGGAGGTGGCTTTATGCTAGTCTATATAAAAGATAAAAACGAAATTTTTTATATAGATTATCGAAGTAAGTCTCCAAGAAACTCCTCTATTGAAAAACTACTTGGCGTAAAAAAAATACCTGAAAGAAATTCAAAATTATGGGAGAGAGTTGATTACACCTACTTAGCTTCAGGTGTGCCAGGTACCGTTTATGGATTATTGGAAGCGCATAAGAATTTTGGAGTGTTAACACTTGAACAAATTATGCAACCTGTCATAGAACAGGCTGAAAATGGAATTGCTGTTTCAAGTGATTTAAATTATGTCATTGATGTAACACCTCAGTTAAGGAGTGACCCTGAATCATTTTCAATATTTTTTGAGAACGGTGAGCCTTTAAAAGAATTCTCAATTATGAAAAGGCCTGACTTAGCAAATACATTTAAAGAAATATCTAAACATGGCGCCAAAGGTTTTTATGAGGGTATTGTTGCTGACAAAATTGTTGAAGCAATGGAAAAAAATGGTGGCTTAATTACTCATGATGATCTCAAGAACTACAAATCATTTTTTAGAATCCCTATTGCATTAAATTATAAAGGTCACATGGTTTACACAGCTGGACCTCCATCTGGTGGAGGAATTACTTTACTCACAGCTTTAGGTGTATTGAATAATATAGATATTAAAAAATATAAAAGCGATTCCACAAAGGCATATCATTTTCTTGCAGAAGCCCTTAGGAGGGGCCACAATAATAGATCTCATTTTGTTGGAGATCCTGAATATTTTGATGTT
>FUFK010896264.1_pt1 | contig 21815 bp, 28 predicted proteins | sample 1021851 | NCBI WGS metagenome assembly FUFK01 (sample SAMEA51879418, study PRJEB19060) | metagenome
GGTGAATTTTACTTATTGTTTCACTATCTTTCTTCAGTACAGATAACACCTCTGAGTAAGTGAAACCTCGATTGATTGCATTGTCTCCGAAAGCCATCTCGAAAACTGCTTCAATGAATAGTTCTTTTTGTGTTTTTGTTTCCATAGTAATTTTGGTTATAGTATTCTGATAAAATGTTGTTCTAGATCTTTCTCAAACAGTTCTCCAAAGTGCCATTGATTTTGGAATCCTTCGATTGAGTACACTGTGCCTTCTTGTTCGGCAAAGTCCTTGAACTGTTCGTCAGTCCATTTGTGTGGATGTTGTGTGCATTCTTGGTAGTCGACTTGTCTGTCGTCAATTAGATATATTCTCATAGTAGTAATTTTGGTTGTGGACTCTCGGATTAGAACCGAGTAGTCCGAGTTTGTAAAGTGTTATAGTTGGTTAATATCTGAAAGATGTTTTTGTCCATTGTCGTAATCAATGGTTTGTTTGTATTCAGATACGATATTCCTCACAGATATCTTGGCTTCATCTGCCATAATCTTGATTAAGTATGCTTTTGCCCCTGCTCTAGGCATTCCGTGCCATCTCATTAGTGCTGAGATTGCATACTCGTAGTCATCGGATTTGATGTCAATGATTGGTAATTGAATTTTCATTGTAGTAATTTTGGTAGGTTAAAGTTTATTTTCTTAATTGTGGATGTCTGTACATATTTGCTTCGACTTTCTCGAACTCTATGTCGTTGTACGATTGAGTCTCAATATCGAGCATTGTATTGTGTTCAAATATTCCGTATTCCCACGATCTGAAGTCTTGTATGAATTGGTTGCCGTACTTACCATAGCCTACCATTAAGTCATAGTGGCAGTACACGTATGTTACCCAAAAGTAGCCGTCCTCGTACTTAACATCAATGCACCAAGTGTCATTGAAAGTGATGCTGATTTTAGATGGGTAATGATTGTGACGAGGTAGTTCAAAGTAGTTTCTTAAACGAGTGTACTCGNCAAANTTGTTGTCTACTTTGGTCACTTTGCCGTTTACTTTAGTCTCAGTAATGGCTAGGTTTTTCCAGCCTCCTCTTACCCCTGTGGCTTTGTTTATTTTAGGCCTTGGGTGTTCGGAATCACTCAGTAGGAATCTTTCTACGAGTTGTTTTATTGATGTGTATTTTTTCATTGTAGTAATTTTGGTTGGTTAAAGTTTAGCTAAGGTCTAGGTCTTGGTTGATGTCATTGAAGTAGTCACAAGTTGTTTCTATCTTTTGTTCTATCTCTTTGTATTTAGTAGGACTGCCATGACTAGGAAAGCCCCAATCAGCAAACATAGATTCTACAGAGCCGTCTAGATGTCCACAGATAACTGCATAAGTGCCATTGTATTTAACATATATACGATAGGCTTCGGTAGCAAAGCAATGATCCATAATGTCTAATACATCTGTATCGTTTGTAACATTTAATCTATCTCCCTCACTATCCTTTACCCTGTATACGGTAAGGTCACTTAGTTTGAGTTGTGTTAGTAAGCTTCTAAAAGCCTTCTTGGTATTGTCATTAAAGAAGGCTAGTGATGTGTGTTTTTTTGTAGTATTCATTGTAGTAATTTTAGGTTAATAATTTAAGAATGGACATAGTATTGCATATTATAACCTATAATCCAAGCACCAAATTGTAATTAATAAAGTAAAATGTGTAACTCAAACAGTATCAGTACACGTCAAAATATTACGTAAGTCGTTGATAATCAACGAATGAGACTGAATCTCATTTCTTCATAAAGGCCTCTCACATCCCCTACACGGCCTCCGATTTCGTCTTGGACTCCTAGTACCTGTAACTTATTCTAGGCCCGTACAGGCAAATTCGACTATTTATTGAGACTGAGTCTCAGTTGGGTACAAGTGAACATATGTACACTAGTTATCAACATCTTACAATGTTCCACGTGGAACAATCTNTACCNAANCTGNAACCCTAAATTTGGTAGNGAGATTGCATAGATAGTTACAGTAACCACATAATATAAAATATCACTCATAGCACCGACCAAGTCAGCCTATGTTGGACTAGTTATAACTAGTGAACAAATGTACACCACGGGAGGAGGGGGTCAACAAGCAAAGCTCTGCAGTACGTACGTATTATAAGGGGCCTTCTAAAAAAATAGTGAACTCATCGGCCCTACTATGTTATTACTTTGTATATGTATAAACAAAACAACAGCCTTGGGGGGCTGTTTTGTAGTTGAATCTATGTTTATGAATTACATAGTTGCTATGTTTATACTATGTTAGCACGTGTGTAAACCCTGTCAAGAAAAAAATGCTTGCATTGTGTACAAATGTATAATATTAATAGAAGGTAAAGTATGGACGAAGATAAAAAAGAGCTAATGCAGGAGATCGGGGAAGCCATTAATGAAGTGGTAAAGGTCAAAGAGTTGCAAAATATTAAGAGTCTTAGTAGGTACAATCCGGAAAAAGTATCTAAAATACTTTATTTGTACTCTACTGGAGTGAGCCAGACCCGGCTAGTACGTAAGTACGGTATATCCCGGGACACGTTATTGAACGTATTGGTAGATTATGCAGACCACATTGGCAAACTAAAGGACCTGGCAGGCCGTATATCGGCCAAGAACTATATGAATATCTCTTCCTTAGAAGAGGATCTAGTAGATAAAGTCCGGGACAGGATGGAGACGGACCCGGAAATGGAAGTAACGTTCCGGGATCTGAAGGAACTTTCAATAGCAAAAGCTAATGCATTTAGAGAAGCCATGTCGTCTCGGGGAGAGGCACACAGTATTACGGAGGACCGTAAGGTAATTACACAAGATGACTACGAAGAGACCATCAAGGCAGCTCAAGACAGAATAAAACAAATAAAAGGAGAGGTAATAGATATAGATGATTGATGAAGACTACGATGAACTATTTGACAGGATCCGGGGAAACCTCGGGGAGCACTTCAGTAATTATATGTTTATAGTTATGGATGATGACGGGGATTTATTTTACGACTACTCAAATAACAAGGTTGGCCGGATGCTTCTTTTTGAAGCAAACAAAGACATGCAAAGTAATCCAGGTGTAGATATTATCTGGGTAGAGGAAGAGGAAGAAGAAGACAAAGATGGCACTTGAGTTTACTAAGCATCCGTACCTGCAGCCCCCAACGGACGAAGAGATAATTCTCTTAGCAGAGCAAGATCCCAAAATGTTGGAGGTATTGTGGAATGCCCACGAGGGCAGGATCAAGGCATCAGAGGAAGATCCGTTACGACACGGGTTTGATCTAGACGGCTGGGGCCGGATGAGGACAGGACTGTCAGAGAACAACGAGTGCCTGGTGCTTGGAGGTAACAGATCCGGCAAAACCACAGGATGTGCAAAGATGGTCATGGAAGCTGTCACACAATCTAATGACGGACACATAGTGTGCTTCAGCCAGAATCAGGACACGTCAGTTAAGATTCAGCAAGCAGCAATCTGGGAGATGATGCCGAAAGAGTTCAAACGTAAGACCAAAAGTATAGAGGGATACATTAACTTCTCTATGCAAAATGGATTCACGGGTTCTTCGTTTATCTTCCCGGATACCAGAACACGGGTAGACTTCAAGACTTATACACAATTTAGTAACAATCAGACAATCCTGGAAGGATTTGAGTTCGGGTTCAAGAACTCTAGTGGGCTCAACCTAGGTGCCTGGCTGGACGAGTACCTCGGGGATGCAGCACTTGTTAACACGTTACGATTCCGTTTAGCCACCAGGAATGCTAAGATGGTAATAGGGTTTACTCCTATCGATGGCTACACACCATTTATCTCTGAGTTCCTCAAAGGTGCAGAGACACTTGAAACCAGGCCGGCAAAGCTGTTAAATGACAAAGAGGTGCCGATCCGGCAGTACAGCACATCCCGGGATGCACAGATCTGTTACTTGCATTCAGACGAGAACCCGTTCGGGGGTTACAGTCGTATAGCAAAAGACCTCAACGGTAGACCCGAAGAGGAGATACTAGTCCGTGCATACGGTGTACCAGTGAAGTCCATGACCTCGTTGTTACCTTTGTTCAACACAGAGGTCAATGTCTTGTCAGATGTACCCAACAAGTACAACATGAAGTTCCCGAACATAGCAGAGAACCCTATGCAGTACAGCATATACCAAGTTGTTGACCCAGCCGGTGCCAGAAACTATACAGCACTTTGGGCTGCAGTAAATGCAAGAGGAGATGTCTACATAATGAGAGAGTGGCCGGATCGTCCTACATACGGAGAGTGGGCAATCTTCGGGGATCCCAAATGGAAACAAGGACCTGCCTCTAAGAAAATAGGATACAACGTAGAGGGCTACGTAAATCTATTCAAAGAGATAGAAGAGGATCTAAATATAAAAGTATTTGAACGTATTGGAGACTCCAGATTCTTTGCAAAAGAAAACGAAAACAATGATGACCTGTTTAAATCGTTTGGAGATTACGGAATGCATTTTGTTCCGTCCGATGGTAGAATGGAAGAAATAGGAATAAATGCTCTGGACGAGTGGTTTTCGTATAATCCAAACGAACCAGTGGACCAAGCAAACAAGCCCAGATGTTTTATACACAAGAACTGTGGAAATTTAATTGACTCATTAATAAACTACAACTCTCAAGGTAAATCAGATGAAGCCCTGAAGGACTTCTTTGACCTTATTAGGTACCTAAGAATGTGTAACAGTGGAGATGGCCCCGACCATGTTACATCATATCAACTAGAGGCTAACAATAAAACAACCGGAGGATATTAATGGCAAAAAAGAAACTAACACAAATAGCAGAAGAATACGAAATCAGTTTTGAGGAGGCTCAAGACTTTGTTACTAGTAATCTAGAAGAGGAGATGGTAACAGGAAAAGGTAAAAACACTTGGGTCAACGATGACGGCCAAGAAGTATTTGATCATATGATACCAATAAATATATTGTACAGGGGTAAAGTTGTGCACCTAGCTCCTAATCCAAGATATGTTATGGCACACATAAAAGAGTTAGGAAAAAAGGTACCGGTCAAAGTACCATTACGTTTTAGTAAAGGATTGCTAGGTAAAATAATACACATAGAGGCCAACAACAAAGGAGAACAACCCAAATATGAGTACAGAAGATCTAAGATGTCTTGATCTATCTGTTACAATATAACAAAACAAAATGGAAAACGAAAAAATTTCTGAAGCCTTAACGTATGTAGGAAACACACCTGACGTACAAACACTAAGATATGCATACGATCAAACCGTAATGGAGCTTGAATCCTACTTTGATTTATGCCGTACATCTTACGATGAAAGACGTAACTTCTGGAACGGTAAGAGTCGAGATCATAGAAAACATGGTGCCGATGCATTTCCATGGGAAGGTGCATCCGATGTTGAGTCCCACGTTATAGACGAACGTATTACACGGTTGGTTAGTTTATTTATTAATGCATTGAATCGTTCCAACATAAAAGCATTTCCAGTAAACGTAAACGATATACCAAGAGCAAACGTAGTTACAAATTTTTTAAAGTGGATGGTATCCTCGGGATATATTCCTAGATTCAAAAAAGAAATGGAACTAGGAGCAAACTATCTTCTAGAACGTGGTTTGTTAATCACGTACGTAGGTTGGCTCAGAGAAGATCGTACGTTTTTACAAAAATTAGATTTAAATCAGATGGCACAGGTATCTCCTGAATTAGTACAAGCTATCAACGAAGGATCAACGGACGATGAAATCATAGCTATTATGATACAGGCTATGCCCGGTGTAAATGAAAGACGTGCAGAGAAAGCATTATCAGATCTTAGAGAGTTCGGAGAAGCAGAGGTGCCTATGGTACGAAGACAAGTAAACTGCCCCGATGTTAAAACACTGGCACCCGATGGTGATTTCTTTTTTCCTTCGTACGTAACGGATCCACAACGTGCACCGTATTGTTTTTGGAAAACTTATTATACTAAACAAGAGTTACAAAATAAAATTGTAACAGATGATTGGGATGCAGACTTTGTTAATTACGTTTGTGAAAGATACACAGGAGTAAATATTGATTCTATCGAGACAGAACAAGAGGGACGTAGAAGTTCACGTCTGTCGGATAATGCATACGAAGCCAATGAATTAATAGAATTAGTACACGGGTACCAAAGATTGGTAGACCCAGAGGATGGATCCGAAGGTATATACGAAACTATATTTCATAAAGAATTTAGTGGAAACGAGTTTGCTCGTGGCTATGCTAAATTTGAATTATTAAATGGATACGAGGATTACCCCGTAGTTGTAACAAAATTATCTGAAGATAGTAAACGTCTTTACGATACTATGACTATTCCTGATCTGTTACGTGGCTTACAAAATCAAGTAAAAGTAGAAAGAGACTCAAGAATAGACAGGAATAGCATAGCTACTATGCCACCTTTACTACATCCGATTGGACAGGCACCGACAGACTGGGGACCTGGTAGACGTATTCCTTACAGACGTAAAGATGATTACCACTTTGCTGACTTCCCAAGATATAACGAAGGATCTGCAGAGATGGAAGGTACTATGTTGTTACAAGCAGACAGGCTCGTAGGGTTAGATGAAGATCAAAACAGTATAGTACGTAAACAATTTTTAGTGGATAAATATTTACAGCACAGTTCAGAAGTATTAAAGCAGTGCTTTAGATGTTTCCAAAGGTTTGGGCCGGACAGCATTTATTTTAGGGTAACTGGTGCACCAGATCCCGTTAACTTCGACAAAGGTAACCCAAACGAAGACTACGATATTATAATTAATTACGATGTTTTAAATTCAGATAAAGTTTTACAAGAAGCAAAACTACAGCAAATTATGAATTTAACACAAATGGATCGAAACGGACGTATAAATTCAACTGCATTATTGGATGCAATGGCTAGTGCTATTGATCCTGTATTAGCTGATTCTATTTTACAACCTATCGAAGATGCACAAGATCAAGTATCTAAAGAAGTAACCGATGACTTAGCTAAGATTCATGCTGGTATAGAGATGCCGGCACGTCCTACAGGATCGGGTACTGCATTACAAATAATACAACAATATGTACAACAACCTGATATTGCACAAAAGGTACAGACTGACCAAGCATTTGCACAACGTTTGCAGAAGTACACAGCACAATATCAATTTGTGATACAACAACAACAAAATGCACAGATAGGTAGAATAGGAACAAACCCAGCACAAATGGGACAAGTTAATACACAAAACATGGAGCAGTAATGACGTACGAAGAAGATATAAAAGCACTACATCAGCACGAATCTTTTGCACGATTTGTTGAAACTATTTATACATTACGAGAAGAAGCTATATCTAATCTGCACAAAGCACAAACAGAAGAGATGCAACAAATCTCTGGTATGATTTTGTGCTATGATCAAATACTACAGATGACAGATTGGAACGGATTACAGCTTCGTCACATGGAAAGGCTTAAGGGACACTTGTAAGTAGTGTTATAATACTTTTATCGGCATCTCTCCAGCCGTAAAGGAGTGGACAAATTATGAATGATGAAATCAATACTGGTAACTCTGAGCCAGAAACAAATTCAGTGGATAACATAACATCGTCTGATTTTATAAACAGACGTTACCAGCAACATGCTGGTCAAGAGGAAGTACAAGAAGAAGCTGTATCCAACGAAGAAACCGAGAGTACTTCAGAAGAAACAGAACAATCAAGTACTACAGATGTTCTTTCAAATATGGACTTGGATAGTATGTCCGAGGACGAACTTAAAGACATTGGTCAAAAATTAGGTACCAAAGCTGTTGCTAGATTTGGTGAGTTAACTGCTCGTAGAAAACAAGCAGAAGAACGTTTATCTGCAATGGAAAAAGAACTACAGGGACTGAAGAAAGAAAATAAAAAATCAGCACCTGTTGTTAAAAATAATCCATTAGCTAAAATTGTAAACGTTAACGAACTTAAAAAGCACAACGATTCAGCACGTGAAGTAATTGACTGGGCTGAAGGTATACTAGATGAGTACGATGACTATAAATCTCATGACGTAGTCACAGAGGTAGATGGTAAAGAGTACACGAAAGCCGATGTTAAAAAAACATTAAGACAGTCCAGAGACGTAGTAGAAAAATATGTGCCAGCACAATATGCTAACTTGCAAAAGCAAAATAGTATCGTACAAACCACAAGAGCTTTTCAAAGAAAAGTTTTAACTGAGTTTGATTGGGCCAAGGATACCAAAAGTAAAACAGGTCAAGCCTATAAAGCTATGCTTAATGACAAAAGACTAAATAACTTGAGGGAAACAAATCCTGAGCTCAGTGCACAAATGCCATACATATTAGCTCATGCAGCAAACAGTATGTACGGACGTAAACCTGTTGGTAATAACAAAACAGAGATTACACCTCCAAGATCTGTGGGCAGCACTGCAGCACGTCCCGAAAGAAAAACATCTACTTCATCTGTAAAACAGAAAGAAGTCAGTCAACGTTTTAAAGATACAGGCAACATTAATGATTTCATAGCTCTCAGAACCTTACAAAAATCACAATAACAAATAAATAGAAAGAAAAAATTATGTCATTTTCAGACAGTTTTACACCAACCAAAACCCCTTTAACGGGTCCAGGGAGTGCAGTTTCTAATCGTGAGGATTTGACGGATGTCCTAACAATCCTTGCACCTGAAGAAACTCCAGTCCTTTCTTCTGCCTCTAAGCAAAAGGCTNCAAGCACTTTTGTTGAGTGGACAGTAGACAAGTTGGCTGATCCCGTTACAGACGGTATCAGTGAAGGAGCTGATGTCACAGCATTTACAGATAAATTTGCATCTCGTGCACGTTTAGGTAATTACGTACAAAAGTTCCGTAGAGATTACATGGTATCTGATTTACAAGAAGCAGTTGATTCTGTTGGGCCAGCTAAGGTTGCTCAAGCAGAAGCTAAAGCTATTCGTGAAATCAAACGTGACATCGAGAAAACATTACTTTCAGACAACGATCGTAGTGCAGAAGATGGAGCTGGTACACCTTACAAACTCCGTGGCTTAGGCCGTTGGATTGGTGGAACAGATTCAGATGTACCTTTAGATTATCGTACACCGGCTGATTCAACTACCACACAAGGTGCTGACCTTACTGAAACTGAGTTTAATAAACTTATTCGTTCAGTATACGAGCAAATTGGTTCTACACAAAACTTAACACTTATTGCAGACACAAACTTACGTACTCAGATTTCTGACTATGCACGTTTCGGTGGTTTGACTTCAGGTGGTGGTGAGATGGAAAACAATCTTGCTATTCGTTCAGTAAACACTGACATGGGTAACTCAACAATTAAANTATCTGTTGAGATCTATCAGTCAGACTTCGGTACAGTAACAATTGTTAACAGTAATCCTAAGTGCTCTAATGACACAACTAACCTTGATGAAGGTTACTTAGTCAACCCAGAGTACTACGGTATCCACGACTTGATTCCTATGGGATCTACACGTCTACCTAACATGGGTGGTGGTGAACGTGGTTACATTGATTGCTCATTGACTCTAGGTGTATATCACCCAGCAGCTCACGGTAAGATCACAGGTTAATAGAAAGGAATAAATATTATGAGTAAATTAACAATAAACGAAGCTAACGGTGATTTCACACACGTACTAGTTCTTAGTGCACAAGATATTATTGATTCAGGTACTTCACAAACTGTTTGGGGTCAAATCCCTGCAGGTGGTGCAGTTGATGTTGCTTTTGCAGTTGAGTCAGTAGCTATTGCTGGTGCAACAGACATTACACTTGAAGTTGGTACAGGAACAGACGATGATACATTGATTGCATCATTTGACGTTGATGGTAACAACGGAGCAACTAAGTACAACACTGGCACAGCCCTAGCACAATCTGCTGGTAACACAACAGTTAAAGCTGGAGCAGCTCCTGCTGAAGGAGGTGCAGCTGCCGTAAATCTTATTTATAAGTTCGGTGGAACAGTTGCTAATATAACAGACGGAGAAGTTATTATTGGAGTTCGTGTATTCGACCCATTAAGATTCTCTAACAGTTAATTAATGATTCTCGGTTCGGGGGCTTCGGCCCCCAGCCTTTTATTTATGGAAGCACCTAACATCATTACGAATATACCTAGAAACATCTCGGACGGAGAAGTTGACGATGCCTTTATGAAGGAATTGATCAACGGCTTTGAAATAGAACGTAGGACTGAAGAAGAACGAGTACAAAGAGCACGGCTTGAAGCAAAAGAACACGTAGGTAAAACTCATCCACTATTTGGAAAGTGTGTAGCTACAATGCCAGCCAGAGAATACTTCAGATTAATAGGTTCATACGGTGATGAAGAAGTGAAGTCCAAAGAATTTCTACAATACTTTAACAAAAATTTCAAAGACCTTAGCCCGAACAAAGCATGAGTTATCCAGTAACACCAGCTCGAGATAAAGAATATAAAGATGCATACTTATTAATACAATCTCTTGCTGGGGTTGGTACGTTTTCTGCAGCAGAAAAACTAGACATTACGAGGTTTGTAAATCGTAGGCTTAGAACTGCATATAACTCTAGTTCAGCTTGGCCTCGGTATTTAGTACCTAATCAAAAACGTGCTGTTTCTTCTTTTGTCGTAAACGGAATAACAAATGGACAAACAATGCCTACAGCAGGTCCAAGCATTGCAAATGGATTATATTACTTAATAGGTTATTTAGATCCTAATCTGCACGGAACTTATACAGATGGATCCAACAAGCCCGTGTACGGAAGAACATCCAATTATGTGTACGGAGCAAATGACTTTGTTGGAAATGCAGGTAACTATCAAAATTATGTGTTTACTAAAAATGCTGTTATAGGAAACGATAGATGGACACTAAGTGAAGTAACTTTATCCGTAAGTCGTTACGATGACAAAGGCAACGTGTTCTTAACTTTTAGTACAAATACAGGAAGTCTTTTTGTACAAGCAAGTAATACACCCGAGGTTGATAATCCAGGTGACACAGTTTTTGTAGCTGGTGTCGATGCAGGACCATCTGCTAGCACAGAAGGTCAATGCATAGTAGAAAAAAAACAATGTGTAGATTTTTACGGAGATAATTGGTCCACTGTTGGTCCTGAAAAAACGGATACAAGAGTTAACACATTAAGAAACAATACCAACAATTATGGTGTTACAGGATACGATATAGGACAATTTATTAAAATACATAGAACAAAACCTTATGTAGATAACTCGGCATACGAATATGATTTCTACGTAGACAACGATGGTGCAAATATATTAAATGCACACGGTGTAGGTAACTCTGTTTTTGTTACGTACAAGAGACCACTGGTGGATTTAAGAACACCAAATACCGACCCTGATGAGGCACCTGTCAATGAATCCGTAGAAAGAATACCGATAGAATTTTTCCCTTACGTGTGCCACGGTGCATACTCAGACTTCTTAACTATGGATGGACAAGTTTCTAAGGCAATTACAGAAAATGAATTAGCACAGAATCTATTAGATAGGGAGCTTGAACAGATTGATATAATGTATAATAACAATCGTCCAGTTGGTAAATTTTCAACTTACGTCAATAGACAATCAAGATAATAATAATATGAATACATATGTAGTTAATAGATATAATAAGCCTACCCCGGGGGCAACTGCTCAATCAATCAGTATACCACATACGGGTACAGGTTCTACTGATACTTATCAATTTACGGCTTTTGAACCAGAAACAAGAGTTGTTTATATTTCGGTATTTGGTGGTGGAATTTCTTTTACACTAGATGGTAGTGCAGTCGACAATACATTATCACATAGGTTGTATGCAGGTAACAGTTATTACTTTAACTCAGATGCTATAGCAGCAGGAAAGTTTAAGAAAACAGCTGGAAATACTGCAACTGCCAAAATGTACCTGTCGGAGATGACTCACTAATGAACACTAGAGTAGTAAATGAATTTAATGTACCTACCCCTAGACCTATAAGGGCTAATGATGGTAGGCATNTNCGTGAGTNCGTNNCNAANNNTNACCAACATATTATTAGNCAGTTTGCTCANTAATACAGATATAGCAGGCAGAACTAGAGTATGTANNNTNCAAGTATTATCTCCATCTANNAATAGNNCNAAAAAACAANAACTTAGAATGACACTAGATGGAANTGACCCAAGTTTTAATGATGGAGCAGATGGTAAANCACTAGGTCANNNTATNNNNGANAGACAANNNTATTATTTNNNTGTNGATNCTNTAANANNAGCAAAATTTGGAAATACAAATCAACAAGACGAAGCAATAAGGCTTGTCGTATTGGAGATGACACACTAATGGAAAATTTAATAAACAGATTAGGAATATCATTTATGGGAGTTTTAGCATCTTGGGGACTAATGGATATAAGTTTAATACTAGCAAGTATTGCATCCATTGGTACAATAATACATACAACTATAGCAGTAATTAAACTAATTAAAAAATGACTACAGAACTTATAGCACTATTAGGAGGAGGGTTTTCAGGTTTTATATTTAAACTGATCGGATCCTTGGTGCAGGCTCAACAAGCCAACACACAGGCATTATTACAAAAACAAGAAGCCTATGATGTAAGTGCAGATAAAGCATCTAAAAGAGGTGGTGAGTGGGTACGAAGAGTTATTGTATGCACTGTGTTATTTGCAGTGGTGGTAGCACCATTTATACTTGCACATAGCCCGGAGGGAATTACTGTAGGTACAGAGAATAAATTTTTCTTTGGTTTATTTGATAGCACGAAGTACGAGACACTTCAAGGCTATGTAATACTACCAGANATAAGACAAACTGTCTTAGCCATAGTAGGNTANTACTTTGGATCATCAACAATAAAATAAGGAGGAAAACATTATGCCAATGGGAAAAGGAACATACGGAAGTAAAAGAGGAAGACCACCAATGAAAAACGGTGCCAAAAAGAAAGCAATGAAAAGGAAATAAAATGGCCGACAAAAAGAAAACAACTAAAAAAACAGCAAGCAAAGCACCAAAAAAACCAACAGCTACTGCTAAAATACAACAACTAGAAAAACGTATTGCACAGTTAGAGCAAATGGTAACTGGTGCTAGACCTGCAGGTGCACAACGTCCTATGCCTCGTCCACAGCCACGGACTATGCCACAACGTCCACAGCAACGTCCACAGATGGCACAAGGGGGTAAACCTCAAATGCCAATGCAAGGAGCTCCTAGGGGCCCTCAGGGACCATCTAGGCCTATGGGTGGCATGAGACCCGGAGGTATGGCATAATGAAAAAAACCTTACTAAGTGTAGCTCGTAAACTTGAAAAGGCTTCCAAGGCTCATGCTGGCCAAGCAAAAAAGTTAAAACAAGTAGCTAATAATAAAGGGAGAAAAAAATAATGCCGTTAGATAAATATAGTCCAAAGCAAAGAAAAATAGCTAGAGTTGCACCTCCTAGAAATAAAATCACAGGTGCTGATTTTGCAGCACTAAAAGGTAGAAAAAAGAATGGCAAAAGGAAATAAGATATGCCCAAAAGGTATAGCATGGGCTAGACGTACTTTTGACAAGTACCCTAGTGCATATGCCAATATGGCTGCCTCTAAGTANTGCAAGGATCCTAACTATGCAAAGGGATCCAANAAGAAAAAGAAGAAATAATGGGTGAATTAGCAAANTGGAGGAAACAAAACTGGGTTAGAATTGGAACAGACGGAAACATCAAGGGACCTTGTGGAACGTCTAAGAACAAAAAGAATCCAGACAGGTGCCTTCCTATGGCTAAAGCTAAGAGCCTATCAAAGGCCGACCGTGCTGCAACTGCTAAAAAGAAGAAAAGAGCAGGAAGTAAAGGAAAGCAATTTGTATCAAACACAAGAAAAGCAAAAGTAAAAACGAAGAAGGCATGAGGAAAGAACACAAAAGTGCAAAGGGTGGATTAACAGCAGCTGGCAGAAAGTATTTTAAAAACAAAACGGGTGCTAATTTAAAACCTCCAGTAACAAAGTCAAACCCCAAGGGTAAGGACAAGGCACGAAAGAAATCTTTTTGTGCACGAATGTCTGGAGTAAAAGGGCCAATGAAAGATAAAAAAGGTAGGCCAACAAGAAAAGCATTGGCACTACGTAGATGGAAGTGTTAAATGGCAAGGTACGAATCATATGGTGCACAAGATACACGTTATGAAGATGATCTCGATAGTAACTTTATCGGGATTAATAATCGTTCACGTCCGGACTCCTTAGCACCAGGGGTACTACAAAAGTCAGAGAATTTTAGATTTGATATAGGTGGTGTAGCACAAATACGTAAAGCTATACAAGTGCAATCAGCACCGTTGACCCTAGATGCTACGAGAGCTTTTACTTTACCGTTTAGATGCTATGCAAATGTTACATCTACAAATGTACAAATTAGTGGAACTACTCTAACTTTTACCTTTAGTTCACATTCTTTTGTTGATGGTACTTTAGTTTTTATAAATGATGTACCCGGTGTAACAGACTTTGATTCAGGTAACTACATTGTTACTGTTACCGGTGGATCAACTACAGAATTTTCTATTACAGTACCAGGCATAGGAGGATCTCCAAGTAGCACAACTGTTGTGTGTGGTGCACCAGCACTAACCTCAGTATTTCAAACAAGAGTATATGGATCTTGTTTATTTTCAGACTCTTCCGACAACGGAGAAGAGTACATTATATTATTTGGAGATGCAAATGCAGTTGCTGTAAAACTTTCAGATAACAGTACTACTGAAATAGCTTACGATACAGGAATTATAATTTCACAAAAAGTAAATCCTATACAAGCCTTTAATAAAATTTTTGCATTTAGGGATGGATTCACTGCATTACAATGGGACGGTACATTGACGGGATCTCCTACATTTGTAAAAGTTCCTAATGGAGATTTTACTCAACCAGTAGAGTTAGATTCCAATAACAACACAACTGTAAATAACGGTAAGGTCAGTGTAGCAGAAACTGGTCACGGACTAGAGACAGGCAACGTTGTTGTAGTTATTGACTCAGGCCACACGGGCTTAGAAAATGGTGATGAGTTTTCTATAACTAAAGTAGATGATGACAACTTTTTCTTTTATGCTAATATAGATGATGACGGGACACACTCAAGTAAGTACATAGGAAGAGTTTCAGAGGGTGGTGGGTATATACATATGCCAGCTGCAGAGTTTGGTGTACTTCATCAAGAAAGGATTGTGGTGCCGTATCTATATGATTCAGCTTCTTCTCCTGCAAAAAGAGATGATGACCCATTGGATGAAATAATATTTTCTGAGCCCCTGATACCGGATCAATTTGATGACGTGTTCGGAAGAGGTAGATTATTTCCGGGAAGAGCCGACAGAATTGTTGGATTGTTTTCTTTTACAGAGGATGCATTGTTAATATTTAACAGAAATAGTATATTTAAATATCAACCCACCACTAGCTTAAACTCTATGGTTAAGACACAGATCACAGATGAGGTTGGTTTAGTGGCAAGAGATAGTGTAATACAAGTTGGTAACAATATTTTATTCTTATCAGATAACGGTGTATACGGTGCAAGTTTCCAAGACTTATATAACTTACGTGGTAACGATGCTCCACTAAGTCAGCCCATACAAGCTACAATAGATAGAATAAATAGAGAACACTGGCACAAGTCCGTAGCAACTTATTTTGATAATCGTTATTTTCTAGCAGTACCATTGGATAACAGTACTGAACTCAATGCATTAATTATTTATAATTTCTTGAATAAAACTTGGGAAAGTGTAGATACAGTAGGAACAAATAGTATATCTAATCAGAGTGTAACTTTTGATTTTGATAACTTATTAGTAGCAGGGGACGGTGATAACAGAGCTGTGTACACAATCAATAGATTGGGAGGTGTTCATAAGTTGAACTCCGGAGATAGTTCGTTTGATACAGTTATAACTGAAATAGGAGGTAGCACACAATCTGTAAAAATACCGGCTGCATTTCGTACTAGACAGTTTAATTTTAAAAATACAGAAAGAAAAAAATGGAACTCATTTGAGATTCAGGTAGAATCCTCTGATGCTGAGGGCAGCAATTTTGATATAGGATTTAATTTAGAAAACATTAATGCAACTATAGCTGTAGGTAAATTATCAGATTACCTGATAGGAGATGAGTCCGAGACTGCTTCTGGCCAAACCCCACCTACTAATTTACCATCGAGTGAAAGTGTTTCCATACGTGGTAGAATAGGTAATAGAAGGGCATATGGAATAGACGTAGAATTAACAAACTTTGATGGTAGGCCAAAAATAGAGGTAGTAAAAGTTACCGGTGGTCTAGCATATCAATCAACACAACCAGCAAAATAATATGGCAGGAATAGAAACATCACAAAACTTTAGTGACGGGCAACAGGTAGATGCTGCTTCACTAAACGGTATTATATCAAACTCAAAGCTGAACTCAAGTGCAGTGGATGGAACTAACATTACTGTTACGGGTGCAGGTCAACTCAATCTAGGTACGGTAACTGCTGATAAAATAGGAACTGATGCAGTAATTACTNCAAAGATANTAGATTCAAATGTTACTTTAGCTAAAATACAAGACATAGCTAACGATAAAGTACTTGGTAACACATCGGGTTCATCAGCTGCACCATCTGAATTATCTATAACAGATGTAAGTAATGCAGGATTTACTCCTACTGCTTTTAGTACTCAAGAATCTTGTAAACTCCCAAATGGTTTAGTACTTAAATTTGGTAGAGTTGCTACTACGAGCAGTCCACAGACTATTACATTTAGTACAGCAGCAGGTGAAACAGCTTTTAGTTCCGTAATTTCTGCACAAGTAACAGCAGAAAAAGACACAGGATCTGTTAGTGCAAACGTTAAGAGTTTTAGCTCTACTGAATTAATCGTTACGTACGAAGCAGGAACAGAAGAAATAAATTGGGTGGTATACGGAACGTAATTAATTATGTTTGGTGATTCATGGGGCAGTTATGATTCCGGAGGTAATATCTTCGGTGGTTCTTACGACTATAGTAATAACTTTCAAGGGCCTGTGCCTTATAACCCATTTGATTACGACTATGGTTTTGACTCAGGTACTGATTACTTTTCAGGTATGGAATTTGATCCTGGATTATCTGGATTTTATGGTGATGATTTTTTACCTTTTCTAGGATTTGATTCAAATACATTTGATTATGATAGTGGGTTATTTGACACTAATTTAACTTTATTTCATCAGGATCCTGATACTGCAGTAACTTATTTTAATCCTTTGGAACAAGATCCTAGTGTGTTTCTTGATCCTAATATTGTTCTATATGATCCTGAATCTGATACATGGAAAACTCTTGTAGACCAAGATGGTAACCCCACTGATCCAGAAGTATATGATGGTGGACAACTTCCGGACTTTGTAGTTAGAGCTTCGGATGAATTGCCTATTGCTGCAGTAAGTCCAGGGGCTCCGGATGACATGATAGAGAATCCATTGGATTTAACATTTAGAACTATTAATGAAGCCGTTGAACAAGACCAAGCAGAAGATCAAGATGTTTTTGGTTTTGCTCCGACTCAAGGATTTACAGGAATCATTAGGGATCAATTAAAAGAAAATGCAAAACCTTTAACTTCGGGTATTAATAAATTCGGGGAAACAGTTTTTAATGCAACTGATGGCACTCAATACGTAGTAAGAAAACCAGTGCCAGGTGGGCAAAACAAATGGGTAGAGTACGAGGAAGGTGTAACAGAAGCTCCAACAAATGGGTTAAGGGGTGCAGCAGAACCTATAACATTTCCTACAGGAACTACATTAAACCCTTACACTGGTAAACTACAGTACAGCACCAGATCTGAAATTCCTACTGGTATGGAATCAAGCACGGGGCCATTAGGTCCAGGGTCTGTAATAACTACTCGTTACGAGTGGGATCCAGCAAACCCAGATACAGGATGGCAAGTTTCAGATAGAGATGTTTTCAATGAAAACGAAGAACTAGTAGAATTAGCACCAGATGTTTCCTTACCTGAGCCGGATCCAGTTCCACCCGACTTAGAGGAAGCAGTCAATTTTGAAAGACCTGAGTTGTCTCCTACTGATCTTGTGTACGAAAATGCATATGACCCAACAACATATGAGGTACCACAAGGAGTAATAGACAAAGCACTAGAAAGAATTGATAACGATTTAGCAAGTAGTGAAACACTAGGAGTACAGTTTCAAACGTTACCACTAGAACAAAGAGAAACCTTTGAGGAACTTGTAAGAGGANACATAGAAAATAATCAAACCTTTAGTGACAGCACTGATATTAATGCAAATTTAAATCAAGCACTTGCTGCTGCAGCTGATGCAGTTACTCAAGATCTTGTAATAACTTCTGATGATGATCCAGAAAATGCATACAATCAAGTTAATGCTGAATTTATTTTCAACGATATAATTCAATCAGGAGGTGAAACTGTTGATCAAACATTAGAAAGAATTAATGCACCTTCTACAACTTTTACCAATGAAGATAAAAGAGAAGAAGTACAAAACTTATTTAAGGACAATAATTTAAATAATTTATTTTTCGTAAACAGTGCATTTGATTACGGTTCTGCTGGTCCCGGAATAGATTTAAATAAATATAATACAGATGAAGTTCAAGATAGAATCATACAAAACTCTGATCAATTATATAATGAATTAGTAAAAGCTTTTCCAGAGTACAACACTCCTTCTCAAACAGAATCACTACAGAAAAGAGCACTAAAAGTTGCAACTGTTGTAGAGGTTGCAGCAGCTGCTAGAGATGATGATAGTACTATTAATTCTCTAGCTCGGACACAAATAAATGAACTGTTTGGTGGAAGTACAACTTCTAATTCAAAATCCGAGGTAATGGCTAAGTTGATGAAAGATGGTGTTGCATTGGGCTCAAAGGACAACTTAGATACAGGTGATTATAGGTATCCAGGTCTGGGACAAGCTCGGACTACATTTAATTTAAGTAATGGATTTAAATACACAATAGGTTGGGAACCGGGTAATCCTTCTGCTTGGAATCAGAATACAGCCGAAATACGTTCAGTTGGAGCAGATAAATGGTGGACAGATCGTGCCATAAATAGTTTAGATAATTCTGTAAATCCTTCCCTAGCACCTGCAGATGCATCAGGTTTTACAGATTACACAGCTGGCATAGCAGCAGGTAGGCAAGAAGCAATAGATACTGCTTTAGCACAAGGAATACAATTTACACAAGGGGACATAGATGATGCTGTAGCTTTAGCAACACAGGGATTATTTACTAACGAACAGCAACAGGCTGCAGTGCAAGCTGCTGTTACCAAAGCCATTGAAGATACTATTAATCGTGGTGATATATATACACAGGCAGAGTTAGATGCAGCTACAACTCTTGCTACAAATAATGCTACTAAAGCAGTAGCTGATGCAGGTATTGTTTTTAACCAAGCAGATATAGATGCAGCAGTTGAACGAGGTAGGTTAAACTATATAGATCAAGGATATACATACAGAGCTGAAGATGTACAGAATGCAAGTGAACAGGGTTATGCTGCAGGTGAAGCAGCAGTCACTGCTCAGTTTGCAGCACAAGGAATACAATTTACACAAGCTGATATAAATACAGCTGTAACAACTGCAATACAGAAGGCAGATATAGATGGTCAAAAGCAAGAAGCTGCACGTCTAGCAGTAGAGGATTATATAAGAAATGATGACACTATCTATACAAAGGCAGAATTAACTGCTGCTGCTCAAGCAGCTACGGATGCTGCTCAAGAAGCATTTAATGCTACAGGTAAAGAATTTACACAAGCTGAGTTGAAGGCTGCTGTACAAAATGGTGTAGATACATATAAGGCACAGGGATTTACATTTACAGAATCAGATGTAAATACAGCTAGAGAAGAGGGACTTGCTGCAGGTGTAGCACAACAAGTTGCAGATTTTGAATCTAAGGGAATACAATTTACACAAGCTGATATAGATCGAGCACTTTTAGAAAAAGAAACCGAATTCGGAGTAACCTTATCTGCAGCAGAAGCAGCAGCTACAGCTAAAGCCATATCGGATACAATAAATCGTACTGACATATATACACAGGAAGAATTAGAAGCATTAATTTCTAATGCTAGTACTAAAGCAGTACAAACATATATAGACTCTGATGAAACTATATATACGGAAGCAGATATACAATCTAGGATTACAGATGCAATTAACTCTTTAACGGCCGATGAGTTAACTGCTTTGATGCCAGAAGTAGAAATATATCGTCCCGATGTAGAGGCAGCCAGAGCTGCAGAGACAGAACTGTTAGGACGTAGGGATTTTAGATTCTTCCAAGAAGGTGTAGAGAACTTAGGACAAGCAGAAAATCAAGCAAAGTTAGCACAGTGGTTAGAGGACGGAGTTAACCAAAATACGTACCGTGATATTGAAAGACAAGTAATAGCAATAGGGGTAGAGAATGATGACACCTTTACAATGGCTGATAGGATTTTAGATACAGCTGTTAATGGTTTTCTTGACGGTGGTTTGGATCCACTTAACTCTATAGCAGCTGCAATAAATTTAGCAGAAGGTATAACTGGTGCTAACATTGCAGATATACCAAACGTAGGACAAATGCTTGGGAATGCCTTGGGTGATAAGGTAGATGATACAATCAAGGGTTTGTTAAATAGATTCACACCTGAGTTTTTCAGAAATGCAATAGCACAACAAACAGGATATTTAGGCCAAGATGTAAATATAATAGATAATATTTTAGCAGATCCTAGTTATGCAGCCCAAATTAGAACCGGGTTGCCACCTGCTACACAACAGTTAGAAGAATATAATAAGATTGTTTTTGAATCTTTGTTTGTGGACCCAAGCACAGGAGAAGCAGCTATAAGCTGGGATAGTTTAACCCCGAACGAAAAGGTTGGATTCTCTGAGAATGCATCAGATTACTTAAACTCCTTAACACAACCAGAAGAAGGTGATATTGATTTCGGGGATGGGCCACTTGCAACTTTATTTAAACCTATCATTGGAGCAGAGGGATTGGCATCATCTGCAATACAAGGAATAGGTAACTTTTTGGAGGATGTAGCATTTAATCAGAAAAAATTTGTTGGTGGTTTAGCACCTAAATTTCTTTTGGATACAGCAATCGGTGGATTCACTGGGGTTCCTTTACCGTATTCTTTCTTAAGTGATATGTTATTATCTCCTTTTGCACCTACTGGGCAAGCACTATCTGATTACTTATACGAACAAGGTATAAATCCTTTGACTGCAACTATGGATGACATATCATTCTTTGGTGGTGGTGCCCTAGAGGGCATACCAGAAGGATTTTTAACAAGGGATGAAGATTATTTACGGAATGCATTAGAAGGTGTAGCAGCAGACACACCGTCATTATTTAGTCCTTTCGTAGGTGAAGGCACATTATTAGAAAATTTACTATCGGGTGAAACTAATCTTATAGATTTTGTCGGTAGCTTAGGATCTGAGGCACTGAACAATATATTTGGTGGTGGTGGTGATGGTGGTGATGGTGAAGGATTTTCAGCATTCCAAGATGACCCACCAGCCAACACGGTAAATAATCCAGATCCAGACGGAACTGCTGCAATATTTGATGAATTNGGTAANCCNATAGGAGGCACAAGCCCCGATGATGGATTAGGAAATGAAGATGCCGANNGATNNAGGTGNNGGAAATGNANNNNCCGGAAATGNAGGA
>FUFK010039265.1_pt1 | contig 21812 bp, 23 predicted proteins | sample 1021851 | NCBI WGS metagenome assembly FUFK01 (sample SAMEA51879418, study PRJEB19060) | metagenome
TTTTAGGCTCAAAATCTATGGTACATAAAGAACCTATTGAATAACCTGACGAATTCGAAAGTGGTACACCCGCATAAGAAAGAATTGGATTTTCTCCGGTTACAAAAGGATTATTTCTGAATCTTTCATCTTCCCGTGCATTTTCTACCACCATAAATCCTTCCGGAGAACTAATAGTATGAGCGCAAAAAGTAAACTCCCTCGGGAATTCCCTTGTTTCGAGGTCCATACCATAAGCCGACTTTATATATTGCGTATTCTGTCCAATTAGGGTAATCAAGGCACTTGGAGTACCACAAATCTCAGCAGCCATAGCACTTAAGAAATCAAGATCCTCATCATCGATTCGTTGTTGCGGCTTGTATTTCTCAACTTCGAGATTTCTACTCTTGTCGTTCTCAGGAATAGGTATATTCTTCATAATTTACGAATGTCGGGGCTATACATTTGATGCTTAAAACTAAACATTTATTTCTATCTAACCTGAAATTGATAAAGTATCAATGTTTCAAGTTTTAGATCTGCTAAAAGAATGGCGGAATAGAAGACAAAATGCCTTAGCAGGATAGTTCATAAGGCAGAACTCACTTACAGGAATTCCCGGTGTTGCTTAAGTAGAAGTTCTACCCCGAAATTAAAATATAGACGGAGCCTATTGCTATAAAGGCTTTTATTGCCTATTTTTGAAGGGACAGGGAGTTTTTATATCTCTGTTATTCAGAGTGATGCGCGAATGATTTTTTAGTTCTAAACTGATCTTTACGTATTTACGTAAATATTTCAGAAATTCACTCGCTAACAAATGACATATCGTTCATTTAATAGTATGTGTTTTCAGGTTAGCAGCCTGAAGCTTTGGGTGTTATACTTTTAATTATGAGCCGTTTGAGAATTTTGCTGCTTAGCTTAGGTTTATTCTTTGGAATAGCCACATCGGCCTATACTCAGATGTCACCTCCAGAACCTATGGCTCAGGACAATGGTAATGGACGTAAAGGTCCTCCGTGTGATCCTGGTAATGGGAACGGGAACGGTCCCGGCGGTAATGGAAATGGAAATGGTGTTCCTCCACCAGTTGGACTTTGCCTTCCTATAGACGATTATGTTTATATTTTGATGGGTGCAGGTCTGGTCGTTGGATGTTACCAGCTTAGAAAATTTGATCTTGCTTAGGAAAGCTCGGTGATTCGCTTTACATATTTCCCAATTACATCAAACTCAAGATTTACTGTATCTCCTTTTTGCAGATCTTTAAAATTCGTATGCTCATAAGTATAAGGAATGATCGCTACAGAAAATTCTGTCGCCTTGCTGTTCACAACGGTAAGACTTACTCCGTTAACAGTAATAGATCCTTTTTCTATCGTAAGATTTCCAACCGATGGGTCGTACTCAAAGGTGTAAAGCCAGCTACCTTCCGTTTCTTTTACTTCTTTACAGGTGGCCGTCTGGTCAACATGTCCCTGTACTATATGTCCATCAAGTCGAGCACCTAGTTTCATGCCTCGTTCCAGGTTGACAGCATCTCCAGTCTTCAGCTTTCCTAAACTTGTCTTGGTCAAGGTCTCCTGAACCGCGGTAACAGTATACATATTTCCTTCAATAGAAACCACTGTAAGACAAACACCATTATGAGAAACACTCTGGTCTATNTTTAATTCCGGAGTCATTTCCGCAGANATCNTAAGATTCACATTGCCTTCCGACTTCTCTACAGCTACAATTTTNCCTATTTCTTCTACGATCCCTGTGAACATGCTATTCTATAATAATGGTTACATTTGTGTGTAAAATTAAAATATTATATCGGGAAAGNTTATGAAACAGGAGGAAATGATCAAACTAGGGATTAGCATTGGAGATCTNAATGGAATTGGGAGTGAGATCGTACTGAAGACTTTCGATGATGCTAGAATGCTGGAATTCTGTACTCCTATNATATTCGCATCTTCTAAGATCATCAATTTTCTTAAAAAACATTACAAGCTCTCATTGAACTTTCAGGGGATCGACGATCCTTCTAAGGCAATTGATGGAAAGATNAATGTGATGAATGTNTGGAAGGAGAATGTGAATATCAAGTTTGGTGAAGAAGATAATGAGATTGGTAGTTTTGCATTCAAATCTCTTGCTGCCGCCACTTCAGCATTAAAAAATGATAAGATCGATGTGCTGGTCACTGCGCCTATCAATAAGTCGACTATCCAGTCTGAAGATTTTAAGTTTCCGGGACATACAGATTATTTAGCCAGGGAACTGGGAGGTGAAAGCTTAATGTTCATGATCACAGATAATCTGAAGGTTGGTTTACTTACAGATCATGTTGCGTTGAAAGATATTGCTTCCGTCATAACTCCGGAACTCATAGAATCAAAGATTAATACCATCAGTAAGACCTTAAAACAGGATTTCAGGGTTCAGAAACCTAAGATCGCTGTACTGGGAATTAATCCTCATAGCGGTGATAATGGTGTCATCGGGAAAGAAGACGAGGAAACTTTGAAGCCTACGATTCAAAAACTGAGAGATAAGGGACAGTTGGTATTTGGTCCTTATTCCGCAGATAGTTTCTTTGGATCAAAAAATTACAAGAATTTTGATGCNGTGGTGGCTTCTTATCATGACCAGGGTTTGATCCCTTTTAAAACGTTATCCTTTGGAAGAGGTGTGAACTTTACCGCAGGATTGAAAAAGGTTAGAACTTCCCCAGATCATGGAACTGGTTTTGATATCGCAGGGAAGAACGAGGCAAATATTAATTCTTTTAAAGAGGCTGTATTCAAAGGGATCGAGATCTATAAAGCTCGTGAAGAATATAAGGTGCTCACAGAAAATCCGTTAAAGAAACAAGGCAGGAAGATATAAACAAAAATTTGTTTATAAAAAGAGCATAATTCATTAATTTTTATATCTTTGCACCCGCCTTAACGGAAACGTGAGGCACTCAAAACTGAGGAGAGATGAGGAATTTAGCGGAGTTTACGATCCCATTCAAGGGATTAAAGCTTGGGAAGCACCAGTTTGAGTATGAGTTAGATAACAGGTTCTTTGAACATTTTGAGTACGAGGAATTCAACAGTGCAGATGTAAAGATCGACCTGCTGTTTGAGAAGAAAAGCACCATGATGGAGCTTACTTTCAACGCAGGGGGAACAGTGAATGTTAATTGTGATCTTACCAACGAGCCTTACGATCAACCAATAGAGAACACGCTTTTTCTGGTGATCAAGTTTGGCGATGAATTCAACAATGAGGATGAAGATCTACTTATTATTCCCCATGGAGAATATGAGGTAAATATTCAGCAATATATTTATGAGCTGGTGGTACTTGGTGTACCTGCAAAAAGAATTCATCCGGGTGTTGAAGACGGCACATTGGAATCTGATGTACTTGATAAGTTGGAAGAACACAGTTTGAAAAGTCAGAAAAAGAGAAATGAGGATGATATNGATCCTCGCTGGGACAAATTAAAAAATTTATTAAACGAATAATTAATAGGAAGCCATGGCACATCCAAAGAGAAAAATCTCGAAAACCAGAAGAGATAAGAGAAGAACACATTATAAAGCTTCAGCTCCAAAAGTTGCTGTAGACGCTGTAACGGGTGAAGCACACTTGTATCACAGAGCTCACTGGCACGANGGTAAACTTTACTACCGTGGTCAGATCTTAATCGANAACACAGAAGAAGTAGAGGCTTAGTAAAGTCTTAGAGCTTTAAGAATTACAGGAAACTCTCACGTTGTGGGAGTTTTTTGTTTTTAGTTGATTAAGTCCCAAAAAGACCTTAATTTGCACGCCGGTTTGATTAATATTTAGTAATTTTCTAAGGATGAAGATATTATATTTCCTGCCGATGAAGGGTGAATTAAATCCAAATTTATGAGCAAAATCACAGCAGCGATTACGGCTGTAGGTGCTTATGTACCTGAAGATATTTTGACCAACAAAATGTTGGAAGAATTGGTGGATACCACAGATGAGTGGATCCTCAGCAGGACAGGAATTAAAGAAAGACGAATACTCAAAGATCCCTCTAAGGGAACTTCTTACCTAGCCGTAGAGGCAGCCAAAGATTTGATCAATAAGACAAATCTTGACCCGGCAGAAATAGACTTAATCATTTTAGGGACAGTATCTCCAGATATGNCAGTAGCGGCAACAGCCGTTCATGTGGCTTCTGAGATTGGTGCCGTTAATGCTTTTGGCTACGATCTGCAGGCGGCATGCTCTAGTTTCCTTTATGGAATGTCTACGGGAGCGGCCTATATAGAATCTGGAAGATATAAGAAAGTTCTGGTCATTGGTGCAGATAAGATGTCCTCTATACTTGATTATACAGATAGAACAACCTGTATTATCTTTGGTGATGGAGCCGGAGCTGTGCTAATGGAACCTAATTTTGAAGGTCTTGGATTACAGGATGAATTACTTAGATGTGATTCTATAGGACGTAATTCTCTCAAGATCGCTGCGGGCGGATCTCTATTACCACCTTCTGAAGAAACTGTTGCTAAAAAACTTCATTACGTCCAGCAGGATGGAAAGACTGTATTTAAGTTTGCGGTTTCAAACATGGCAGAAGTAAGTGCGCAGATTATGGAGAAAAACAATCTTACAAATAAAGATGTAGATTGGCTGGTGGCACACCAGGCCAACAAGCGTATAGTAGATGCGACTGCCAAGAGAATGAACCTTACAGATGAGAGCAAGGTATTAATGAATATAGAGAGGTATGGAAATACAACTGCTGCTACATTACCTTTGTTACTCAGTGATTACGAAAAACAATTTAAAAAAGGAGATAATTTAATATTTGCCTCTTTCGGAGGTGGCTTCACTTGGGGAGCTACTTACCTTAAATGGGCTTATAACTCATAAAAACCAACACCAATATTATGGATTTAAAGGAAATTCAGAATCTGATTAAATTTGTGGCTAAATCTGGCGCAAGTGAGGTTAAACTTGAAACAGGTGATGTAAAGATCACAATTAAAACAGGTTCAGACGATAAGGAAACTACCATAGTACAACAGGTTCCTATGGGAGGACAACAACTTCAGCAAATGCCAGCTCAACAGCAGGCTCCGGCTCAACAGGCTGCTCCTCAGGAAGCTGCTCCAGCCTCTGAAGACAAGAAAACTGCAGATGATAATTCTAAATATATCACTGTAAAATCTCCTATAATCGGGACATTCTACAGAAAGCCATCTCCAGACAAGCCAACTTTTGTAGAGGTTGGAGACTCTGTTAAAGAAGGTGATGTGCTTTGTATCATTGAAGCAATGAAACTTTTCAACGAGATCGAAAGTGAAGTGTCAGGAAAGATCGTAAAAGTACTGGTAGATGATTCATCTCCTGTAGAATTCGATCAGCCACTTTACCTGGTAGATCCGTCATAAATTACTGCCCATTTTAACACCTGAAAGCCCATTTATGGGCTTCAGAACTTTAAAAGCAACTAGGTATGTTTAAAAAAATATTGATTGCAAACAGGGGAGAAATCGCGCTTCGTGTGATTCGTACCTGTAAAGAAATGGGAATAAAAACGGTAGCGGTTTACTCTACTGCAGATGCTGAAAGTCTACACGTTAGATTTGCAGATGAAGCGGTTTGTATTGGACCAGCACCAAGTAACCTTTCTTATCTGAAGATTTCTAATATCATCGCTGCAGCAGAGATCACCAATGCTGATGCGATCCACCCGGGCTACGGTTTTCTTTCTGAAAATGCTAAATTTTCCAAGATCTGTGAAGAACATGATATCAAATTCATTGGAGCTTCACCGGAGATGATCAGCAAAATGGGAGATAAAGCAACAGCAAAAGCTACAATGAGAGCGGCTGGTGTTCCTTGTGTTCCTGGATCTGAAGGTATTATCGAGGATTTTCAAGAATGTAAAAAACTAGCCAAGGAAATTGGTTATCCTGTGATGCTGAAGGCAACTGCCGGAGGTGGAGGTAAAGGGATGCGAGCTATCTGGAAAGAGGAAGAGCTGGAACCAGCGTGGGAATCTGCCCGTAAAGAAGCAGCAGCATCATTTGGTAATGATGGGATGTATATGGAAAAGCTTATTGAGGAGCCACGCCATATTGAGATCCAGATCGTAGGAGACAGTAGCGGTAAAGCCTGTCATCTTTCTGAAAGAGATTGTTCCGTTCAACGACGTCATCANAAACTTACTGAAGAAACTCCNTCACCATTCATGACAGATACGCTACGTAAGAAAATGGGTGATGCTGCGGTAAAAGCTGCTGAATATATNAAATATGAAGGTGCGGGTACTGTTGAATTCCTGGTAGATAAGCATAGAAATTTCTATTTTATGGAAATGAATACGCGTATCCAGGTTGAGCACCCAATTACAGAGCAGGTGATCGATTACGATCTTATTCGTGAGCAGATCCTTGTAGCTTCTGGAGTGCCAATTTCAGGTAAAAATTATACTCCGCAGTTGCATTCTATCGAGTGTAGAATCAATGCAGAAGACCCNTATCATAACTTTAGACCATCACCGGGGAAGATCACCAATCTTCANGCACCGGGAGGTCANGGAGTTCGTATCGATACCCACGTTTATAGTGGTTACGTGATCCCTCCAAATTATGATTCTATGATCGCGAAATTGATCACGACCGCTCAAACAAGAGAGGAAGCGATCAATAAAATGAANCGTGCGCTGGACGAGTTTGTGATAGAAGGTGTTAAAACCACGATTCCATTCCACCGCCAGNTGATGGATCATCCAGATTATATTGAAGGTAATTATACTACTAAATTCATGGAGGATTTTAAAATGAAACCTCTGGAAGAATAGAAATTAACCCCGGAACTNCCGGGGTTTTTTATGCGCTACTTTTTGTAATTTGCCCTGAAACTGAAAACGAACATGAATCTTTCCTTCTGGGAACACGAATCCTGGATCAATAATATCGACTATTGTATTATAGGCAATGGGATCACAGGTCTAAACTGTGCTTTGCAGCTAAGAAGATCAAGACCAGCGGCCAAAATTCTCATTCTCGAGAAAGGGCTGCTTCCAGAAGGAGCTAGCACCAAAAACGCCGGTTTTGCCTGCTTCGGAAGTATATCTGAAATCCTTGATGATCTCAAAACTTTATCTGAAGACGAAGTGGTTGAACTAGTAAATAAACGTCGTAACGGACTATCATTACTTCGGAAGAATCTGGGTGACACACAGATCGATTTTCAGCAGAACGGAGGATACGAGCTTTTTACCAGAGCAGATGACGAATTGTACCAGCGCAGTATGGAGGCTATACCAGGAATTAATAAAATTCTGAAACCTGTCTTCGGAGAGTCCGTTTTTAGAGAAACTTCTAATTCTTTTGGCTTTAGTAATATCATGCAGAGACTTATTGTGAATCAATTTGAGGGACAGATTGACACCGGTAAGATGATGCAAACACTATTAAAAAAAGTATCTTCTGAAGATATACAGATGCTCAACGGTATCAAAGTAAATTCGTTTTTCGATGAAGAACATTCCGTCAGGATCGAAACAGATAAGTTTCAAATTTCAGCTAAAAAATTATTGATCGCCACCAATGGGTTTGCATCCAGCCTTGGACTTGAAGATGTGAAACCAGCCCGTGCACAGGTGTTGATCACCACACCTATCAAGAATTTAAATCTCAAAGGCACTTTTCATCTGGACAGAGGCTATTACTATTTTCGAAATATTGGAAATCGTGTCCTTATTGGCGGTGGTCGTAACCTGGATTACGAAGCTGAAGAGACTGAACAAATGGGCACAACCAGTCTTGTTCAGAACAAACTTGAGCACTTATTGAAAACCTGTATCTTGCTTGAGACCAATTTCGAAATAGACAGAAGGTGGAGTGGGATCATGGGGATTGGATCCTCAAGGCAACCAATGGTTAAGGCACTTTCCAGAAATGTAAGCTGTGGAGTTCGCCTTGGCGGAATGGGGGTCGCAATTGGTAGCCTGGTTGGTAGAGACCTGGCCGAAATAACATTGAATTCATGATCAAGAAATTTGTTAGATTCATCTTCAAGATACTTCTTGGAATGTTCCTGTTTAGTATTGCTATCGTAGTGATCTATAAATGGGTGCCAGTTCCTTTTACTCCTTTAATGGTGATACGTTACTTTGAAAATCCAGAGGAAGATATTCAGCACGATTGGGTAGCAATAAATGAAATATCAGGCCATCTCCTAAAAGCAGTTATCGCAAGCGAAGACCAGAATTTCCCTTCTCATAGTGGCTTCGATTTTAAAGCGATCAAGGAAGCTATGGAGGATAATCGCAATGGAAGAAAAATTAGGGGAGCAAGCACCATTTCACAACAAACTGCGAAAAATGTTTTCCTGTACCCGGGAAGAACCTGGTTTCGGAAAGGCCTGGAAACATATTTTACGTTCCTGATCGAAATAATATGGGGTAAAGAACGAATTCTTGAAGTCTACCTGAATAGTATTGAAATGGGTAAAGGAGTCTACGGCGCGCAAGCGGCGTCTATACATTGGTTTGGTATGGATGCTGTAAACCTTGGAGCTTATGAAGCTGCGGCCATTGCTGCTGTTTTACCGAATCCAAGGGTATATCGAGCAAGTCCGGCGTCTTCTTTTATCACCAACAGAAAGAACTGGATCGTTCGGCAGATGCAAAATCTTGGTAAACTTAGCTTAGACTAAATGGAAATGCTTAAACAAGAGTTGCTAGAGAAATGCGAGCATTTTATTCAGCAAAAAACAACCGCTTTGCATAATGCGATGCAGGGATTAAAACAGGATCTGGAAAATGAATCCAAGAGTAGTGCCGGTGACAAGTTCGAGACGGGCAGAGAAATGATCAATATTGAGTGGAATAAACTCAGCAATCAATTACAGCAGTATGAACAAATGCAGTCTGTTATAAAGCGGATTAATGTACAGACCGACTCTAGCATCGTAAAAGCCGGTAGTATCATTTTTACTGAAAATGCTAATTATTTCATTTCTATTCCAGCGGGAGAATTAATTGTTGAGGATACAACATTCTATGCGATAGGTAGCAAAGCTCCAGTTGCTATCGCCATGCTTGGAAAAACTGAGAATGACAGCTATACTTTTAATCAGCAGGAGGTGCTTATTAAAAAGATTATTTAATTCGGCCTTCCAACACCCCATCCTTCACTTTAAAACAAATCTTTTGGCCAGCGATTAATTCTTCATGGTGATCTATTAGTATAGATCTATTTCCTGCTGAAACTTCAACCAGGAAAACCTCTCCTTTAAAATATGATTTCCTGACTGTAGCTTCGGGGCCAGATTGTGTGATCTTTAATTCATGAGGATATACCACGACTTTGTTGTTATTGTCATGATCTGTTTTCAGCAACTTAATGGGAATATGATTTACGTCTCCAAACAGGCTGGCGACATAATGATTTTGCGGATGTTCATATAACTCCCGGGGAGTTCCCTGAGCATAGATCCTTGAGTTTTTCAGAACAAAAGTCCTATCGGCAAAAGCCAGCGCATCGGTACTATCGTGTGTGGCAATGATACAGGTAATATTCTGCTCCTTCAGGTAAGCAAAAAGCTTTCTTCTCAACTTATTTTTTCTGAAGTGATCTATATGGCTAAAAGGTTCATCGAGTAACAGAATTTCTGGTTCCTTCGCCAATGCACGAGCCAAAGCGATTCTTTGCTGCTGCCCGCCACTTAATAATTTCGCTTTTTTATCAGCGAGGTCGGTCATTTCTACCACCTCCAGTAATTCTTTAATTCTACGTTTTTTTTTGACAGGGTAAAAATTACTAAGATATTTCCCAACATTATCAGCAGCACTTAGCGGTAGCATCAAATCGAAATCCTGGGCGAGATATTTAATAAAATCTTCCCCGGGAACCAGGTTGAAGTTAGGACCCAGAAGCTCTTTATCTTTCCAGGTGATCTTTCCCTCTGTATGTAACAGTCCGTGGATGAGTTTTAACAAGGTACTTTTACCACAGCCACTTTCACCAATGATCGAAATGTTCTCAGCCGGTTTAATGTTCACATTGATATTTTTCAATACAGGCTCAGTATCATAGGAAAAGGAGACGTTCTTAAGCTGAAGCATAGGTTAAATTCTTGTTGAAATTATCATAATATAAGTTTCCGTAAATAGCTATTTGCGTAACTTATTTTAAAGCTAAAGAACATAAATTAGAATTGAATCATCGAATGCAAAAAATAGTCGTTTACGATCTTAATAAGACCTTATATCAAAAATCTTCTAAAGACGAATTTTTTAAATTCGTATGTTATAAAAATGGGTATAAGTTGATAAGACTTGCCCAGCTTGGATGGTTGAAAATGCTGGGAAACATGCGGCTTGTGAGCAAAACTGATTTCAAAGAGAACTTTTACGATTATCTCAAAAACCTGGATCCTGAAACGGTGAACAAGTATGCAGAGCAATTCTGGAACCTGGAATATCCGGAATTCTTCAGAGAAAAAATGCTGGAAGATATTCAGAAATTCGATGAGCAGGGCATTAAAGTGTTTGTGGTCACCGGAGGATTCGAAGTCTATACAAGGTATCTGCAACAAATTCTTCCTGTGCAGGTGCTTGGAACAAGAACGACCTATAAAAATGGTAATTATACTATTGAAGGCAAAGCTTGTAACGATGCAGAGAAAATAAGACGTTTAGACGAAGCGCTTGGCGAGTATGAATTGCNGGAAGCTTACTCAGATGATGATGAAGAGATCCTGCACAAAGCTGAGAAAGGGTTTCTGGTAGACGAAGAGTCTGGAGAATTAAAGCAAGTAAACTAAAGCTTCCCGAAATATCACAAAAAAAGCACGGCTAAAGAGCCGCGCTTTTTTTGTGATCCAGATGATCAACAATATTAATCTTTAGGAATCTCTTTCAGTTCATTTGGAAGTGCTTCAAAACCCATGTTATATAAAGTGAAACCGAAGATATCTGCATATTCTTCAATAATCTTACTGGTTGGTTTTCCGGCACCATGACCGGCATTGGTCTCAATTCTAATAAGCGTAGGATTAGTTCCTTCTTGCTTATCCTGTAGTTCAGCAGCAAATTTAAAAGAATGTGCAGGTACTACACGGTCGTCATGATCTCCAGTTGTAACCAGCGTCGCAGGATATTCAGTACCTGCTTCAACGCTATGCACTGGAGAATAGTGATAAAGATACTGGAACATTTCTTTGTTATCTTCCGAAGTACCATAATCATACGCCCAACCTGCACCCGCAGTAAAGGTATGATATCTTAACATGTCCATTACTCCAACAGCAGGCAATGCTACTTTCATAAGNTCAGGTCGCTGAGTCATAGTTGCACCTACNAGCAATCCACCGTTAGAACCACCTCTTACAGCAAGATAATCGCTGGAAGTATAATCATTGTCGATCAGGTATTCTGCAGCAGCAATGAAATCATCAAATACATTCTGCTTTTTAAGCTTTGTACCTGCATCATGCCATGCTTTTCCATATTCACCACCACCTCGAAGGTTAGGAACAGCATAAACACCACCTTGCTCCAGCCACACGCTCATCGCAGTGCTAAAACCTGGAGTCAGGCTCACATTAAATCCTCCATAACCATAAAGGATTGTTGGATTCTTTCCGTTAAGTTGAGTTCCTTTCTTGTAGGTAATAATCATTGGGATCTTCGTACCATCCTTTGATTCGTAGAATACCTGTTCGCTGGTAAACTGTTCCGGATCAAAATCTATGCTTGGTCTATTGTAAACTTCAGAAGTACCATTTTCAATATCATATTTATAAATAGTACCCGGAGTCACATAATTTGTGAAGCTGTAGTAAAGTACATCCTTATCTTTCTTTGCTCCAAAACCTCCGGCAGATCCAACACCTGGAAGTTCTACTTCACGCACAAGTTTGCCGTCATAATCGTATTGCTTCACTTTTGAAATGGCATCTACCATATACTCTGTAAAGAAATAACCACCACCGGTTGAAGGACTCAGTACATGCTCGGTTTCAGGAATAAAATCTTCCCAGTTCTCCGGACCTGGATCGCTCGCGTCAACGGTCACGATCTTCTTGTTTGGAGCATCAAGATTGGTCACGATAAATAATTTGCTACCCTCATTTTCGATCACATAAGAATCGGTATCCTGATTATCTAAAATTGTAACCAGTTCCGGATTTTCCTTCTGAAGGTCCATTATATAGAGTTCCCCTCCAGAAGTTGAATTACGTGCTGAAATGATCAGGTAACGGTTATCTTCAGTAACACTTCCTCCTACATAACGGCGTTTTTGTGCTTCAGAATTTCCGAAGATGATCTGGTCATCACTTTGCGGTGTTCCCAGTTTATGATAATATAATTTATGTTGATCTGTTTTTGCTGAAAGTTCACTGCCATCAGGCTTNTCNNAGCTNGAGTAGTAAAAACCTTCATTGCCTTTCCATGAAANTCCNCTGAACTTTACATCNTTGATCGTATCGCCAAGNATCTTNTTATCATCAGCATTCATCAAAATGATCTTTCTCCAGTCGCTTCCACCTTCAGAAATAGCATAGGCTAGCTTTTTTCCATCTTCGGAAAAGCTCATTCCCGCAAGAGAAGTAGTACCATCTTCACTGAATTTATTCGGATCTAAAAATACTTTTGCTTCCGCTTCTTCTGATTCACGGCGATAAAGAACACTTTGATTCTGAAGTCCGTCGTTTTTAAAGAAATAGATCTTTCCGCCTTCAGTAAAAGGAGCGCTCAGTTTTTCATAATCCCATAACTTGGTAAGACGTTCCTTAAGNTTATTTCTGTACGGAATGTTCTCCAGGTAATTGAAAGTNACNTCGTTCTGTCTTTTTACCCAGTTCTCGGTTTCCTCGCTACGATCATCCTCCAGCCAGCGATATGGATCTTTAACCTCGGTTCCAAAATAATCNGTTACTGTATCAACTTTCTTGGTTTCAGGATAGTTCAATTTGCTTTGGTTTTGACTTTGTGCACTTAGTGAGCCGGCAACTAACCCCAGCCCAATAATGCCTGAATAGATTTTCTTCATACAATTCTTAGTTTAGACACCTAAAATAAGAATAAAAAAGCCTGAATCTGTAGAGTTTCAGGCTTTTAAGTAAAATTTTAAAATTGTGNATTAGAGTAGTTTCTGCTCTAGTAAATATTCTGCGATCTGCACTGCATTTGTCGCTGCACCTTTACGGAGGTTGTCAGCAACGATCCACATATTTAATGTATTTGGCTGGGAATGATCCCTTCGAATTCTACCTACAAAAACATCATCTTTTCCTTCCGCATAAATGGGCATAGGATAAGTATTCAATTCCGGGTTATCCTGAACGGTGATTCCTGGAAAATCACTCAGGATCTTTCGAACATCTGCTTCCTCAAAATCTTTATGAAACTCGATATTCACCGATTCTGAATGTCCACCAACCACCGGAATTCTAATCGCGGTTGCCGTTACGTTTACTGAATCATCACCGAGAATCTTCTTGGTTTCGTTCGTTAACTTCATTTCCTCTTTGGTGTATCCATTTTCCTGGAATACATCGCAATGTGGCAACGCATTTTTATGAATTGGATAAGGATAAGCCATTTCTTCTTTTTTGCCGGCATACTCGTTCTCCAGCTGTTGCACAGCTTTCACGCCAGTTCCAGTGATGGACTGGTAGGTTGAAACAACCACTCGCTTGATATTATAAGCATCATGCAATGGTTTTAAGGCCATTAATAACTGTATTGTAGAACAATTAGGATTCGCAATGATCTTATCTTCTTCTGAAAGCAGGTTAGCATTGATCTCGGGAATGATAAGTTTATTCTTCGGGTTCATTCTCCATGCTGAAGAATTATCGATTACTGTAGTTCCTGCAGAAGCAAATTTTGGAGCCCATTCNAATGAAGTNTCTCCACCAGCTGAAAATATGGCTACTTCCGGTTTCATGGAAACTGCGGTTTCAAGGCTTACTACTTCGAAATCTTTACCATTATAGGCTAATTTCTTACCTACAGATCTTTCAGAAGCTACAGGAATAAGTTCGGTAAGTGGAAAATTACGTTCTTCCAGCACTTTAAGCANTACGCTTCCTACCATCCCGGTTGCTCCTACTACAGCTACTTTCATAATTTGCTTACTTTAAAAAGTGAATTGCAAAGTTATTGCTTGGAAATTATTNTGAATGCTTCNCTATNAAAAATTTTCAGGAATTTTAAAAAATTGAACCAATTTTGNATTATTGTTAAAAAAAGACCCCTGGTTTNNGCCAGGGGTTTAGTTTNAGAATGAGTAATGTAGCGGTAAGCGTACGTCTTAAATATTCTTCTTTCTTAGTTCGTCACGAATCTCAGTAAGTAAAACTTCTTCNTTNGATGGTCCNGCAGGAGCTGCAGCTTCTTCTTTCTTCTTTGTCTTTTCGTANGCTCTCAGGAATANNAANATAAACAGACCAACNATAATAAAGTAAATAATTGCCTGTATCAAATTACCGTAGGTAAGAATTGCAGCTTCAGCTTCNATCGCAGCTTCGAGACTTTCGTATTCTACACCATCCAGAGAAATAAATTGCTGGGTTAGATCTGCTCCACCGGTGAGTAATCCAATGATGGGCATAAAAATGTCTGCAACAACAGAAGAAATAACTTTGTTAAAAGCAGCTCCAATAATTACTGCAGTAGCCAGTGCTACGATATCCTTCTTAAGTAGGAATGCTTTGAAATCTGAAAAAAACTCATGAATTATAGTTGTTAGTTGATTTCCAAATTTATACAAATTCTGATAAGTCTGGTATATTAATTATTCAGGGATCACTATTCGTGTAACTCTACGTTGTATTCCGGTGATCAATTCATAAGAAATAGTGCCTCCAGCTTCAGCAAATTTCACTGGATGCTGAGGTCCTCCAAAAACGATTACTTCATCACCTTCTTCACATGAAATATTGGTCACATCTACCATGATAATATCCATGCATACATTACCAGTGATAGGAGCATATTCACCATTTATAAAGACTCCGGCNTTTCCTTTTCCGTAGATCCTGTTGATCCCGTCAGCATGACCCAAAGGCAGTGTTGCGATGCGAGTAGGTTTCTCCACTTTAAACGCGCGGTTGTAACCTACCGTATCCCCTTTGTCGAGACTTCTAATCTGGGAAATGATCGTTTTAAGCGTAGAAATTGGTCTTAGTTCAGGATCGATATTTTTATCATTTCCATAACCATATAAGCCAATTCCGCTGCGCACCATACTAAAAGCCGACTTCGGGTAATTGATCACGCCAGAAGTATTGCAAATATGGAGTATTGGTTCATAGTCAAGGTCTGCAATTAATTCCCAGGTCATTTTCCTGAAAAGGTCGATCTGTCCCACTGTGAATTCACGTTCTTTCCAGTCCTCACTTGCCGCGAGATGGGAAAAAACAGAAGCGATCTTCAGGCTGGAAGTACTACTAATGATTTCCTTGATAGTTCCAATCTCTGGATGATCAAAACCAAGCCTGTTCAAACCGGTATTCAGCTTGATATGAACAGGGTAGTTCTTTTGATTTTTAGCTTCAGCAGTCTCTACAAAAGAACGTAGAATTTTTTCGCTGTATAAATTAGGCTCGAGACAATGCTCGATAATATCTTCGAAATGTGTGAATTGTGGGTGTAATACCAGAATAGGTTTGGTGATCCCGTTTTTACGAAGATGAATTCCTTCTTCCACATAGGCAACCGCAAAATAATCGGTGCCAAGTTCTTCCAGTTTTCTGGCAATGACAACTGAATCATTCCCATAGGCAAAAGCTTTTACTACAGACAGGAACTTTACTCCATCATCGATCTTTGCTCTTAAATATCTGTAATTATGTGCCAGTGCTCCAAGATCAATCTCAAGAACCGTCTCTTTGGCTTCAGGCATTTTCTTCGGTTTTTTTAGCATTCAATTCTTCGACATTCACATCAAGCTTTTTCACTCGCTCCCGCAGCATNGCCTTGTAGTAAGCAGCACGACTTAATGGTTCATATTCTTCATTTTCGCCTAGAAAAACCAGGTCATCATTAATAGCTTTACGATAACTGAACTGGGCAAGATTTCCAGTTCTGGTACAAACAGCATGCACTTTCGTAACGTACTCTGCAGTGGCCATTAAATTGGGCATAGGTCCAAAAGGATTTCCTTTAAAATCCATGTCCAGGCCGGCCACGATCACTCTAATTCCCTGGTTGGCAAGATCATTACAAACCGTTACGATCTCATCATCAAAGAATTGTGCTTCATCGATCCCAACTACGTCACAACCATCTGCAAGTAACCGGATATTGGAAGCGGAAGGTACAGGAGTAGATCTTATTTCATTGGAGTCATGAGATACGACCATTTCTTCGTCATACCTAACATCAATCGCAGGTTTGAAGATCTCAACATTCTGTTTTGCAAATTTTGCGCGTTTGAGTCGGCGTATCAATTCTTCCGTTTTTCCGGAAAACATTGACCCGCAAATAACCTCAATCCACCCAAATTGCTCTTCGTGATTTACTGTATTTTCGAGAAACATTTTGTATTTTTCAAATCGAAACGGGAAATACCTCTTTCGTATAAAGGTGGAACAAATTTATTAAAAATACAACCCGGAGACGGGGCGAATCTTGAAAGTTATGAAATGAGTAGTAACCTAATTTGCCTACCTATAAATATCANNATNNGCAAATTNCTTCTGACNGNTAGAAAACATATAAANTTAAACCGATGAAAAAGAAAATTGAGGCTGATCTGGCGGAGATCGCGGAAAAAATCCTTCAGAATAAAGGGAATTTCAACACGATGGAGCTGAAGGAAAATGCTTTACGTCTCTATGAAAAACTGACTGTTCTTGGCTTTTACTGAAAAACATCTTTCCGAAGAAGTTCCTCAGCAAAAAGAAGCGGTAAAACAGGAAGAAGTGGCTGCTCCGNAACCTAANGTGAAAGATCTGCCTGAGCCTCCAGCACAATTATCTGCATACGATGAATTTTATCCAGATGGCACTGAATTCAATGAAGATTCAGACGCGATTACCGAACCTAATACTGAAAAGATCAAGGATATTGTAGCACAAATGCCACCTGAAAGTCAGTCTGTAGATCTTTTTATGAATCATATTAACGATGCGCCAGAAGTTTCNAATTCGGCACCCTATTCACAACAGGTTGAGGANAAGAAAGATTTCAGAAATATAGGTGTGGATTATGATAATTTGCCAGACTTTGANCCGGTAAAGCATGTTCCAGCCAATGATAAACCCAGGTCCTTAAATGACCGACTGAAAAAAGGAATCAATATTGGCCTTAATGAGCGTCTTGCCTACATAAAACATCTTTTTGGAGGAGATACTGCAGATTATAACCGTGTACTATCTCAGCTAAATACCTTTACCAGCCTAGAAGAAGCTTCAAAATTCATAGACCTGGTCGTAAAGCCAGATTATAATAACTGGCAGGGTAAGGAAGCATACGAAGAGCGTTTTAGGGCTCATATAGAAAACAAGTTCGGGAAATAAACGATTATGGGTAAACTGTATCTGGTTCCCACACCAATTGGGAATCTCGAGGATATCACATTGAGAGCGATCCGTATTCTCAAGGAAGTTGATCTTATTCTGGCTGAAGATACCCGAAATAGNGGTAAACTACTGAAGCACCTGGAAGTTCAAACTCCCATGCAGAGTCACCANATGCATAATGAGCATAAGACAGTAGATCATATTGTCTCACGAATTAAAGCCGGCGAGACNATNGCACTTATTAGTGATGCGGGNACTCCTGCAATTTCAGANCCTGGATTCTTATTGACCCGGGCCTGCGTGGAAGCTGGTATTGAAGTGGATTGCCTTCCCGGGGCTACGGCCTTTGTTCCGGCGCTGGTTAATAGCGGACTTCCAAACGATAAATTCATATTTGAAGGATTTCTTCCGGTAAAAAAAGGAAGACAAACCAGACTNAAAATTCTTGCTGAAGAAACCCGCACAATGATTTTTTACGAATCACCGCATAAACTACTTAAGACATTAGGCCATTTTCAGGAATATTTTGGTGACGATCGTCGTGTTTCCGTCTCCCGTGAGATCACTAAAATGCATGAAGAAACCGTTCGTGGCAGTATTCCTGAAGTTCATGAACATTATACCGAAAATCCGCCAAAAGGAGAGTTGGTAGTAATAGTTGCAGGAAAAGGCTGATCTTGGAAGAATTATTATCCATCATACGAGATTGCAAAGTTTGCAAGGAACATTTGCCACTTGGGCCAAGACCNATCATTGAAGCAACANCAAATTCTAANATCATTCTTATTAGNCAGGCGCCGGGAAGAGTGGTGCACGAATCTGGNGTAGCCTGGAANGATCAAAGTGGTAAAAAGCTAAGAGAATGGCTGGGAGTTGATGANNATACTTTTTACGATCACGACAATTTCGCTATCCTCCCGATGGGTTTCTGTTATCCCGGGAAAGCAAAGACCGGCGATCTACCGCCCAGGNAAGAATGCGCTCCATTATGGCATGAGGAGGTTCTTCANTATTTAAAAAANGTGAAGNTGAAGATCCTTATTGGTGCATATGCTTCCAATTATTACCTCGGAAAAAACAATAATCTTACGACTAAAGTTCATGAGTATGAGCAATACCTTCCAGAGTACTGGCCGTTGCCGCATCCTTCCCCGGTAAACCGATTCTGGAGAATGAAAAANCCGGAATTNGAGTCGGCTATAGTTCCTGCACTTCAGCAAAAGATCCGGTCAATAATAGGGGAATAAGTCGCTTAGATTAGAANTAGAATTTTATTACTTTCGGCTGAAATTTGAACGACTATGAAGACGCGCTGGACCCTNAAGCCAAAACCCGATNCTATCACAGCNCAGGCNCTNGCNGAAAAGCTTGGAACCGGACTGGCAGTTTCGAAATTACTGGTTCAGCGGGGAATTACCACCTTTGAAGAAGCAAAGAAATTTTTCAGACCTCAGTTAGATGGTTTACACGATCCTTTCCTGATGAAGGACATGGACAGGGCAGTAGCCAGGATAGAACAGGCGATGGAAGCTGGAGAAAATATTATGGTCTATGGAGATTATGATGTAGATGGAACTACCAGTGTCGCGCTAATGTCATCTTTTTTGAAGTTCAGATATCCCAATGTGACCACTTATATTCCAGACAGGTATGCTGAGGGTTATGGTGTATCCTACCAGGGAATCGATTATGCTGAAGATAATGAGGTGAGTCTCATTATTGCATTAGACTGCGGAATCAAAGCGATCGATAAAGTAGCTTATGCCAAGAAAAAGGGAATTGATTTCGTGATCTGTGATCATCACCGCCCAGGCAATGAAATTCCAGATGCTGCTGCGGTACTTGACCCAAAAAGGAGCGATTGCAATTATCCTTATGACGAACTATGTGGCTGCGGTGTTGGTTTTAAACTAATCCAGGCGATCACNATTAAGAACAANGAACCNGAAGAAACATTACTTCCNTACCTCGATCTGGTAGCTACGGCCATTGGAGCAGATATTGTTCCCATCACTGGCGAAAACAGGATACTCGCTTATCATGGTTTGCATGTGATCAATGTTGCACCCCGAAAAGGGATTCAGAGTTTGCTTGGCGAACGTAAAAATGTAAGTATTACAGATGTTGTTTTTATCGTAGCTCCAAGGATTAATGCTGCGGGAAGAATGAAACATGGTTTGCATGCGGTAAATCTNCTTACNGAAGAAGATGAAGCTATCTCTGCAACNTATGCNGAAGAAATAGAGACTTATAACACAGATCGTCGAAGTACAGATAAAAGNATTACNGAAGAAGCGAAACAGCAAATTCTGGATCTTCAGGAAGAAAACCGANTAACNACNGTAGTCTATGATGAGCAATGGCACAANGGTGTGATTGGAATNGTAGCTTCCAGNTTAACCGAAACCTGGTATCGCCCAACNCTNGTTTTTACAAAGAGCGGGGAACGTCTTGCNGCGTCTGCANGATCTGTAAAAGGTTTTGATGTCTACGAAGCCCTGGAAGCCTGTAGTGAACATATCGAACAATTTGGTGGGCATAAGTATGCAGCGGGGTTGACATTGCTGGAAGCCGAATATGATAATTTCAAAAGAAAGTTTGAAGAGGTAGTTTCACAAACGATCGACAGGCAGCTTCTTACTCCAGAAATTCCCATAGATGCCGAATTAGACCTGAAAGACATTACACCAAAATTCTACCGGATCCTGAAACAATTCGCTCCTTTTGGTCCAGGGAATATGTCGCCGGTTTTCCTTACCCGGAATTTAACCGATACTGGCTTCGGAAAATGTGTTGGAGCAGATAAAACTCACCTGAAATGCCAGGTAAAACAGGAAGGCTCAAACATAAAATTTGATGTAATTGGCTTTAACCTGGGCGAAAAACTGAATTTGATAGAACAGGGGAAAAAGTTCGACGCTGTTTTTAGTCTTGATGAAAATACCTGGAATGGTAATACCACGATTCAGCTTAGGCTGAAGGATATACGAGAAAGTCTTTAGAAGACCAGCTTTTCAAGTTTAAGATCCTTTCCGTCGAATTGCGCAAATGTATAATGATTGATCCAATCACCAGTATTGATATAAGTAGCTTTACCGTCAAGATCGATCTCCATAGGTAAGTGCCTGTGACCAAAAAGAAAGTAATCATAGTCTTTTTGCTCCAGTTTACGCTTGCAGTATTGTATAAGCCATTCTTTTTCCTCACCTAAGAACTTCATGTCTTCTTCGCCTGAGATCGCTTTATTCTTTACTGAAAAATACTGAGCTAAGGGAACTCCAAGATCAGGATGTAGCCAGCGGTAAAACCATTTGGAAAGCGGATTGGTAAAGACCTTTTTCATTCTTTTGTAGCCATGATCTCCGGGGCCTAATCCATCTCCATGACCCACGAGAAATTTCTTGCCTGAAAATTCGAACTCCTTGGGTTTATGATAGACTGGAATATTTAATTCCTTCTGAAAATAATCCTGCATCCATAGATCATGATTTCCTACAAAAAAATAGATGGGAATCCCTGAATCTCTAATTTCGGCCAGTTTACCTAATGTTCGAACAAAGCCTTTTGGAACCACGTGTTTATATTCAAACCAGAAATCAAAGAGGTCTCCCAGAAGGAAAATTGCCTCTGCATCTTCTTTGATCTCATCTAGCCATTTTACAAACCTGGCTTCTCGAGGCCTGCTTTCTTCCTGAGTAGGTGCACCAAGATGATTATCGCTTGCGAAATATATTTTTTTTCCTGGGGAAACTTTCATGGTTTACAACTTATGGCGAAGATAGAAATTCTACTGAAACTTCTTTTTTAATAGAAGACTTAAAGCATTCTAAAAACGCATCGCCAGNAGCTCAGAAATTATTAATTTAGAGATTAAATCCATAAATACTGCTAATATGAAATTTACGAAACTATTTTCTATCGCTTTTTTAACGATTTGTGGTTTAATGAGTTACCAGGTAAATGCCACAAATAATGACAATAATCCGGAAATTGGTGATCGTCTTCTAATCCAGTCCCCGGAGAATACCACGTACACAGCCTTGAATATGCCAAAGCTTAACTTCGTTGTGAAGAAAGGTGGAGTGGCAAATTACAAGTCGGTTCAAAACACCCTGGTTGAGGTGGTGAANATNTCGNAGAACAANNAAGGTGNAAGCGTGGTAACACTACAAAGGGTAGANGGCGCTAAGATNCTTGGTCTAAAAAANTCTGTAAGTGCCAANTANGANCAAGCTNTNCAANTTGGAGAATTAAAAAAGGCATAATTCAGNCTTTGCGCAAGGGATAGCAGCGAAAAGCTCCCGTTT
>FUFK010757328.1_pt1 | contig 21810 bp, 20 predicted proteins | sample 1021851 | NCBI WGS metagenome assembly FUFK01 (sample SAMEA51879418, study PRJEB19060) | metagenome
GGTCGTGCGCATGGTGCCGTACAAGGACGGCCAGGCCAACGAGGGCCATGCCTGCGTCAAGGGCCGCTTCGCCTGGGGCTATGCGACCCATGCCGAGCGCATCCTGAACCCGATGATCCGCGAGCATTACACCGACCCGTGGCGCGTGGTGTCCTGGGACGAGGCGATCCGCACCGCCGCCGACCGCCTGCGCGCCGCACTGGCCGAGCTGCACGCGCACCATGGTGAGGTGCTGATGCATACCGAGAAGGCGTGGGCGAGCATCACCTTTGCGGGCACGCGGCACAGCCTCACAATCCTGTTCGCAGGCGGCGATGCGGTGGAGGCCGGCGAAGAATTCGTCGCCGTGCTGCCCGATCACGAATTTGCCATCCCCGGCCAGCTGGTCGCCGATGCGGGCGTTGTCGAAGTCGAACATCGCCTAATCCCCGAACCGCGCCTGGTGGTCCGCTGCGAGCTTTTGCTGCTGGAGGAGAGCTGAGACGCGCGGTGCCGGCGTCTATTTGTGACGCTTCCAGCTTCACAGGAAAATTTCGGCAATTGCGTGGAAAGCGGACATTCACATGGTAAGCAGAGATCATGCGCTGCCGAGCTACGATCATCGCAGGCCTACTATCAGTCGGCGTCCTTCTAAGCGGGTGCGCGGAAGACCGTCTCGAAACGCCTGAGTTTTTCCAGTCGAAAACAGGACTGGCGATTTGTCGAGACGCGCAAGTCAGAAATGTCCGTGTTGGTGACTATGATCACGAAACTGACTTCACCTATGGCGTGCGACTAAAAATGTCCGATGAATGCAAGGACAACTTTCTAAAAGAAATCGAAGAGCGGTTGGGTACCCACTGCCCAACTGTGACCTGTTCGTTCATGGATGCAAACGCGTGGTCTTACGAGATTTCCACTCTGGCTGACGGAGAGATCAACTTCATTCTGCGGGCCACCTGATAGGAAATAAACCGTCCGCAATCGGGTCGGTAGCGGAATAACCGCTTTCAAGCAGCCAAGGCGCTCATCGGCCCTCCGCCCCCCGATCACCCCCGCCGGATCACCAGGTTGCGGATCTCGGTCATGTCCTCCATCGCGAACTTGATGCCTTCGCGGCCGAGGCCGGAGTCCTTCACGCCGCCATAGGGCATGTTGTCAACGCGGTAGCTGGGGACGTCGTTGATCACCACGCCGCCAACCTCAAGCCGGTCCCAGGCGTCGAACATCTTGAACAGGTCGCGGGTGAAGATACCCGCCTGCAGGCCGAAGGTGGAGCGGTTCACTTCGGCCAGCGCCTCGTCGAAATTCGCGAACTTCTGCAGGATGGCGAGCGGGCCGAAGGCTTCCTCGTTGAGCGCCGTGGCATCCTTGTGCACGCCCTCAAGCAGCGTTGCCTCGAGCATGTTGCCCTTGCAGCTGCCGCCCGTCAGCAGCGTCGCGCCGCCTGCCACCGCCTCGTCGATCCAGCCCTTGAGGCGGCTGGCCTCGCCCTCCGAAATCATCGGGCCGATGAAGGTGTCGCGGTCCTTGGGATCGCCCGCGACCAGCGTCTTCGTTTTGGCGACCAGCATGTCCTTGAAGCGGTCGTAGATGTCTTCGTGCACGATGATCCGCTGGACGCCGATGCAGCTTTGCCCGCTCTGGTAGAAGGCGCCGAAAATGATCCGTTCGAGCGCATCGTCGAGATCGGCATCGTGGTCGACCACCACCGCCGCATTGCCGCCAAGTTCGAGCACGACCTTCTTCTTGCCNCAGCGCGCCTTGAGATCCCAGCCGACGGCGGGCGAACCGGTAAAGCTGAGCAATTTGAGCCGTTCGTCGACGGTGAACAGGTCCGCCCCGTCGCGGCTGGCGGGCAGGATCGAGAACGCGCCTTCGGGCAGGTCGGTCTCGGCCAGCACCTCGCCCATGATGATCGCCCCGAGCGGGGTCTTGCTGGCGGGCTTCATCACGAAGGGACAGCCCACCGCGATCGCGGGCGCGACCTTGTGCGCGGCGAGATTGAGCGGGAAGTTGAACGGCGAGATGAAGCTGCACGGCCCGATCGGGTAGCGTTTCCAGATCGACTGATAGCCCCTGGCGCGCGCGGAGATATCCAGCGGCATGACCTCGCCATACATGCGGACCGATTCTTCCGCCGCGATGCGGAAGGTGTCGATCAGGCGGGTGACCTCGCCCTCGCTGTCGTTGATCGGCTTGCCCGCTTCCACGCACAGCGCATAGGCAAGCTCGTCGAAGCGCTCGGTAAAGCGGCCGACGCAATGCTGCAGCACCGCCTGGCGTTCATAGCTGGCAAGCCGCGCCATCGGTTCGGCCGCCCTTACCGCCCCCGCAATCGCCTCGTCGATGATCTCGGGGCTGGCGAGCGCGGTGCGAAAAGCCACCTCGCCGGTGAACTTGTCGGTTACCGCCAGATCGGTGTTCGGCTGCGCGGCCTTGTTGTTGAGATAGAGCGGGTAGGTATCCTTCAGCGTGGGCATCGGCATCTCCACCCTCCCGCGGGCGGGAGGGACCGGGGGTGGGTCTGACCCTTTAACCGCCCGTGCGGGCGGTGCGTTCCGTCAATAGCCCAGATCGAGATCGAGCTGCGGCTGCACCGCTTCGCCGCGGTGCCAGCGGGCGAGGTTTTCGATAAAACGATCCGCGCTGCGCTGGAACATCTTGGTCTGCGCGCGGCCCGACAGGTGCATGGTGACCTGCGCATTCTCGAGGCCCCACAGCGGATGATCCTCGGGTAGCGGTTCGGGGTCGGTGACGTCGAGCAGCGCGCCCTCGATCTTGTTGTCCCGAAGCGCTTCGACCAGCGCCGGCTGGTCGACCACATCGCCGCGCGCGATGTTCACCAGGACGCCGTTGGGCCGCATCGCGGCCAGTTCGACCGCCCCGATCATATTGCGCGTTTCGGGGGTCGAGGGGACCGCCAGCACCACCCAGTCGAATTCGCCCAGCCGCCCGCGCCATTCGCCAGGCTTGAGCGCGCCATCGGCGCCCGAGCGGCGCACGGGCACGACCTTCATGTCGAAGGCTTCGAGCCGCGTCTTGATGAGCGATCCGATCGCGCCCATGCCCAGCAACAGCACGCGCTCGCCCGCCAGTTCGCGCTTGCCCGGGCTGTCGAGCAGCCATTCGTGCCGGTCCTGCGCGCGCACCACTTCGCGGTAGCCCTTTGCATGCGCGAGCATCAGCATGACGACATATTCGGCGATGGTGATCGCATTGATGCCGACGCCATTGGTGACCACCACGCCGCGTTCGGCGAGCAGGTCGAGCGGCATGAAATCGAGCCCGGCATAGATCGAGTTCATCCACTTGAGCTGCGTGGCAGCGGTGGCGATCTCGACCATCGGCTCCTTTTCGTTGAGGTCGAACCAGCCGATTTCTGCCTGCGGTGCGAATTCGAGCGCCTGTTCCTTGCTGGCAAACCACAGTGGCTCGACCCATTCGGGCAGGCGCGGTTCGACCAGCGGGCGGATCATGGCGGACAGGACGGCTTTGGTCATCGATTTCTCCCTCGAAACCTCCATTGCCGTTCAGGGATTATTTCGCAAACCGTTCCTTGCGCCGCGCGGCGATGTCGAGGATCGCCTCGGCCACTTCGCTGGCATTGCGCTGCACATGTCTGGGTGGAACCTGCATGATGTCGACGCGGTGGCGTTCCTGCCAGCGTTCGCGCGCCCCGTCTTCCCTGTGACGGAACGGATCATCATCGACCTCGATCGCCAGATGCGCATCGGCGCAATAGAACGGCAGGGTGAAGCCTTCGGCATCGTGATCGCGCACGAAAGAAAGGCCCTGGGGCGCGTCCTTGAGATGTTGCCAGAGAAGGGTCTGCGCGTCGGCCATCGTCAGAGCTTCCAATCCCAACCCAGCGGGTCGCCGTCCATTACCTCGACACCCTTTTCCCCAAGGCTTTCACGGATCGCATCCGAAGTGGCGAAATCCTTCGCCATGCGCGCCTGCTTGCGGCGGATCAGTTCGGCCTCGATTTCCTCTTCGGTGATGGTCGCGCCCTCCGGCCGCAGCCGCAAGTCGGCGCGGGACAGGTCGAACAGGCCCAGCCCGAGCACCGCGTCCATTTCCGCGATGACCGCGCGCTTGATTCCGGCATCGACCTTCTTGACCGCGAGCGCCTCCTCCAGCGCAACCAGCGCGATCGGCGTGTTGAGATCGTCGGCCATGGCGGCGGCGAATTTCTCGCCTATCGGGGCGAATTTGGGATGGTCGGGAGTGCCCGAGGCGGCATCTTTCAGTGGTCCGACCGCCATTACGATCCGCTTCAACCGCGTCAGCGCGGCGCCGAGGCCCTCCCACGAGAACTCCAGCTCGCTGCGGTAATGCGCCTGCAGGCACATCAGCCGGTAGGCGAGCGGGTGGTAGCCCCTGTCCATCAGCAATTGCAGCCGGAGAAATTCGCCCGACGACTTGCTCATCTTGCCGCTGCGCTCGACGAGGAAGTTGTTGTGCATCCAGATCTTCGCGCCCGAATTGGTCGCTTCCGACAATCCGCCGCAGCCGCAGAAGGCCTGGTTCTGCGCGATCTCGTTGGGATGGTGGATCTCGCGGTGGTCGATCCCGCCGGTGTGGATGTCGAAGGGAAAGCCGAGCAGCTTCTCGCCCATGACCGAGCATTCGAGATGCCAGCCGGGGGCGCCCTTGCCCCACGGGCTGTCCCACTCCATCTGCCGCGTCTCGCCGGCCGGGGTCTTGCGCCAGATCGCGAAATCGGCGGCGTTGCGCTTGCCCGCGACGGTGTCGATCCGGCCCTCGCCTTCCTCGGTCACCGCTCGTGCGAGGCGGCCGTAATCGGCCACGGTCGAGACATCGAAATAGAGCCCGCTGTCGAGCTCGTAGCAATGCCGGTCGGCAATGCCCTTCGCGAAGTCGATCATCTCGTCGATGTAATCGGTCGCCACCGACCACTTGGCCGGCTCGCGGATGTTGAGCGCTTTCACATCGGCCCAGAAGGCCTCGGTGTAATGCTTCGCGATGTCCCAGATCGACTGCGCCCTGGCGGCAGCCATCTTCTCCATCTTGTCCTCGCCCGCATCGCCATCGTCGGTCAGATGGCCGACATCGGTGATGTTGATGATGTGGGTGAGATCGTAGCCCTTCCAGCTCAGCGTGCGGCCGAGCACGTCGGCGAAGACATAGGCGCGCATGTTGCCGATATGGGGGTAGTTGTAGACCGTCGGCCCGCAGGAATAGACGCGCGCTTCGCCCTCGTGGACGGGGGTGAATTCCTCCAACTCGCGGGTGAGCGAGTTGAACAGCTTGAGCGGCGTTTGGTTCATGCGAAGCGCAATGGCGCGGAGGCGGGGGGCGGTCAACAAGCAGTCAATGCGAGGAGCCGGAGGCGACGTGGCAATCCATCTTCCGACCTGGTGTATTTCGCTAGTGTCGGGTGATGGATTGCTTCGCCTTGCGGCTCGCAATGACTGCTGGGCAGGGAGCTACCACCCTTCCCAGCGCACGCTTTCCTCGATCCCGGCGCGCTTCACGGCGAAATTGTTCACCGCGGCTTCCTCGTCGCGGTAGCCGATGGCGACGCCGCAGAAGAAGGTGTGATCCTCGGGGATGTCGACCATTTCGCGGATCTGCGGCGCATAAACGGCCCAGGCTTCCTGGAAACAGGTGTCGAGCCCTTCCTCGCGCGCGAGCAGGCCCACGGTCTGCAGCCACATGCCGATATCGCTCCATTGCGGCGGGCCCATGTATTTGGGCGTATGGACCAGCATCAGCACCGGCGCGCCGAAAGCGCGGAAATTGTTGGCGAACCACATCAGCCGCTTGCCCTTCTCCTCGCGGGAGATTGCGAGCGCGCCGTACATGTCCTCGCCCACCCCGCGGCGGCGCTGTTCATAGGCGCCGTCGAGTTCGGGCGGATAGACATTGTATTCGGGTGCAAACGCCGCGCGCCCCTTTGGCAAATCCTGCGCGATGCGGTCGAACAGCGACTGCATCGGCTCGCCGGTCAGGACGATCCCGTGCCACGGTTGCGTGTTGCCGCCCGAGGGACTGCGCTGCGCCTTCTCGAGGATACGGGCGAGCGTTTCGCGCTCAACCTTCCGGTCAGTGAAAGCGCGCACGGAGCGGCGCGTCTGGACGGCTTCGGTAACGTTCATTGTAGCTTGTCTCTCCTCCTCGCCTGCAAGCAGGCGCCCCGATTTGCGGCTTTAGGCCCCGCCCCTCGGCCCGTCGCGCCCGCACACACAGGCGCGGCCTATTTCTCGATCTCGAACAAATCGGCCAATTGCTCGATGATCGTTCCACCGAGCTGCTCGACATCCATGATCGTCACCGAACGCTTGTAATAGCGCGTGACGTCGTGGCCGATGCCGATCGCGGCGAGCTGGACGGGTGACTGTTTCTCGATCCAGTCGATCACCTTGCGCAAATGGCTTTCGAGGAAGCCTGCCGGGTTGACCGACAGCGAGCTGTCGTCGACCGGCGCGCCGTCGGAAATGACCATCAGGATGCGGCGGTCCTCGGGGCGGCGCAGCAGGCGGTCGTGCGCCCACATCAGCGCCTCGCCGTCGATGTTTTCCTTGAGCAGGCCTTCGCGCATCATCAGGCCGAGATTCCGGCGCGCGCGGCGCCACGGCTCGTCGGCCTTCTTGTAGAGGATGTGGCGCAGATCGTTGAGGCGTCCGGGGTTCGCGGGGCGCCCGTCGGAGAGCCACATCTCGCGGCTCTGCCCGCCCTTCCACGCGCGGGTGGTGAAGCCGAGGATCTCGGTCTTCACGCCGCAGCGTTCGAGCGTGCGCGCGAGGATATCGGCGCTGATCGCGGCAATCGAGATCGGCCGCCCGCGCATGCTGCCCGAATTGTCGATCAGTAGCGTGACGACCGTGTCCTTGAACTCGGTATCGCGTTCGATCTTGTAGCTGAGCGCATGGCCGGGGCTGACCACCACGCGGGTCAGCCGCGCGGCATCGAGCATGCCTTCTTCCTGGTCGAAGTCCCAGCTGCGGTTCTGCTGCGCCATGAGCCGGCGCTGCAGCCGGTTGGCCAGCCGGGTGACCACGCCCTGCAGGCCCGCCAGCTGGCTGTCGAGATAGGTGCGAAGCCGGTCGAGCTCTTCATTGTCGCACAGCTCGGCGGCTTCGATCTCCTCGTCGAATTTCTGGGTATAGGCCTTGTAGTCGAAGCCTTCGGGAAAGTCGGTCCACGGACGATTGGGGCGGACGGGCTGCATGCCTTCCTCGCCATCGTCCGACGGATCGCCATCGGACATTTCCTGTTCGCCCTCGACGTCCTGGTCGGCGTCGCCCTCGGCCTCGCCATCGGTGACTTCCGAACGGGCATCGGCGGCATCGGGTTCGGCCCCGCCCTCGTCTTCCTCGTCGGTCTCGTCCTGGTCCTCGGGGTTCTCGCCCTCCTCGTCCTCGCCATCCTCGGCATCGGTCGGTTCGGGGGTCTCGGGCAGCGTCAGATCGAGATCGCGCAGGATGTCGAGCGTCAGGTTCTGGAAGGCGCGCTGGTCGTCGAGCACATCGGCCAGCCCGTCCATGTCGGTGCCGATCTTGGCGAGGATATCCTCGCGCACCAGATCAACCGCCGCGCGGGCGCGTTCGGGCACCGCTTCGCCGGTCANCGCCTCGCGCAGCATCAGCGACAGCGCGGTGGGCAGCGGGACATCGCCCGCCGCNTCGGCGCGTANGATCGGATCGGACGCGGTGCGCATTTCGACCGCCGCGTCGAGATTGCCGCGAATGCCNGCATAGCGCGTCGAGCCGATNGCTTCGTAGCGGACCTGTTCGATCGCGTCGTANCAGGCGCGCGCGATCGGTTCGGGCGGCGCGCCCTTGCCNTGCAGCGCTTCGCTGTGATGCCGCAGCCGCAGCGCGAAACTGTCGGCAAATCCGCGCGCTTCGATAGCCTGCTCGCGCGGGAGATTGCGCCCGGGCAGCGGCACGCGGAAGTTCTTGCCCGACTGGGTTGGCGCATCCGCGCTCCACGCGACTTCGACCTCCGCTTCATGCGCGAGCGCGCGGCTGGCGCCGGTCAGCGCCTGCTTGAAGCGGTCGAGAGGGGTCTGTTCGCTCACTTATGCGGTGGGGATCGACTGGCCCGTCTTGTCCCAGTCCTTGAGGAAGCCTTCGATGCCCTTTTCGGTCAGGACATGCTTGAACAGGCCCTTGATCACCGCCGCGGGCATGGTCGCGACATCGGCACCGATCCGCGCGCTTTCGAGCACATGCACCGGATTGCGGATCGAGGCGACGAGGATCTCGGTCGAGAAATTGGGATAGTTGTCGTAGATCAAGCGGATATCGCGGATCAGCGCCATGCCGTCGAAGCCGTTGTCGTCATGCCGCCCGACGAAGGGCGAAACGAAGGTCGCGCCCGCCTTGGCCGCCAGCAGCGCCTGGTTGGCGGAGAAGCACAGCGTCACATTGACCATCGTGCCATCGCCGGTCAGCTTCTTGCAGGTCTTGAGCCCGTCGATCGTCAGCGGCACCTTGATACAGACATTGTCCGCGATCTTGCGCAGCGTTTCGGCCTCTTTCATCATCGTGTCGTGATCGAGCGCGACGACTTCGGCGCTGACAGGGCCATCCACGATATCGCAGATTTCCTTCGTCACTTCCATGAAGTCGCGGCCTGATTTGGCGATCAGCGACGGGTTGGTGGTAACGCCGTCGAGCAGGCCGGTGTCGGCCATTTCCCTGATGTCGGCGATATCGGCGGTGTCGACGAAGAATTTCATGCGCGAAGGCTCCGGGGGAATTGCGATTCCCGCAGAGCCTTAGCGCCCGATATGGCCTGCGGCTAGTACTGCGCGCCCGCGCCGAACACGCCGATGATCAGCGGATCGCGCGTGGCCTGCGGGTTGCGGCGGATCGCCGCTTCCTCGGTCCCGATCTCGCGCCAGATGGTGGTGTCGATAGTGCCTGCGAAGCGCGTAACCACGCCCGCCAGATCGACCCCGGCGAGACCCTGCACCAGCTCTGCCACCAGCGGGTCCTGCGCCACGCGCAGCGCGTCGCCCAGTTCGGGCACCATCGCCTCGACCAGGCTGCGGCCCATCGAATCGCGCAGGAAACTGGTCGCCGCGGTGGGGCCGCCGCGCACGAGGTCGATTGCGTTCTGGATGCCGATGGTGCGCACCGCATCGGTCACCAGCGGTGCCGCGCGCTGCGCGCCTTCATAAGCAATGTCGCCGAACGCGTTTTCGAGCCGGCTCTTGAACAGGGCGGAGGTGAGGATACGCGACAGCACGTCGCCGCGCGTGCCCAGCAGCTCGCTGAAACCGACCTGCGCGACCTGTTCGTCCCAGAAACCGCCGCCCTCGAGCATTCGCGCGAACGCCCGCTCGCTCGACAGGAACAGGATCCGCTGGACCGCATCGACCATGCCGAAACCGGGTATCGTCGAACAGGCGGGCAGCAGCAGCAGGCCGCCCCCGGCCATGGCCCCGCCGAGGAAGCCGCGCCGTCCGGTGGGTTTGACGAGAATATCGGTCATATCGCTGGTCCTCATTGTATCCTGCCCTTGTTTCGCACACCTGTGGCCGCCCATATGGCCCGGCCATGAACCGCGTGCGCTGCCTCGTCCTCAATGCCGCTCTCGGCCCGCTCGACTACAAGGTGCCCGAGGGCATGGTGGTCGGGCCCGGCGCCGTGGTCGAATGCCCGCTGGGCCCGCGCACAGTGATCGGAATTGTCTGGGAAGCTGAACGGCTTGCCGGAACCGAGGTTCCGGCCGAAAAGCTGCGCCCGCTGCGCGGCGTGCTGCCCGTGCCGCCGCTCTCCGCCGCGCTCAGACGGTTGATCGAATGGACCGCGGACTATTACGTCGCCTCGCTCGCCAGCGTGGCGCGGATGGCGCTGTCATCGGGCGGCGCGCTCAAGGGTCCCGCGACAATGACCGAATACCGCCTGACCGGCGGCCTGCCCGAGCGCATGACGCCGCAGCGCGAGGCGGCATTGGGCGCGCTGGAAGGCGAGCAGGCGACGATCCGCGAACTGGCGGGGATCGCCGGGGTTTCCGAAGGCGTGCTGCGCGGGCTGGTCAACCACGGCGCACTCGAGCCGGTAGAGGTCGATTGCGACCGCCCCTATCCGCCCGCGCGGCCCGATTTCGTCGAGATCGCGCTGAGCGCGCAGCAGCGCGAGGCGGCGGACATCTTTTCCAACGCGGTGCGCAAGGCGGAGTTTGCCCCCTTCCTGCTCGACGGGGTGACCGGATCGGGCAAGACCGAGACCTATTTCGAACCCGTTGCGCAGGCGCTGCGGATGGAGCGGCAGGTGCTGGTCCTGCTGCCCGAAATCGCGCTGACCGAAAACTTCCTCCACCGCTTCGAGGAGCGGTTCGGCGCGCCGCCGGTGCTGTGGCATTCCTCACTCAAATCGACCGAACGCCGGCGCGCCTACCGCGCCGTATCCGAAGGCAGCGCGCAGGTGGTCGTCGGCGCGCGCTCGGCCCTGTTCCTGCCCTTCGCACGGCTTGGCCTGATCGTGGTCGACGAAGCGCACGAGACCAGCTTCAAGCAAGAGGAAGGCGTGCGCTACAATGCGCGCGACGTCGCGGTGATGCGCGGGCATTTCGAGCAGGTGCCCGTGGTGCTCGCCAGCGCCACCCCCGCGCTCGAAAGCCTGCAGATGGCCGAAAGCGGGATCTACGCGAAGATCGACCTGCCGAGCCGCTACGGCGGGGCGCAAATGCCCACGATCGAGACGATCGACCTGACCGAGGAAAAGCCGCCGCAGGGCATGTGGCTGGCGCAGCGGCTGGTCGACGGGATCGAGGCGCGGCTCGAACGCGGCGAACAATCGCTGCTGTTCCTCAACCGGCGCGGCTATGCGCCGCTGACGCTGTGCCGCAATTGCGGCTTNCGCTACCAATGCCCCAATTGCAGCGCGTGGCTGGTCGAACACCGNTTCACCANCCGGCTTGCCTGCCACCATTGCGGGCANGAGGCCCCTNCCCCCAAGACCTGCACCGAATGCGGCGANCCCGANTGNCTCGTCGCCTGCGGCCCGGGGGTCGAACGNATCGCCGACGAAGTGGCCGAACGCCTGCCGCAGGCGCGTGTCTTCGTCGCCACTTCGGACACGCTCAATTCGCCCGGCAGAGCCGCCGAATTCATCGCCGCAGTCGAGGCGCGCGAGGTGGACGTGATCGTCGGCACGCAATTGGTAACCAAGGGGTTCCATTTCCCCGAGCTGACGCTGGTCGGCGTGGTCGATGCCGATCTCGGGCTCGAGGGCGGCGATCTGCGCGCGGGCGAGCGGACCTACCANCAGGTCGCGCAGGTCGCCGGNCGCGCGGGGCGCGGTTCGAAACCGGGCGAAGTGCTGCTGCAGACCCGCCACCCCGACGCGCCGGTGATTGCCGCGCTGGCCGCGGGCGACCGCGATGCCTTCTATTCCGCCGAAACCGAGATGCGCCGCGAGGCGGGCGCCCCGCCCTTCGGCCGCTGGGCCTCGATCATCATTTCGAGCGAGGACGATGCCGAGGCNCGCGAGGCGGCCAACCGCATCGGCGCCTTCCGCCCCGATGTCGCCGAATGCATGATCCTCGGCCCCGCGCCCGCCCCGATGGCNNTGCTGCGCGGCCGCTATCGCTACCGCTTCCTGATCAANGCACGGCGCAGCGTGCAATTGCAGCAGGTCATCCGNCGNTGGNTGGCCGCGATCGACCACCCGCCCGGCGTGCGCGTGGCAGTCGATATCGACCCCTACAGCTTCGTCTAGNCNNGNNNCANGCAAGTTCGGGAACCCGGGGTTTCGGNGGGANGTTTGCCCGCCGTATGGCCGAAGAACTCGAAGCTGCCCTTCCCGACGACGTNTGCCGGNTGGCCGAGCGAATCCTTGCCGCCGCCAAGGACCGCGGCTGGCAGCTGGCCACCGCCGAAAGCTGCACCGGCGGCTTGCTCGCTGCGCTGTTCACCGACGTCCCGGGTTACAGCCACGTGTTCGACCGCGGCGTNGTGTCCTATTCGGATGGGGCCAAATGCGATCTGCTGGGTCTCGCAAGTGACATGGTCGAGAATTGCGGCGCAGTCAGCCGCGCGGTCGCCGAAGCGATGGCNGCAGGCGCGCTTGAACGATCGGATGCGCAGCTGGCGGTTTCGATCACCGGTTTCGCTGGCCCCGGGGGTGAAGATGACGAGGAAGGCCTCGTCCATTTTGCGCTCGCCGATACNACCGGCGCGCTGACTCACCGCGAAGAACACTTCGGGCCGATCGGCCGCGACGGCGTACGGATCGCCGCGCTGCGCGCCGCGCTCGACATGCTGCGCGAAAAGCTCGACCTTTCGGCCTAGTCCTGCCCGCCGTCATAGACCGCACGCGCGGCCTCGACCTTGCCGATATTGGCAATCGCCCAATTGCCCAGCTGCGCCACCGGATCGCACAGCGAGCGCCCCAGCGCGGTGAGCGCATAGTCGACCCGCGGCGGCACGCTGGGGGTGACCGTGCGACTGACCAGCCCGTCGCGCTCCAGCCCGCGCAGCGTGCGCGTAAGCATGCGCTGCGAAATACCCGGAATATCGCGCCGCAATTCGTTGAACCGCCGCGACCCGTCGGCCAGCCCCATCACCACGCGGACCGACCATTTGTCGCCGACACGCGCGAGGATGTCGTTCACCGCGGTGCATTGCGGCGCATTATGAACCTCAAGGGGAACACCCGTGTCCCTATCGGACAACGAAGTGCCTTCTTGCGCGGGGTGGGGTACAGTTTCCATATGGCCTCCAGGTTATCAACAGTAACTATGGAGTTCCCCCTATGCAAATCCTTCGTATCGACAGCTCGACCACCGGCGACCAGTCGATCAGCCGCAAGCTGACCGACGAACTGCTCGCCCATTTCACTACCAAGCATCCCGAGGCCAAGGTGGTCACGCGCGATCTCGTGGCCGACCCGCTGCCGCATATCGACCCGATCACCACCAGCGCGATCCGCACCCCGCCCGAAACGCATGAGGAAGCGGTTGCCGCAGCCTATCCCGAACAGCGCGCGGTGCTCGACGAATTCCTCGCCAGCGACGTGGTGATCGTCGGCGCGCCGATGTACAATTTCACCATCCCCAGCCAGCTCAAGGCATGGCTCGACCGGCTCGGCGTGCCCGGCGTGACATTCAAATATGGCGCAAACGGCCCCGAGGGCCTCGCTGGCGGACGCAAGGTCGTGGTCGCCTCCGCGCGCGGCGGCGAATATTCGACCGACCAGCTGGCCGAGAACCAGGAAAGCCTGCTGACCACCTTCTTCGGCTTTATCGGGGTAGACGATCTGCATTTCGTCCGCGTCGAGAAGGCGGGCTTCGGTCCCGAGGCCATCGAACAAGGCATGAAGGCGGCGAAGCAGGAAATCGCCAAGCTGTAAGGCACCAACGTAGCGGCCGGGCATTGGAACAACCATGCCCGGCCCCGTCCTCGTGCCCATCCTCGGCGACCAGCTGACCCGCGACCTTGCCAGCCTGCGCGGGCGCACCAAGGACGATACCGTCATCCTGATGATGGAGGTGTGGGACGAGGCGACCTATGTCCGCCACCACAAGCAGAAGATCGCGCTGATCTTTTCCGCCATGCGGCATTTCGCCGAGGAATTGCGCGATGCGGGATGGAGCGTCGACTACACCGAACTTGGCGATCCGGAGAATGCGGGCAGCTTCACCGGCGAGGTCGCGCGCGCGATCGAACGGCACGATCCGCGGCTGGTCAGCGTGGTCGAGGCAGGCGAGTGGCGCGTGCGGCAGGACATGGAGCAATGGGCGGACAAGTTCGCCTGCGCGGTCGAGATCCTGCGCGACGACCGCTTCATCTGCACCCAGGCCGAGTTCGACGACTGGGCGCAGGACCGCAAGGAATTGCGGATGGAGTTCTTCTACCGCGAGATGCGGCGCAAGACCGGGCTGCTCATGGCCGGGGACGGCAAGCCCGAAGGCGGCGCGTGGAATTACGATAGCGAGAACCGCAAGCCGCCCAAGGAGGGGCTCGCCGCGCCGGAACGCCCCAAGTTCGAACCTGACGCCGTGACGCAGGAGGTCATCGAGCTGGTCGAGGCGCGGTTCGGCGACCATTTCGGATCGCTCGACACATTCGGCTGGCCGGTCACGCGCGAGCAGGCAGAAGAGGCCGCCGATGCCTTTTTCGCCGAGCGGATAGAATGCTTCGGCCCCTATCAGGACGCCATGATCGCGGGCGAGGACGATCTGTTCCATTCGATGCTTTCGACCAGCATCAACCTAGGGCTGCTCGACCCGCTCGAGCTATGTCACCGGGCCGAACAGTCCTATCGCGAGGGGCGCGCGCCGCTCAACAGCGTCGAGGGGTTCATCCGCCAGATCATCGGGTGGCGCGAATATGTGCGCGGCTTTTACTGGCACCAGATGCCGCATCTGCAGGAAGCCAATGCGCTCGACGCGCAGCGCGGCCTGCCCGAGTTTTACTGGACCGGCGAAACCGACATGGCCTGCCTCGCCGACTGTATCCGCTCGACCCGCGACAATGCGCATGCGCACCATATCCAGCGGCTGATGGTACTCGGCAATTTCGCATTGCTCGCTGGAGTGAACCCGCGCGAGGTGCAGGACTGGTATCTCGTGGTCTATGCCGATGCCTATGAATGGGTCGAATTGCCCAATGTGGCGGCGATGATCCTCTATGCCGATGGCGGGAAGCTGGCGTCCAAGCCCTATGCGGCCAGCGGCAATTACATCAACAAGATGAGTAATTGCTGCGCGGGCTGCACCTATTCGCCCAGCAAGAAGACCGGCGAAGGCGCCTGCCCGTTCAACCCTCTGTACTGGCATTTCATGGACAGCCACCGCGAGCGGCTGGAGCAGAACCACCGGATCGGGCGCATCTATGCGACCTGGGACCGCATGGGCGAGGAGCGCCAGCGCGACTATCTCGACAGCGCCGAGGCCTTCCTCGACCGGCTCGAACCGGCGCGCGCCGACTGGGCGCGGAACGGGTAAGCGTCGGTTCATCGCACTTCCTGCCCCGCCCACCGGCTTGGCAAAAGGTTTGCGCGTCCCGGTTCATTTGCGAGACAGGCTGCGGGCAACACCAGCCCCCGCCTGCGGCCCCGCGCCGCTCGACCAAGCCGTTACCGAATGAAGGGGGCTGATTGACCGCACAGGCGCAATTGGGGAGAAAGCGGTATTCCACACCCGCTCGACGGCCCGTGTCGGTTCGAATTGAAGGAGTATGAATATGATTGCCTTGTCCAAGAGTTCGAAGACAGTCGCAGCGCTCGCCGCGCTCGTCCTGCCCGTCACTGCCGGTGCGCAGGCGCAGGAGCTTGAGCCCCAGGGCGGCGCGAATAGCGGCGGCGAACCGATGACCGTTGTCGGCACGACGCCCAGCGACCTGTCGGGCATGCCCGAAGGCCCCGAATTCGAAGGCGTCATTTCGGCGCGCGACGGCGACAAGGTGCAGGTGACCAGCGCCGATGGCACGCGCACCGTAATTGCGCTCAGCCCCGCAACCGAAATCCGCAGCAGCGGCGGTTTCCTGGGTCTCGACAAGGACCAGCTTTCGGCCGCCGACCTGCTCAATGGGCTGCCGGTCGAAGTCGAGACGGTCGAATGGGCCAATCGCGGGCTGATCGCCACCAAGGTCGCGCTGAAGAGCAAGCATCTCGAAACCGCGCGGATGATTCATACCGGGACCGACCAGCGCTTCACCGCCAATGAAGCCGCGACCGAGGCGCTGCGCGGACGCGTCGCCAATATCGACCAGTACAATATCAAGGGCACGACCAACGTCTATTTCGACACGGCCAAGTACAATCTTTCCCAGCAAGCGCGCTACGAGCTGTGCCAGGCCGCGGCGCAGGCAAAGAACACCGACAACGCGCTGCTGCTGGTGGTCGGCTACACCGATTCGACCGGCGACTATGAATACAACCAGGAACTGAGCGAAAAGCGCGCCTCGCGTGTGGTCAACTTCCTCCAGCAGGAATGCGACTGGGCACCGTACCGGATGCTGACCCCCACCGGCATGGCCGAGGCCGATCCGGCAGCGGACAACACCACCGAACAGGGCAAGGCGCAGAACCGCCGCGTGGCGGTCAACATCCTCGTCAGCAAGAGCGTCGACGGAATGAACTCGGGCCTCTGATCGGGCTTCGAATTCGGATCATGCGGGGCGGGCCTTGGGTCCACCCCGTTTTGATTCAGCTAGGCTGCGCGGCGGCGTCCTGCTGTTTGGCGAGCTTGTGTTCGTCCTCGATCATGCCGTGTTTCCAATAGCTGGAAAGGTAGAGATCGGCGGGCGCGAGCGCGAGTTCGCCGCGCAGATATTCGCGCAGCCGCTTCATTGCGGAAAATTCGCACGCTGCCCATGCAGCGAGCGATCCTTCGGGCCGCGCGGCATTGCGCAGCGCATCGACCAGCAGTGCGGGCCGCTGCCCCGGCTCGGAATTGACCAGCCAGGCGATCTCGACACCCTCGGGCGCAGCGATGTCCTGCCGGTCGCGTTCGTCCTGGATCTCGATCGCAGCGAACCCTCGCGCATCGGCCGGCAATGCTTCGAGATTGACCCCAATCGCCGGCAGCGCGGTTATGTCGCCCGCCACGAGATAGAAATCGCGCCCCTGCGGCAGCGGCTTGGGCAGGCCCGGACCGCCCACCTCGATCGTGTCGCCGGGCGTGGCCGACAGCGCCCAGCGGGTCGCCGGGCCCGCAGCTTCGCCGCCGTGCAGGGCGAAATCGATCGCGATCGCATCCTCGGCCTGATGGCGGATGGTATAGGTGCGGACCACCGGCTTGCCGCCCGCGGTGGCCGGGGCCAGCATGAGCTTGACGTAGCCGCCTGCGAAATCGGGCGGAAACCCCGCCAGGCCCGGACCACCGAGCGATACCCGGATCATCGAGGGCGAAAGGGACTGGCGCGAGAGGACGGTAAGCGTCCGCGGGGGAGGTCTGGTGCTCATGGCCACTAGTTAATGCGAATGGATCGCAATACAAGGACGGCTGGCAGCGCGGTGAATGCGTCGATCCTGCGGATCATTTCCGTTCCCGTTCGAGCAATTCGCGCTTGATGTCTTGGCCATAGGCATAGCCGCCCAGATCGCCGCCCTTGCGCACCACGCGGTGGCAGGGGATCAGCACCGCGACATTGTTGCGCGCATTGGCGCTTCCCGCGGCGCGCACCGCCTTGGCATTGCCCGCGGCCGCGGCAATTTCGGCATAGGTGCGCGTTTCGCCCGGCGGTATCGCGCGCAAGGCTTCCCAGCACGCTTCCTGGAACGCGGTGCCCTTCACGTCGAGCGGGATATGCGCGAAATCGCCCGGTGCCTCGACGCTGGCGACGACGTCGGCGAGCAATTCGCCGAACGCCGCGCCGCCTTCGACCAGATCGGCCCTGGGGAAGCGGCGGCGCAATTCGCTGTCGTCTTCGCCGAAGGACAGGCGGCACACACCCTTGTCGGTCGCCGCCACCAGCATCGCTCCCATCGTGGTGTCGACCACCGCCCAGCGGATCGTCACTCCCGCCCCGCCATTCGCCCATGCGCTTGCCGCCATGCCCAGCCGTCCTTTCGTATTCTCGTAAAAGCGCGAGGCCGAGCCATAGCCGGCCTCGTAGATCGCGCCGGTCACGCTGTCGCCAACCGACAGCGCATCGCGCGCGCGTTCCTCGCGCAAGGCGCGGGCATAGGCGGCAGGCGAAAGACCGATGGCGCGTTTGAACACCCGCTGGAAATGGGCGGGCGAATAGCCGGTCAGCTGCGCCAGCGTGGCGAGCGAGGGCGCATCTTCGGCCTGGCGGATTTCGTCGATCGCCGCGAGCACTGCCGCCTCGTCGCGGCCGACATCATCGGGCAAGCACCTTTTGCAGGCGCGCAATCCCGCCGCGCGCGCCGCTGTACCATCGGCGAAGAAACGCACATTGCTGCGGCGCGGGTGCCGCGCGGCACAGGACGGACGGCAATAGATGCCGGTGGTCAGCACGCCGGTGACGAAGCGTCCGTCGAAGGTGCGGTCGCGCCGCTCCACGGCGGCCCAGGCTGTATCGTCGTCGATCATCGCAGTGCCCTTCATAGCGCAAGGGCAACGCTTGTGCCCGCACCGAATTGCGCTGGCATCCCGCGCCTTGCGGTCAAAGCGAATGATCGTCACAAGGCGCCGCAATGGCCCGCTTTTTCACCCGTATCGCCGCGCTGCTTGCGCTGCTCGCGCCGCTGCTGGCGTCCGTGCCTGCTCAATCCGAACCCGCGGATATCGACGCGGCCGCGCGCGGCGTGGTGCGGGTGGTGATCGTGGGCGAGCGCAACGGCGAACTGTTCCCGATCAGCCATGGCACCGGCTTCGCGGTCACTGGCGATACGGTGGTCACCAATGCGCATGTGGTGCGCGATGCACTGCGTGACGAGGGAATGCAGATCGGCATCGTCCCGACCGGCGGCGGCGAAGCGGTCTATGGCCGGATCATCGCGGTGCTGGCGCGCAACGATCTGGCACTCATCCGCATTACCGGGGACCTGCGCCTGCCCCCGCTGGCGCTGGCCGGCGGGATGCCGCCCGACAGCGGCGAGGTTACCAGCGTCGGCTATCCGATGAATGTCGATCGTGCCCAGGGGCTCGATATCAGCGACATCTTCCGCAGCCAGCCCCCGGTCAAGAGCCGCGGGTTCATATCGGGTGCGCGGCCCAGCCGCCAATTCGACACCATCCTGCACACCGCCCCCATCGCGCGCGGAAATTCGGGCGGCCCGCTGCTCGATCCGTGCGGCCGGGTGGTCGGTGTGAACAGCTTCGGGGCGGACAATGACGGCGGCGACGCCGAGTTCTTCTTCGCCGTATCGAACCGCGAGCTGGTGCCCTTCCTGCGCGCCAACGATGTCGAGCCGCGGATCAACACCAGCACCTGCCGGTCGATGGCCGATCTCGACGAGGCCGAACGCGAGCGGCTCGAGCGCGAACAGATGGCTGCGCGCGCCGATCTGGCCGAACGCGCCGAAGAGCGCCGCACCCGGCGCGAGCGCGCGCTGCTCGAAGCCGAACAGGGCGTGATCGTCGAGCGAGAGGACCGCGTCTTCCTGTCGTTCGTCCTGCTGCTGGTGGCCTTCGGGCTGGGCCAGTGGGCGATGACGCTGTGGCGCGCAGAGCCGCGCGACGAGACCCGGTTGCGGATCGCGGCGGGCGCGACCGCCGTGGTCGTGCTTGCTGCGCTGGCGGCCTATCTGACCCGTCCCGGGCTCGACGAGATCGACCGGCGCGTCGCCGCCGCGATGCAGGACGGGCAAGGCGCCGCCGAACCCGGCCCCGCCGCTGGCGGCGAAGATTATGCGCTCCTGTGCCGGCTGATCCCCGAACGCAGCCGGATCACCAGCGCCAAGGTCGAGGATATCGAATTCGACTGGACGCCCGACGGATGCGTGAACACCCGCACGCAATACGGTTTTGCCGGCGGCAGCTGGAGCCGGGTGTTCGTGCCCAATTCGGAAGACGCGGTATCGGTTAACAGCTTCGACCCCGACCGCCGCATCTTCCGCTCCGAACGCTATCTGCTGCCGCGCAGCGCGATGACCGAAGCCCGCGAGGCACGCGGCAAATACACCGCGCCCGAATGCGGCAGCGACAATGCCGCCGCACGGCTGGGCGAGTTGCAGGGCGAAGTGCTGGGCCAGTTGCCGCAGCAGGCCAACGAGCGGCTGGTGTACGAGTGTAACGCCCGGAACTAGGCCGCCAGCGGTTCGCCGGTCAGCGTGATGCGGTGCATTTCGCGGGCATGGCCCTGATAGTCGTTCATCGCCAGATGCCAGGTCGTGCGATTGTCCCAGATCGCCACCGAGCCCGGTTCCCATGCCACCCGGCAGGTGTTGTCCGCCGCTGTCGCCGCATCATAGAGCCGCTGGAGCAGCGGCAGGCTGTCTTCACGGCTTCGCCCGACGATATTGATGGTGAAGGCGCTGTTGACGTAGAGCAGCTTGCGCCCGGTCTGCGGGTGGCGGATCACCACCGGATGCGTGGCCCCGGTGGTGATCGACTGGCCGCGCAGGTCACGGCCCATGTCGGTCTGGGCGTAGAGCCCGCCTTCCTCATAGATATGGTCGGCGGTGTGATAGGCTTCGAGTCCCTCGATCTCCTGCTTGAGCGTGTCCGGCAACGCATCATAGGCCGCGCCCATATGCGCCCACAGCGTATCACCGCCGCTCGGCGGCAGGGTGCGCGCCACGAGGATCGATCCCATCGCGGGCACCTGGTCGTAAGAATGGTCGGTGTGCCAGCCGCCGCCGATATTGGTGACCTGGTCGGCGCGCTTGCGAACCACCGCGATTTCGGGATGGTCGGCGGTGAGCGGGAAATAATTGTTGATGTCGATCCCGCCCCAGCGCCGGGCAAAGGCGATATGCGCTTCGGGGGTGAAATCGTCCTGCCCGCGAAACAAGGCGACGCCGTGTTCGTAGATCGCCTGCCGGATCGCATCGAGCACCGGCCCCTGCGCCTCGACCAGCTTCACATCTTTGATCTCCACCCCGCAGCGGGGCGCCAAGGGCACCATTTCCAACGTTTCTCTCCCTGGTGAACGATTGTTTTATGCCACCCACTCTACGCCAACGCCGCCCGGAGTCCAGATTCCCCACCCGCAGGCGGCTTGCCATCGTCGGGGGGCTTTGCTAGGCGCGCGCCGACCTTCCGGGGCGACTCCCGTCGGCCCATGACCGGCTTGGTCACACAGACTTTTCTTCCGGACCCGAGAGGATCTTAAGCGCGTGGATAATTCCGCCGGTATTCAGGCTAGCCTGGCAGGGCGTTACGCTTCGGCCCTGTTCGATCTCGCCAGCGAAAACGGAACCGTGACTGCGGTCGAATCGGATCTCGGCCAGCTCGAGACCGCTCTCGCCGAATCGAGCGAGCTCGCCGCCGTCACCACCAATCCCAAGGTTGGCCGCAGCGATGCGCAGAAGGCCCTGTGGGGTGTTTCCGCGATCCTCGGCGTGACCGAGCTGACGCAGAATTTCCTCGGCGTGCTGGCGCAGAACCGCCGCCTTGCCGAACTGCCCAAGGTGATCCGCGCCTTCCGCTCGATCGCTGCCGCGCAGCGCGGCGAAGTGACNGCCGAAGTCACCAGCGCTCATGCACTTACCGATACCCAGCTGGCCGATCTCAAGGCCAGGCTGACCGCCCGCGAGGGGCGTACGGTCAAACTTTCCACGAAGGTCGAGCCCGATCTGCTCGGCGGCCTCGTCGTCACCATCGGCTCGAAGCGCATCGACGCCTCGATCCGCACCCGTCTCAATTCGCTTTCGCAAGCCATGAAGGCTTAAAGGACACACANCATGGATATCCGCGCCGCAGAAATCTCCAAGGTCATCAAGGACCAGATCGCCAATTTCGGGACCGAAGCCGAAGTCAGCGAAGTCGGCACCGTGNTGTCGGTGGGTGACGGTATCGCCCGCATCCACGGCCTCGACAACGTGCAGGCCGGCGAGATGATCGAATTCGCCAATGGCGTTCAGGGCATGGCGCTNAACCTCGAAGCCGACAANGTCGGTGCGGTNATCTTCGGTTCCGACCAGGAAATCGGCGAAGGCGACAGCGTAAAGCGCACCAACACCATCGTGGACGTTCCCGTCGGCAAGGCCCTGCTTGGCCGCGTGGTCGATGCTCTGGGCAATCCGATCGATGGCAAGGGTCCGATCGAAACGACCGAGCGTCGTCTGGTCGAGCAGAAGGCTCCGGGCATCATCCCGCGTGAATCGGTCAGCGAACCTGTGCAGTCGGGCCTCAAGGCCATCGACGCCCTCGTCCCGGTTGGCCGTGGCCAGCGCGAACTGATCATCGGCGACCGTCAGACCGGTAAGTCGGCTGTCGCGATCGACACCTTCATCAACCAGAAGGAAGCCAATCAGTCCGACGATGAAGGCA
>FUFK010048926.1_pt1 | contig 21798 bp, 19 predicted proteins | sample 1021851 | NCBI WGS metagenome assembly FUFK01 (sample SAMEA51879418, study PRJEB19060) | metagenome
GATGGGGCCAAACGCAAAACGCCGGCCCCTCGCGGGACCGGCGCTTCGTTGCGGTGAGGCAAGAGGCGATTACTCGCTCTTGTCTGCCTGTTCCTGCGCAGCGTCCTCGTCGACACCCTGTTCGGTGGCGGGGACATCCTGCGGATCGGTTTCGCCGTCCTGCGTGGTATCGCCTTCGGCCTTCTTGAGCGCCGAGGGAGCAACCAGCGTGGCGATGGTGAAGTCGCGATCGGTGATCGCGCTTTCGCTGCCGGCGGGCAGCTGCACTTCGCTGATGTGGATCGAATCGCCGACTTCCTTGCCGGTGACGTCGACTTCGATCTCGCCGGGGATCTTGTCGTTGTCGCAGACCAGTTCCAGCTCGTGACGGACCACGTTCAGCACGCCGCCCTTCTTCAGGCCGGGGCTGGCTTCCTCGTTGAGGAACACGACGGGGACCGAAACTTCGATCTTGCCGCCCTTGGCGAGGCGGAAGAAGTCGGCGTGCTCGGGACGGTCGGTGACCGGGTTGAGAGCGACGTCCTTGGGAAGCGTCTTGACCTTCTTGCCACCGATTTCGACCTCGACGATCGAGTTCATGAAGTGACCGGTCATCAGCTGTTTGACCAGTTCCTTCTCCTCGACGTGGATCATGATGGGGTCTTCCTTGCCGCCGTAGATCACGGCGGGGACACGGCCTTCACGGCGCAGCTGACGGGAGGCTCCCTTGCCAGCCCTTTCACGCGCCTCGGCCGGCAGGGTCAGAGCGTCGCTCATGGCACTTACCTTTCGAATGCTATTTGGTTGCTCGGTCCACCACGCCTCCAGGGATGACCATGGTGCCGAAGGGCGCGCGCATACGCAGGGCGGGCGTGAAAAGCAAGCGGCATCGCCTGCCGGGCGGCGCTATTCGACGCGGCTGACGGTGTAGCCGCGGCTTTCGAGCAGGGCGGGCAGCCCGCGTTCGCCGAGCAGGTGGCCCGCGCCCACCGCGATCAGTGGGCGTTCGCTGGCGGAAAGCAGGTTCTCGATCTGCGCCGCCCAGGACCGGTTGCGGTCATACAGCAGGACCTGCGCAAGTTCGGGGTCGGCGAGGATCCCGCGCCGCGTCAGCTCGATCAGCCGGTCGGTGTCGCCGCCCAACCAGGCGTTGGCCAGCGTATCGCCCTTGTCGCCATATTCGCGCGCTTCCTCGATCACGGCATTGAGGAGGTCGCGCTGTTCGGTCTGGGGCAACGTATCGAAGATGGCCAGTTGCGCGCGCGCGCCCTCGAGTTCGACGACCTCGCGCTGGTCGAAGGCGGCCAACAGCACGCGGTCGGCGCCGTTTTCCGCCTTGTTTGTCTGCGCGACCTGCGCCAGCGCCAGCGCCGCAGCCCAGCTTTCCATCGGGTCGAAATAGCTCCGGCGGACCTTGGCCTTGACCAGCAGTTCCTCGAATTCGCCGCGCAGCGCGGGATCGATCCGCTCGATCACCGGCCCCTCGCGCCGGTCGAAGGCCATCTGCTGGAACAGATTCGACAGGTCCTCGCCATTGCCGAGATCGGCCACTTCGACCACCAGCATTTCGGCATCGCCAAGCGTTTCGGTCAGCCGCGGCGATTGCCACTTGGCCCCGTCGGGCAGTGCGTGGATCGTGCCGAACAGCCATCCCTCGACCGCACCTGCGCTATCGGTGATTTCCCACAATGCGGGGTGCGGCCCATCGGGCTTGGCGGCATCGGGCGTGCTGTCGCAAGCGGCGAGCAGCAGCGCCAGCCCAAGGCCGAGTACGCGGGCAGGCCGGGAGGATAAGCGAAACGTCACAAGGCCTGTCTGCATGGAACGCGCGGCCGCGCAAGCCGGGAAAAGCCCGCGGTCCGACGATGGGACAGCTATTGCACGCGGGTCACCGCCAGCCCGCGGCCGGTGAGATAGTCCTGCACGCTCATCGCGCCCGCCAGATGCCCCGCGCCCACGGCAACGAACACCGTGCCGGGCTCNTCCAGCCGCGTATCGATCCATTCGGCCCAGCGCTCGTTGCGATCGTAGAGCAGCGCCTTGGCGAGCACNGGATCGGTCAGCCCCTCGTTGAGCAGCGCGGCCAGCCCGTCGGCATCGCCATCGAGCCATTCTTCGACCATGCGGTCCATCATCGGGACGATGTCGTCGATATTGTCGGCCGAGACCATCAGGAAGGCGACCTGCGATTCCACCGGCAGCGTGTCGAACAGTTCGATCTGCCATTCGAGCGTTTCGAGCGCNCCGCGCGNCGCACTGGCCGGGGCGAGTTCCTCCAGCTTCATCTCGACCCCGCTCTCNGCCTTGTAGCCGGCCTGGAGCAGGGGGACGATCGACAGCGTCATGGCCGCGAACCACGGTTCGAACTGGTCGAAGGCNGCGGGCGGCATGTTCATCCCGGCCAGCGCGGCTTCGAACTTCGCGCGATCATCCTCGCCCAGCAGGTCGCGCAGCGTGNGCCCGTCNGCCAGCAGCGCCTTCGTCATCACCTGCTGCTGCGCGGCGGGATCGAGCGCGGCGCCGCTGGGGATCTCGGTCACCAGTTCCTGCGTCTGCGCGAGCGCCTGCTCGATCGGCCCGCGGTACCATTCGACGCTTTCGGGCAGCGCGTGCACGGTCCCGAAGAGATAGATCGTCGTGTCTTCGTCGGCGACCTTCCACAGGCCCGGGCCCGTGGGCGCCGGAGGTTCAGCGACGGGGGCGGGCGGCGGGGCGGGGCTTTCGGCCGCGGGGTAGCTGGCGCAGCCCTGCAGGACGAAGGCCAGTGGGGCGAGCGACAGCAGCGCCGGACGTAGCTTGGATATGGGCATGCGCGATGATTCCGTTCGGTTGGGCGTTGCGGGATACCGGCGCTTGGGGCTGCTTGCCAAGCCGCGCTGGCATATTGCCCGGGGAAGCGCGCCGCGCTGCGGCATTGACCGGTGAAACACCTTGCGCCATTGCCCCGCGCCATGGACCGCAATCCGCAAAATTCCTTCCAGGACATGATCCTCGCGCTGCACGATTTCTGGAGCGCGCAGGGCTGCCTCATCCTGCAACCCTACGACATGCGCATGGGCGCAGGCACCTTCCACACCGCGACGACGCTGCGCGCGCTCGGCCCCGAGCCGTGGAACGCCGCCTTCGTCCAGCCCTGCCGCCGCCCGACCGACGGCCGCTATGGCGAGAACCCCAACCGGCTGCAGCATTATTACCAGTACCAGGTGATCCTGAAGCCGAGCCCGCCCGATATCCAGGACCTCTATCTCAAGAGCCTCGAAGTGATCGGGATCGATCCGCTCAAGCACGACATCCGCTTCGTCGAGGACGACTGGGAAAGCCCGACGCTGGGGGCCTGGGGGCTGGGCTGGGAAGTCTGGTGCGACGGGATGGAAGTCACCCAGTTCACCTATTTCCAGCAGATGGGCGGGTTCGACTGCAAGCCGGTGGCGGGCGAACTGACCTACGGGCTCGAACGCCTGGCGATGTATATCCAAGGCGTCGACAACGTTTACGATCTCGCCTTCAACGATCGCGGCGTATCCTACGGCGACGTCTTCCTCGAGAACGAGAAGCAGATGTCGAAATGGAACTTCGAGGTCGCCGAGACCGATGCGCTGTTCGACCTGTTCAACAAGGCCGAGGCCGAGTGCAAGAACGCGCTCGCCAATGACGTACCGATCGCCGCCTATGAACAGGCGGTGGAGGCAAGCCACATCTTCAACCTGTTGCAGGCGCGCGGCGTGATCAGCGTGCAGGAGCGCGCCAGCTACATGGGCCGCGTCCGCGACCTCGCGCGCGGCAGCTGCGAAGCGCATATGGCGAAGGAAGCGCCTGCCTGGGCCGAGAAATATCCGGAGTGGTCGAAATGATCCGTTTACCCGCTCCCGTCGCTCCTGCGCAGGCAGGAGCCTATCTGCCCTCTGAGGAGCTCGCCAACGCCCTTATCTGGGCCCCTGCCTGCGCAGGGGCGACGGAGGTGGCGATTATGTCTGATTTCCTCCTCGAACTGCGCAGCGAAGAAATCCCCGCCCGCATGCAGGCTGGCGCGCGCGCCGAACTCGAAAAGCTGTTCCGCCGCGAAATGGACGCCGCCGGTGTCCAAGCGGGCGAGGTCACCGTCTGGTCGACCCCGCGCCGCCTNGCGCTGATCGCGCGCGGNCTGCCGCTGGCGACCGAGGCTGTCAGCGAAGAANTGAAGGGGCCGCCCGTCGGCGCGCCCGATCAGGCGGTCGACGGTTTCTGCCGCAAGGCGGGNGTCGACAAGGCCGATCTCGAAACGCGCGAGGTCAAGGGCCGCGAAACCTATTTCGCNGTGAAGAACGTACCCGGCCGCGCGACNGCGGACCTGCTCGCCGAAGCGATNCCCGCGATTATCCGCGACTTNNNNTGGCCCAAGTCGATGCGCTGGGGCGGNGCCTCGATCAGCACCGAATCCTTGCGCTGGGTGCGCCCGCTGTCGGGCATCGTCGCGCTGCTGGGCGACGAAGTGGTCGACTGCGAAGTGCANGGCGTCACCAGCGGTGCGGTCACGCTTGGGCACCGCTTCCACCACTCGGGCGACATCACGATCGGCAATGCCGACGACTATGCGATGAAGCTGCGCGCGGGGCACGTCATCGTCGACCATGAGGAACGGCAGGACCTGATCCGTTCGGGCGCTAGCAAGGTTGCCAGCGAAGCCGGCCTCCGCCTCGTCGAGGACGAGGGGCTGGTGATCGAGAACGCGGGCCTGACCGAATGGCCCGTTCCGTTGCTCGGCCGGTTCGAGGAGGATTTCCTCGAGGTCCCCCCCGAGACCATCCAGCTGACCGCGCGCGTCAACCAGAAGTATTTCGTCTGCGAGGACGATAAGGGCGAACTCGCCAACGCCTTCATCTGCACCGCCAATATCGAGGCGGAGGATGGCGGCGCGCGCGTGGTCGACGGCAACCGCAAGGTCCTCGCCGCGCGCCTGTCCGACGCACGTTTCTTCTGGGACGTCGATCGCAAGAAAACGCTCGCCGAACACGCCAAGGGGCTGGAGCGGATCACCTTCCACGAAAAGCTGGGCACCGTGGCCGACAAGGTCGACCGCGTGGCCAAGCTCGCGCGCTGGCTGGTCGAGGAAGAAATCGTCGTCCCCCACACCCGTCATTCCCGCGAAGGCGGGAATCCAGATACTGGCGGTGGTACGGGCAATTCAGGCCAGCTGGACCCCCGCCTGCGCGGGGGTGACGGATTAAGCCGGGAAGACCTCGCCGACATGGCCGAACAGGCGGCGCGGCTCGCCAAGGCCGATCTCGTCACCGAAATGGTCGGCGAGTTTCCCGAGCTGCAGGGCCTGATGGGCGGCTATTACGCCCGCGCCGAGGGCCTGCCCGATGCCGTCGCCGACGCGATCCGCGATCACTACAAGCCGGTCGGACAGGGCGACGATGTTCCGACCGCACCGGTGACGGTGGCGGTGAGCTTGGCGGACAAGCTGGATACGTTGGTTGCCTTCTTTGGAATTGGCCAATACCCGACAGGTTCCAAGGATCCCTTCGCTCTGCGGCGTGCTTGTTTGGCAATCATTGCTTTAATTGTCCGCAACAACCTTCGGATTTCCCTCTCAGGATTGTTTGCCCGCGGTCTCGCGCGTTTCAGAATTAGCGCGCTGGGAAATGTGGATGTGACCGACATCCCGCTCTTTCGAGATTACGGCGACCGAAATTATGGGCTTGAGACGAAGGATGGCATTACTCGCCTTCTTTATGGAGATAAGCCAATAGTCGAATGGCCCACGTATCAAGTGCGAGAACTTGCTGATGCAATGGTCATCGCAGGCATGAAGGGCGTGGATGAGTCGCTGTGGGTCTTCTTCGCCGACCGCCTCAAGGTCCAGCAGCGCGAGGCAGGTGTCCGCCACGACCTGATCGACGCGGTCTTCGCGCTTGGCGGCGAGGACGACCTTGTCCGCCTGCTTGCCCGCGTGCATGCGCTCCAGTCCTTCATGGACAGCGAAGACGGCGCCAANNTGCTCGCCGGCTACAAGCGTGCGGCCAATATCCTCAAGAAGGAGGACTGGCACGGCGCCGAAGGCGAGATCGCGCGGACCGGCGAGGAAGACCCGCTGGCGATTGTCGACGATCCCGATCTGAAGGCGGTGGTCGCGGCCAAGATGGAGCAGCGCCACGCCAGCGAGCTTTCCTACGCGGCCGAACCGGCCGAAAAGGCGCTCATGGATGCCTTGGCAAATTCGGAACCGGCAGCGAGCCGAGCCATTGCAGCGGAAGACTTTTCCGCCGCCATGGCCGCACTGGCCGCTTTGCGGGCGCCGATCGACCGTTTCTTCGAAGAAGTGACGGTAAATGCCGATGAAGAAAACAAGCGGGCACACCGGCTCGACCTGCTTGCGCGCTTCCGTGCTGCGGTGCACAAAGTCGCCGATTTCAGCCGCATCGAGGGCTGATGAATTATTGCTCCATGGACCGTGGTCCATGTGGTCCAAGTTGTAGGNATTGCCTTGATGAGTAACGACACGGTCTTCACCTTCGGCGGGAACGCGCCGCATACGAATGCAAGGCAGAAGGACAAGACCGTGACCGGCGGCAAGGGCGCCAACCTCGCNGAAATGGCGAGCATCGGCCTGCCGGTCCCGCCNGGCTTCACCATCGCGACCGAGGAATGCCTNACCTACCTCGCCGGCGGCAGCGACTTCACCGCCAAGCTGCGCNNNGATGTCGCCGCCGCGCTGAACCATGTCGAGAAGACCGTGGGCAAGGGCTTCGGCGATGCCGCCGATCCGCTGCTCGTCTCGGTCCGCTCGGGCGCCGCNGTGTCNATGCCCGGCATGATGGATACCGTGCTCAACCTCGGCCTCAACGACGACACCGTCGCCGGGCTGNCCANNACCAGCGGCGATGAACGCTTCGCTTGGGACAGCTACCGCCGGTTCATCCAGATGTATGGCGATGTCGTGCTCGGCGTCGATCACGGCCTGTTCGAGGAAGCGCTCGAAATCGCCAAGGAAGACCAGGGCTATTACGCCGATACCGAGCTGAGCGCCGAAGAATGGAAGGTGCTGGTCGCCGAATACAAGGCGATCGTCGAGCGCGAGCTGGGCTCGCCGTTCCCGCAGGACCCGGTCGAGCAGTTGTGGGGCGCGATCAGCGCGGTCTTCGACAGCTGGGATACCGAGCGCGCCAAGATCTACCGCCGCCTCAACGACATCCCGCATGACATGGGCACCGCGGTCAATGTGCAGGCGATGGTGTTCGGCAATATGGGCGATACCAGCGCCACCGGCGTCGCATTCACCCGCGATCCCTCGACCGGCGAGAAGGCCTATTACGGCGAATGGCTGGTCAATGCGCAGGGCGAAGACGTGGTCGCGGGCATCCGCACGCCGCAATACCTCACCAAAGCGCGGCGCGAACTGGCCGGGGCCGACAAGCCGAGCATGGAAGAAGCCATGCCCGAAGCCTTCGCCGAGCTTGCGCGCGTGTTCGACTTGCTCGAACGTCACTACACCGACATGCAGGACATCGAGTTCACCGTGCAGCAGGGCAAGCTGTGGCTGCTCCAGACGCGCAATGGCAAGCGCACTGCCAAGGCGGCGCTCAAGATGGCGGTCGACATGGTCGGCGAAGGGCTGATCGACGAGAAGACCGCGATCCTGCGCGTCGACCCGATGGCGCTCGACCAGCTGCTTCACCCGACGCTCGATCCCGAAGCGCCGCGCGACGTGCTGACCACCGGCCTGCCGGCCTCACCGGGCGCGGCCAGCGGCAAGATCGTGCTCGATGCCGACACTGCCGAACTGTGGGCCAATCGCGGCGAGAAGGTCGTGCTCGTGCGCGTCGAGACCAGCCCCGAGGACATTCACGGCATGCATGCCGCCACCGGTATCCTCACCGCGCGCGGCGGGATGACCAGCCACGCCGCAGTGGTGGCGCGCGGCATGGGCCGCCCCTGCGTGTCGGGCGCATCGCAAGTGTCGATCGCGCGCGAAGGCCGCACGCTGACGATCGGTGACCGCGAGCTCAAGGAAGGCGATGTCATCACCATCGACGGCGCCAACGGGCAGGTGATGGCGGGCGAAGTCGCCACCATCGAACCCGAACTGGCGGGCGATTTCGGCACGCTGATGGAATGGGCCGACAAGCACCGCCGGATGCGNGTGCGCACCAATGCCGAAACCGAGACCGANTGCCGCATGGCGCGCCAGTTCGGCGCCGAAGGCATCGGNCTGTGCCGCACCGAGCACATGTTCTTCGATGCCGGNCGCATCAGCGCGGTGCGCGAGATGATCCTCGCCGATAGCGAGGCTGGCCGCCGCGCCGCGCTCGACAANCTGCTGCCCGAACAGCGCAGCGACTTCGTGACGATCTTCGAGGTCATGGCGGGCCTGCCGTGCACGATCCGCCTGCTCGATCCGCCGCTGCACGAATTCCTGCCGCATGGCGATGCCGAGTTCNAAGACCTCGCGCGNGCCACCGGCGTCGATATCGANAAGCTGCGNCGCCGCGCGGGCGAGCTGCATGAATTCAACCCGATGCTGGGCCATCGCGGCTGCCGNCTCGGGATCACCTATCCCGAAATCTACGAAATGCAGGCGCGCGCCATCTTCGAGGCCGCCTGCCAGGTCGCCCGGGACAGCGGCGATGCGCCGGTGCCCGAGATCATGATCCCGCTGGTCGCCACGCGGCGCGAACTCGAACTGCTCAAGGATGTCGTCGACCGCGTGGCCAAGGAAGTGTTCACGGCCACCGGGACGACGCTCGAATATCTCGTCGGCACGATGATCGAACTGCCGCGCGCCGCGCTGATGGCGGGCGAAATCGCCGAGGTGGGTGAGTTCTTCAGCTTCGGGACCAACGACCTGACGCAGACCACGCTGGGCGTGAGCCGCGACGATGCGGGCCGCTTCCTGACGACCTATGTCGACAAGGGCATCTTCGCGCGCGATCCCTTCGTCAGCCTCGACATCGACGGAGTCGGCCAGCTGGTCGAACTCGCCGCCGAACGCGGGCGTGCGACGCGCGACGGGCTCAAGCTGGGCATTTGCGGTGAACATGGCGGCGACCCGGCGAGCATCGCCTTCTGCGAGAAGACNGGGCTCGATTACGTCAGCGCCTCGCCCTACCGCGTGCCGATTGCGCGGCTCGCGGCAGCGCAGGCCAGCCTGCGCTAGGCAATTCGCTAGTCTTTCCAGCCAGTCAGCGTCAGGATCTCGAAGCTTTCGAGCACGCGGCCCTTGTTGTTCGCCTGCTTCATGAAGGCGTGTTCGGCGCGTTCGAGCGCGGCCTTGCCGAGCGGCGGGGCGGCGCTGGCCAGAACGCTGCCCANGCCCTGGTCGCGCAGGTCGGACACCAGCCGGTGCAGCCCTCCGAACGACACGGTGAGCGTATGGCTGTCGACCACCTGGCGCTTGAACAGCGCGCGCTGAAGCAGGCCGGCAGCGGCCTGGTTGTCGATCAGTGGATGCATCCGCGCCGCGGGCCGATCGGGCTCTGCGGCGAGCATCGCCCGCCGCAGGTGCGGCAGGCTGCCCGCACCGGGAAAGCTGGCGATCATCAGTCCGTCGTCGGCCAGCGCATTGCGCAAATGGAGCAGCGCGCCGGGCAGATCGTTGACGCGGTCGAGCGATCCGAGGCTGACGATCAGGTCGTAGGGGCCGCCGTCGAGTGGACGTTCCTCGTCTAGGCTGGCGGCATCGTGTTCGTCGACCTCGGCCCCCGCGCCGCGCAGCGACAGCGCGAGAGTACCGGTCCAGTCGCCGATCACCAGCACGCGGCCGGGCGACAGGCGGATGAATTCGAGCCGGTCGAGCACGTCCTCGACCATGTCGTCGAGCAGGTAGCGCGCGGCATCGCGGTGTGCCTGGCGAACGCGCGCGCGGCGCAACCCGGCAATCCGGCGCTGGCGGGAAAAGATGCGCGGGGGAGCATGGCTGGTCATCGCCCGTTGCCCTGCCGCGCTTGCCAGCGCCGTGCAAGCGGCGCACCATCGCAAGGTGTCGACAAGCCGCCTCCTGCGCGACAGCTTCGCGCCCGTGCTGGATTTCGTCTATCCCCCGCGCTGCCCAGCATGCGGCGGGGGCGTGGGCGAACAGGGCGGTTTGTGCGCTGCCTGCTGGGAGGATCTGTCGATCCCGTCGGAACCTTGCTGCGTGTCCTGCCAGCGCCCGTTTGCCAGCACCGGGCCGGGGGAGGGGGCATCCTGTGCGGTCTGCCTGGCTACGCCTCCGCTCCACGACGGGATCGCGGCGGGCACGCTCTATACCGATACGGCGCGCAAGCTGGTGCTGGCGTACAAGCACGGTCGCCGGATCGCGCTGGCCCCATTGCTCGCGCGGCTGATCGCGGCGCGCCTCCCGCCGGCAATGGGCAACCGGGTGATCGTACCGGTGCCGCTGCACCGCAGGCGGATCTGGCAGCGCGGCTTCAACCAGGCCGCCTTGCTTGGCCGCCAATTGCACCAGCTCGGTCATGGCCCGCTGTGCGTCGACGCCCTTGTCCGCACTCGGCCCACGCCGCCGCTGGGCGGATTGGGAAAGAAGGCGCGGGCCCGTACGTTGAGCGGGGCTATCGCGCTGCGCCCCGCACGCGCGGGCATGATCGCGGATGCCGATGTCATCCTGGTCGACGATGTGCTGACCAGCGGGGCGACGAGCACCGCTTGTGTCCGCGCGCTCAAGCGGGGCGGCGCCCGCAGCGTAATCATCGCGTGTTTTGCGAGGGTGCTCGACGAAGCGCGCGACGCGCGCAGGACCGATAGCGCGCGGTAGAAACGAAACGCCCGGGATCTTGCGATCCCGGGCGCCACGTGACGAATATAACCGGACCGGCCTTGCGGCATGGTGCAGCCCCCCAGCATGCACCTCGGATCCATCCCTCATCGTTCCCGGATGCGCCGCAACCCCTCGATCGCGGCAGCGAACCCGGTGACCCCCTGAACCCTGGCGCTCTGATGGCACCGTTGTTCCGGTGGGCAGGCCTCACTTGCCTGCGCCGCATATGTTCCCGAAACTTCGCGATCATCAAACAGGCATTTGCAACAATGTCCGATTTTGGGTCGACTTTGTGGTTATCTTGCAACAACAGGGCGCGCAGTTTCTGATGTGAAAGGCCGAGAGAGTGAGTGAGCGTACCGACCGGGAAGCCGGCAGCGACTTCATGCCCAAGTTCAACGACAAGGGATTGCTGACCGCGGTGGTCGTCGACCATGCGACGCAGGCGGTGCTGATGGTCGGCTTCATGGATGCCGAGGCTTTGGCTGCGACGCGCGAAACCGGGCTTGCGCACTTCCATTCGCGTTCCCGCGGGAAGCTCTGGCAGAAGGGTGAGACTTCGGGCCATGTCCTGCGGGTCGAGCGGATCTTTGTCGACTGCGACCAGGACGCACTGGTCCTGTCATGCACCCCTGCGGGGCCGACCTGCCACACGGGGGCGCCAAGCTGTTTCTACCGCGAACTCGTCGGTGACGTTCTCCAACCCGTCAAGACTTGACGCTTACGTAAACGTTCCATTATGCACGCGGCATGACACAGCCGCTGCCCAACGATCCTCGTGCGCAAACCAGCGATCGCCGCCACGCCGGCGCACATATCGAACGGCCCGACGAGCTGGGGCGCGAACAATATTCGATCTCGGACCTCACCAGCGAATTCGGCTGCACCGCGCGTGCGCTGCGCTTCTACGAGGACGAGGGGCTGATCGCGCCTTCGCGGATCGGCCTGACCCGCATCTATTCGAAGCGCGATCGCGCCCGTCTCGCGTGGATCATGCGCGCCAAGAACGTGGGCTTCTCGCTGACCGAGATCCGCGAGATGATCGACCTCTACGATCTCGGCGATGGCCGGGTCGAACAGCGGCGCGTCACGATCGAGAAGTGCAAGGCGCATGTCGCCAAGCTGAAGGAACAGCGTGACGATATCGACAGCTCGATCACCGATCTGACCGAGTTCATCGACCAGATCGAACGGCTCGAAACCGAATGATGTGCCGCAAGGCCCCTACAACCGACACCCCCCAACCCTAAGGACACGCAGATGCCCAGTTACACCGCGCCGACCCGCGACGCCCGCTTCATCATCAACGAGATGCTCGATCTCGCCGGCTATGCCGACCTGCCCGGCTTCGAGGCCGCCAGCGTCGATGTCACCGATGCGGTGATCAACGAAGGCGGCAAGTTCTGCGCCGAAGTGCTCGCCCCGCTGAACCAGTCGGGCGACCAGGAAGGCTGCACCCGCCACGAAGACGGTTCGGTCACCACGCCCAAGGGTTTCAAGGAAGCTTTCGACCAGTTCCGCGAAGCGGGCTGGGGCACGCTGTCGCAGCCCGAAGAGTTCGGCGGGCAGGGCATGCCGCATGTCCTCGGCTTCGCCTTCGAGGAATTCGTGTCGAGCGCCAACCAGGCCTTCGGCATGTATCCCGGCCTGACCAACGGGGCGGTCTCCGCGCTGCTCGCCAAGGGCAGTCAGGAGCAGAAGGAGAAGTATCTTCCCAAGATGATCTCCAACGAATGGACCGGTACGATGAACCTGACCGAACCGCATTGCGGGACGGATCTGGGGATGATCCGGACCAAGGCCGAACCGCAGGCCGACGGCAGCTATTCGATCACCGGGACCAAGATCTTCATCTCGGCCGGCGAACACGACATGGCGGAGAACATCATCCACCTCGTGCTGGCGAAGACCCCCGGCGCACCCGACAGCAGCAAGGGCATCTCGCTGTTCGTCGTGCCCAAGTTCCTCGTCGGCGACGACGGCTCGATCGGCGAGCGCAACGGCGTGGTCTGCGGTTCGATCGAGCACAAGATGGGCATCCACGGCAACGCCACTTGCGTGCTCAATTACGATGGCGCGAAGGGCTGGCTCGTGGGCGAGGAGAACAAGGGCCTCGCCGCGATGTTCATCATGATGAACGCTGCGCGTCTCGGCGTCGGCGTCCAGGGTCTCAGCCAGGCCGAGGTCGCCTATCAGAACGCGGTCGCCTATGCGCTCGATCGCCGGCAGGGCCGCGCTCTGACCGGCCCGGCGGAACCCGAGGCGCAGGCCGACCCGATCTTCGTGCACCCCGATGTGCGCCGCATGCTGATGGACGCCAAGGCCTTCACCGAAGGCATGCGGGCCCTGTGCCTGTGGGGCGCGCTGCAGGTCGACCTGACCCACAAGGCCAAGACCGAGGAAGAGCGCGAACGGGCCGACATGCTGATCGGGCTGCTGACCCCGGTCATCAAGGGCTACGGCACCGACAAGGGCTATGAAGTCGCCACCAACATGCAGCAGGTCTTCGGCGGCCATGGCTACATCGAGGAATGGGGCATGAGCCAGTTCGTCCGCGACGCCCGGATCGCGCAGATCTACGAAGGCACCAATGGCGTGCAGGCGATGGATCTGTGCGGCCGCAAGCTGGCGCAGAAGGGCGGCGCGGCAATCCAGGCCTTCTTCAAGGTGGTGGGCGACGACATCGCCGACGCCAAGGGCGACGATACGCTCGCCCCGATGGCCGAAGCGCTCGAAAAGGCGCTGGGCCAGCAGCAGGCGGCGACGATGTGGTTCATGCAGAACGCGATGCAGAACCCCAATCATCTTGGCGCAGGCGCCCATCACTACATGCACATCATGGGCATCGTGACGCTGGGCTGGATGTGGCTGCGCATGGCGAAGGTCGCGCAGGCCGCGCTTGCCNCAGGCGGCGAGGACAAGGCCTTNTACGAAGGCAAGATCGCGACCGCGCGCTATTACATGGACCGCTACCTGCCCGANGCCGGCGCGCTGCGCCGCAAGCTCGAAGCGGGCAGCGAAAGCCTGATGGCGCTGGACGAGGACGCGTTCGCGACCGCAGCTTAACCTTCCGCAGGAAGGCATGACGGGCCGGGGGNAGATCCAGTCCCCCGGCCCNTTTTNTTTGNCNGNCANNNGNTTGCGCGGGGTTCCGCAGTGGTGATCGCAGCCGCGTCGGCCCGGCACGCGCCGCCTGCGGGGCAAATCAGCGCGCCCGAACCCGCGTGCGTTTACCAAGATTTCGGACTTGCCGGTTAGGGAAGACCTTTCTCGGATATCCCGCCTATGACAGCCGCGTTCGTACTCAGCATCAACATGTTCATCGCCGCCCTGTTCGCGGTTGCGTTCACCGTGGTGGCGTCGACCAATCCGACGGTTCGCGGCGCGCGATGGCTGGCGGCGGCCTATGGCATTGGCGTGATCGATGTGGCGCTGGAATTCATTCTGCCCTCGCTGGCGCAGCCCACTCCGGTCGTGGTGGCGATCTATGTCAGCTATCTGGCGGCGCTGACCTGCGGCCTGATCGGCGTCGCCCGGCATTATGGCGCNGCGCTGCCCCGGTCCGCCACCGCGATCGTCTGGCTTGCCGGGCTGGCCTTCGTCCCCGTCATGCTCGGACTGCCGTACGGNTCGGCGCTGCGGACGCTCCTCTACCAGCTCCCCTATGCGGCAATGCAGGTGCTGATGGTCGCGGTCGTCGTGCGGTCCGGCGGTAAGCTGGCGCTCGACCGGCTGCTGGTCGTGGTCGGCGCCCTCGCGGTGCTGGTCTACCTGGCCAAACCCGCGATTGCCTGGTGGATCGGCACNGCGGACCACGCGCAAGCCTATCTCGCTTCCGATTATGCGGCGATCTCGCAGACGATGGGATCGGTGGTCCTGATCGCACTCGCGCTGGTGCTGCTGCTGGTCATCATGCGCGACACGACGATGGAAATGATCGCCCGGTCGGAAACCGACCCGCTTTCCGGCGCCCTCAANCGGCGCGGCTTCGAAACGCACGGNGATCGNGCGGTGGTCCGGGCCCGGCGGACCGACCNGCCCCTGTCGCTGATCACGCTCGATCTGGACCGGTTCAAGGCCATCAACGACAGTTTCGGCCACGCGGCAGGCGACAGGGTGATTGCCGATCTCGCCGNGNTGCTNGNCGATNCGGTGGGAAGCGACGATCTGGTCGCGCGNNTGGGGGGCGAAGAATTCGCCATCCTCCTGCCGNGGCGCACCACTGCGCAGGCCCAGGCTCTGGCCGAACGGATGCGTTGGGCGGTGGCGCGGGACCTGCCGGTGCGGCTCGACAACGCGCCCGCGGTTACCGCGTCGTTCGGCGTGGCNGAATTGCAATTCGGCGAGCGGCTTTCGGANCTTTGCCGCCGCTCCGACCTGGCGCTTTACGAAGCGAAAGCGGCCGGGCGNGACACGGTCTGTGCCGCTCCACGCCTGCGGTCCGTCAANCCCNACGCTGAAGCGGCGGAATTTGCCGCCCCATCCGACCGATTGGTCCAATCTTTCGGTTAAGCCTGCTCCCGGACCTCGCGNNGCAATTCCGGNAGGCCGCTTACCCTATCCGAGCACTTCGTCGAACAGCGCATGCATNGCCGCCCAGCTCTGGCGGTCGGCACTTGCGTCATAGGCGGGATTGGGCGAGCCGTCGCGCATGCGCGGCGTGGTGAAGCCATGCTCGACGCCTGCGTAGCTGTGGAAATGCCAATCGGCCCCCACCGCGTCCATTTCNTCCCAGAAACCGGTAACCTGGCTGCGGGGGACCAGCGCATCGGCGTCGCCGTGGCANACCAGGATCCGCGGCATAATNGGCTTGTCGGCGGGCAGGGCGGTTTCGAGCAGGCCGTGAAAGCTCNCCACGGCAGCGAGATCCTGNCCGTCGCGCGCCATTTCGAGCACTGCCATNCCGCCGAGGCAGAAACCGATCGCCATTTGCGGCACANCGGGTTCGAGCCGGCGCAGAAGATCGAGCGTGGCNCGCAGGCGCTGGCGCATTGCCGGCGGNTCACCGCGCAGCCGGCCCATGGCGGCAAAAGCCTGGTCGGCATCGGACGGGGNTTCGGGCCCGTAGAAATCGCCGATNAGCACTGCGTAACCGGCATCGACGAGTGCNGCGGCCTTCGCCTCGACCGCGGGGGTGGTGTTCATGAAGGTCGGATAGATCGCCACCGCGGCGCGGGCCGGGACGGCGGGCCGCGCGTANAGCGCGGTCAGCGCGACCGCGCCGTCTTCATATCCGACCTTCTCGAAAGGCATCACTCGGGCAGGAAATCGGGCACCGACAGGTACCGTTCGCCAGTGTCGTAATTGAAGCCCAGCACGCGCGATCCGGCAGGCAGATCGGCCAGTTTCTGCNTNATTGCGGCCAATGTCGCGCCGCTGGAGATACCCACCAGCANGCCTTCCTTCGCAGCGCACTGGCGGGCCATTTCCTTGGCATCCTCGGGATCGACCTGNATCGCGCCGTCGATTGCCTGAGTGTGCAGATTGTCGGGGACGAAGCCGGCGCCGATGCCCTGGATCGGNTGCGGGCCGGGCTGGCCGCCGCTGATTACCGGCGAGCCCTGCGGTTCGACCGCATAGGCTTTCATCGCGCTCCAGCTCTGCTTGAGCACCTCAGCGCAACCGGTCAGGTGCCCACCGGTGCCGACCCCGGTGATCATCGCATCGATCGGCGTATCGGCGAAGTCATCGAGGATTTCCTTGGCGGTCGTGCGCGCGTGGACCTTCCAGTTGCTTTCATTGTCGAACTGGCTGGGCATCCAGGCGCCTTCGGTCTGTTCGACCAGTTCCTGCGCGCGTTCGATCGCGCCCTTCATGCCCTTTTCCTTGGGCGTCAGGTCGAAGGTCGCGCCATAGGCCAGCATCAGCCGGCGGCGTTCGACGCTCATGCTTTCGGGCATGACCAGCACCAGCTTGTAACCCTTGACCGCGGCAGTCATCGCGAGGCCGATCCCGGTGTTGCCGCTGGTGGGTTCGACGATCGTGCCGCCGGGCTTGAGCTTGCCCGCCGCTTCGGCATCCTCGATCATCGCGAGGCCGATGCGGTCCTTGATCGAACCGCCCGGATTGGCGCGCTCGTTCTTCACCCAGACCTCGTGGTCGGGGAACAGGCGCGACAGGCGAATGTGGGCGGTATCGCCGATCGTGGCGAGGACGGAGTCGGCTTTCATGGCATCTGCTCCTGCAATTTCTCTTCGGGGGGAGTGTCTAACAATTCGTCAGGCGGGTCAAAGGTCCGCGTTGTCCGCAGGACGGGAAAAATTCGCGACCACAGCGCGACCGTGGCGATCGCGCCGACCCCGCCGCCGACCACCGCGATCACCGGGCCGAACAGGAAGGCGAGGCTGCCCGAGAAGAAATCGCCGAATTCGTTCGACGCGCTGATCGTCAGCAGGCTGACCGAGGACACGCGGCCGCGCTTATCGTCGGGCGTGTGCAGCTGGATCAGCGACTGGCGGATATAGACGCTGAACATGTCCGCCGCACCGATGATGAACAGCATGGCGAGGCTGAGCGGCATCGTCTTGGAGAGCCCGAAGACCACCGTGGCCAGTCCGAATACCGCCACCGCCCACAGCATCTTGGGCCCGACATTGGTCTTGAGCGGACGGAAGCTGAACCACAGCGCGGTAAGCGCGGCGCCCACTGCCGGCGCCATCGCCAGCTGCGCCAGCCCGGTTTCGCCGACCTCCAGGATATCGCGCGCATAGACGGGGAACAGCGCAGTCGCCCCGGCGAGAAAGACCGCGAACAGGTCGAGCGTGATCGCGCCCAGCACCATCTTGTTGCGGACCACGTAGCGCAGCCCTTCGACCATCTGGTGGATCGGGCGCCTGTTCGCCGCGCGNGCCGGCTGCTGCACCTTGCCGATGAAGCTCAGCGCGGCCAGCGATACCGCGAACAGCGCGAAGGCGGTGATATAGGGCAGGGCGGGCANNATGGCGTAGGTGTAGCCGCCGATCGCCGGGCCCACGATCATCCCGACCTGCCAGGCGATGCTCGACAGCGCGATGGCGTTGGGCAGGATCGNCTTGGGTACCAGATTGGGGGCCAGCGCGGACAGCGCGGGNCCGTTGAACGCGCGGACGATCCCGAGCACGATCGCCACGCCGAACAATACGGTCACTGTCAGCGTCNCGCTCCAGGTGAACCAGGCGAGGGTGCCCGCGCAGCCCAGCTGGGCAAGCACGGTCAGGCGGGCGATGTTGCGCCGGTCGAAATGATCCGCCGCCCAGCCGGAAAAGGGCGTGAGCAGGAACAGCGGGATGAATTGCAGCAGACCGATCAGCGCCAGTTGGCCCGATGCCGCGCCGACCCCCATCCCGCCGTCGCGTGCCAGATTGTAGGTCTGCCAGCCGATGATCAGCATCATCGCATATTGCGCCAGCGTCATCGACAGGCGGCTGAGCCAGTAGGCGCGGAAGTTCGCGATCCTGAGGGGCGATGCGTCGGGGGAAAGCTTGCTTGTGTCGTTCACCCCGGACGCATGGCAGGCCCGCCTTCGGTTGTGAAGACGGGCCTGCTTGTCGTTCTAGAAGAAGCGGTTGGAAATCAGCGCAGCTTGCGCAGCCGCGGATTGGGCTGCAGCGTGTCGATCATCGCCAGGAAATCGTCGACCCGGATGATCCGTTCGAACTGGAAGCCGGCGCGGTTGTCGCGGATCCAGATGCAATAGGCTTCGATCCGGCCGATGACCGGCAAGCGCACGATCACGCGCTCGCCGCGGGCGATGTCTTCCGCATTGTCGATCATGAAGCCGTTGGAGGAGACGTTGGCGATATGCAGGTGCACGTCGCCTTTTCCGAAATGTTCGGCGATGACGGGATGGTCGACCGGATGACGCGCCATCCGGCGCTGGTCGGTTACGCTCAGTTGTGCTCCGACAGTCATGCTGGCGTTCCCTTTGAAGTGCTTAAGACGAAATATACTATGCGCGGAAAAGTCTTCCAAATGGTAAACAATCGGGGCCTTTCGACGTTCCTGATGCTCGCTTCGCCGCTTATTGCGCGCGGATGATTGCGTGCTTCTTCTTGCCCAGGCTGAGCTTGCATTCGCTGCCTTGCGCGACCGTTACCAGATGCCCCGGTTCGGTGATCACTGCCCCGTCGAGCTTGACCGCGCCTTCGGCCAGCTTTCGCTTGGCCTCGCCGTTCGAAGCGGTGAAGCCGAGCTCGGTGAGCACCGCGCCGATCCGCATGCCGTCCGCGCCCACNGCAAGCGTCGGCAGATCGCTGCCCGCGCCGCCGCCGGCGAAGGTCTCGGCCGCGGTGCGCTCGGCGAGCCGCGCGGCTTCGGCACCCCGAACGAGCGTGGTTACTTCATTGGCAAGAACCGTCTTGGCTTCGTTGATCTGCGCGCCTTCGAGCGCTTCGAGCCGGGCGATTTCAGCCAGGTCGAGGTCGGTGAACAGCCGCAGGAAGCGGCCCACGTCGCGGTCGTCGACATTGCGCCAGTATTGCCAGAAGTCGTAATTCGGCAGCTGCGCTTCGTTGAGCCAGACCGCGCCCGAGGCGGTCTTGCCCATCTTGCCGCCATCGGCGGTGGTCAGCAGCGGCGTGGTCAGGCCGAACAGCTCGCTTCCATCCATCCGGCGGCCGAGCTCCATCCCGTTGACGATATTGCCCCACTGGTCGCTGCCGCCCATCTGCAGCCGCACGCCCATGTCCTGCGCCAGGTGACGGAAGTCGTATCCCTGCAGGATCATGTAGTTGAATTCGAGAAAGGTCATCGGCTGCTCGCGCTCGAGCCGCAGCCGCACCGAATCGAAAGTCAGCATCCGGTTGACGGTGAAATGTGTGCCGACCTTCTGCAGCATCTCGATATAGCCGAGTTCGCCCAGCCAGTCCTGGTTGTCGACCATGACTGCATCGGTCGGCCCCTCGCCGAAGGTCAGCAACCGTTCGAAGACGGTGCGGATCCCCTCGATATTGGCTGCGATCGTCTCGTCGGTGAGCATTTTGCGACTCTCGTCGCGGCCGGTCGGATCGCCGATCCGCGTGGTCCCGCCGCCCATCAAGACGATCGGCTTGTGGCCCGCCTGCTGGAGGCGCCGCAGCATCATGATCTGGACGAGGCTGCCGATGTGGAGCGACGGCGCGGTGGCATCGAAACCGATATAGCCGGGGACGATCTGCCTGGCGGCAAGCGCATCGAGCCCTGCGGCATCGGTGACCTGGTGGATATAGCCGCGCTCGTCGAGCACGCGCATGAGTTCGGACGTATAGTTGTTCATGACGAGGCGCGCGCTAGCAGGTAAGGGGCGGCATGCAAATCTATCGATTGGAACCGCATCCGGCATGCCCTGCACTGGGGGTAACGGCGGTGGAGGCGCGCGTGACCGCGCACGATGCCAACTGGCTGACGCTGCGCTGGCGGATCGAGGCTGCGCATGATCTCGTCCTCCCCGGATTTGCCGGCAAGGGACGCGCCGACGGACTGTGGCAGACCACCTGCTTCGAGCTGTTCCTGCGGCCCGATGGGGACACCGCCTATCACGAATTCAATCTGTCGCCCTCCGAGCGCTGGAATGCCTACCGCTTCTCGGCCCCGCGCGACGGCATGAGCGAATGGCCGATGCCNCGCGATGCGGTCTGNACGATGCGCCCGGGCGGCAAGTTCGCGATCTTCGATGCCGCGCTGCCCGCCGCGGGGCTGCCGCAGACGGAATGCGCGATGGGCATCAGCTGCGTGATCGAGGAGACCGGCGGGCACAAGAGCTACTGGGCGCTCGCTCATGGCAGNGAGGCGCCCGATTTCCANGATCCGTCTTGCTTCACCGCGCGGCTTGGGGCAGCTAGCGCGCCATGAAATTCGGCATCGATCGGCTCGTCACGGAAGAGCAACTGCGCAAGCCGCTGGAAGGGCGCCGGGTCGCGCTGGTCGCGCATCCTGCCTCGGTAACCGCGGGCCTCACGCATTCGCTCGACGCGCTGATCGACCGCGGGGTCAATGTGACCTCCGCCTTCGGTCCGCAGCACGGGCTCAAGGGCGACAAGCAGGACAACATGGTCGAGACCGGGGACGAAGTCGATCCGCACTACGGCATCCCCGTTTTCAGCCTCTACGGCGAAGTACGGCGCCCCACCGCGCAGATGATGGACAGCGCCGACGTCTTCCTGTTCGACCTGCAGGACCTCGGCTGCCGGATCTACACCTTCGTCACCACGCTGCTGTATCTGCTCGAGGAGGCGGCGAAGACGGGCAAGTCGGTATGGGTGCTCGACCGCCCCAATCCNGCCGGTGGGCCGGTGGAAGGAACCCTGCTCGAACCCGGTCAGGAGAGCTTCGTCGGAGCCGCGCCGATGGTGATGCGTCACGGGCTGACCATGGGCGAAATGGCGCGCTGGTTCGTCGCGCATTTCAAGCTCGACGTGGATCTGCAGGTGATCGAGATGCAGGGCTGGTCGCCCGGCCGTGCCCCCGGCTATGGCTGGCCCGAAAGCCGCATCTGGATCAATCCGAGCCCCAATGCGGCCAGCCTTAACATGGCGCGGGCCTATGCCGGCACCGTCATGCTCGAAGGCACCACGCTGAGCGAGGGCCGGGGGACGACCCGGCCGCTGGAAGTCCTGTTCGGGGCGCCCGACGTGGATGCCAAGGCAGTGCTGGCCGAAATGCATCGTCTGGCCCCGGTCTGGATGCGCGGTTCGGCGCTTCGCGAATGCTGGTTCGAACCGACTTTCCACAAGCACGCGGGCGCGCTGTGCAACGGGCTGATGATCCATGCCGAAGGCGAGTTCTACGATCACCACGCGTTCCGCCCGTGGCGATTGCAGGCGCTGGCCTTCAAGGCCATCCGCGCTCTCTATCCCGACTATCCGATCTGGCGCGATTTCCCTTACGAATACGAACTCGACCGCCTGGCGATCGATGTGATCAACGGGGGTTCGGTGCTGCGCGAATGGGTCGACGACAGTGAAGCCGTTCCCGACGATCTCGACCGGGTCGCCAGCGCGGACGAAGCCGCCTGGCGCGAATCGATCGCAGCGCATCTGGCCTACGGATAATGGCGGGCAATGCCGACGCGCTGTCGCGTCGCGCGGCCTCATTGTATCGCGCCTCGCGTTTCGAGGCCGCTTTGCAAG
>FUFK010610694.1_pt1 | contig 21794 bp, 21 predicted proteins | sample 1021851 | NCBI WGS metagenome assembly FUFK01 (sample SAMEA51879418, study PRJEB19060) | metagenome
TGTCATTGAAATTTTAAAAAAAGTATCGACTGATGGAATAAAAGTTTTTCTAATGCACGGTAATAGAGACTTTTTAATTGGAGAAAATTTTTGCTCATCTATAAAAGCGAAACTTCTTTCTGATTATCATATTTATGAAGATGGAGCTTCTAAGATACTCCTTCTTCATGGAGATACCCTTTGCACAGATGACGTTAGATATCAGGAATTTAGAAAACTTGTTAGGGATAAGAGTTGGCGAGATGACTTTTTATCTAAATCTTTACAAGAAAGATTTGATATTGCATCTGGTTTAAGAGAAATGAGCAACGAAGAAACTGGTAATAAAAAAAATGAAATTATGGATGTTAATCGTGAATCTGTCTTAAAAATTAGTAGTGAATTTAGCATAAACAAAATGATTCATGGACATACTCATAGACCCTTCATTCATAAAGATGAAAACCTTGTAAGAGTGGTCTTAAGTGATTGGGAAAATGAGGTTAACTATGCAACGGTAATTGATGGAGAGATTTCTTTAGAAACTTTTTAAGCTTTTTTCTGCTCGAGAGGATCTTTAAAGTACTTTGAATAATGAGCATCAGATAAAGCTAAAAGTTCTTCTTCTAAATCTCTCTTAAGTATTTCTAGGTTCATGCTTTCATCATGAAAAGTTATTCCAAAATCACTCAGATCTTCAAAACTTTCACTTACAAGTTTAATTAAATCGAAAATTTGGCAGTACTCATTAAGATCTGTTTTTATTTTTAAATCTAATTCGGCGATTTTTGTAGATAGTTTTTTTGAGTTTATTTTTTTTATTTTTGAATAAATAATTTGAGTTTTTAAAGATTCCAATCTCGTCCAAATTGCATCTTTTTCATCTTCGTCGTATTTATTCCAGTTGATTACCTCGAAGTAAAACCTTTTGCACCCCCTACAAACTTCGTCTCCATATGTCGTAGAACATATTCCAACGCATGGGGTTCTAGTCTTCTTCTGCATAAAGGGTATACTAGCAACTTTTTTAGGGGTTTATGTTAGAAGCATATAAAAAAATTGAAAAAGAAAGAGCCGAACTTGGCATTCCGCCAGAACCACTCGATGCTGAACAAACTGCTGATCTTGTTGAGCTAATCAAAGAGAACTCTGATGACGGAGAATTATTACTAGATTTGTTAATCAATAGAGTTCCTGCTGGAGTAGACGATGCTGCCTATGTAAAAGCAGCATTTCTTAATGATATCGCCACAAAAAAGATCACATGTGATTTGATTGATCCCACAAAAGCTACTTTTTACCTAGGAACTATGCTCGGTGGTTACAATGTTGAACCTCTTATTAATCTTCTCGATGATGACGAATGTGGAAATGAGGCTGTTAAAGCACTTTCACAGACTTTATTGGTTTTCGATGCATTCAATGACGTAGCAGAAAAATCAAAAGATTCTTCGAATGCAGCAAAAGTTTTAAAATCTTGGGCAGAAGCAGAATGGTTTACATCCAAACCCGAAGTTCCTCAATCAATAACTACGACTGTTTTTAAAGTTCCTGGCGAAACAAACACTGACGATCTTTCTCCTGCACCGGATGCTTGGTCAAGACCAGATATTCCATTGCATGCTTTGGCGATGTACAAAATGCCAAGACAAGGTTTGTCTAATGATCCTCTTGGAGAAATAAAAAAATTAAAAGAAAAAGGTCATCCTGTATGTCTGGTAGGTGATGTGGTTGGTACTGGATCTTCTAGAAAATCGGCTACAAATTCAGTCTTATGGCATATGGGAGATGATATTCCTTTCATCCCAAATAAAAGAACAGGAGGCATATGCATAGGAACCAAAATAGCTCCTATTTTCTTTAATACAATGGAAGATGCCGGCACTCTTGTTTTCGAAGCAGATGTTGAAAAAATGGAATCTGGTGATGTGATAACAATATTTCCTCACGAAGGAAAAATTGAAAATGAGAGCTCTGAAAACATATCGTCTTTTGAACTTAAGTCAGAAACTTTTCTAGATGAAGTAAGAGCTGGCGGAAGAATACCGCTGATAATTGGTAGAAGCTTGACTGATAAAGCCAGGGACTTTTTGAACTTGCCAGCAACAGATGTATTTGTGAGACCGGGGAAAGCAGATGAATCAAACGACGGCTATACTCTTGCTCAAAAAATTGTTGGTAAAGCTTGTGGTGTTGAAGGCATCAGACCTGGCACCTATTGTGAACCAATTATGACTACAGTTGGTTCTCAAGATACCACTGGACCAATGACTAGAGATGAACTTAAGGAACTAGCTTGTTTGGGTTTCACATCTGATTTAGTTATGCAGTCTTTTTGTCATACCGCTGCATATCCTAAGCCTGTTGATATAGAAACACAGCACACTTTGCCAGAATTTATCAAAACGCGTGGTGGAGTTGCTTTGCAACCCGGAGACGGGATCATTCATTCTTGGTTAAATAGAATGCTACTTCCAGATACTGTTGGAACTGGGGGAGATTCCCATACTAGATTCCCAATAGGAATTAGTTTTCCAGCTGGATCTGGACTTGTAGCATTTGGAGCAGCTTTAGGCGTGATTCCTTTAGATATGCCTGAATCTGTCTTGGTAAGGTTTTCTGGAGAAATGCAACCTGGAATAACTCTTAGAGACCTTGTAAACGCTATTCCTTATGCAGCTATTCAAAAAGGTCTTCTCACTGTTGAGAAAGAAGGAAAGAAAAATATTTTCTCTGGTAGATGTCTTGAAATTGAAGGATTACCAAATTTAAAAATTGAACAAGCTTTTGAGTTGTCCGATGCTTCTGCAGAAAGATCTGCATCTGGATGTACTGTTCTTTTAGATGAAGAACCAATTTTAGAATATCTAAAATCAAATATAGTTCTTTTGAGGTGGCTGATCTCTGAGGGATATGGAGATGCAAGGACCTTGGAAAGAAGAGCTCAAAAAATGGAACAATGGATTCAAAATCCTGTCTTACTTAAACCAGATAATAATGCCAAGTATGCAGCCACAATTGAAATTGATCTAAATGAAATAAAAGAACCTCTTTTAGCTTGTCCAAATGATCCAGACGATATAAAAACACTTTCTGAAATTGGAGAAGATAAAATTGATGAGGTATTCATCGGTTCTTGTATGACAAATATTGGCCATTTCAGAGCTGCTGGAAAACTTTTAAAGGATACCTCTTCGCTTCCAACAAGATTATGGATTTCTCCTCCCACCAGAATGGATAAGTTTCAACTTGAACAGGAAGGCTTCTATGATATTTTCAAAAAAGCTGGGGTAAGAACTGAAGTTCCTGGATGTTCTTTATGTATGGGTAATCAAGCAAGAGTTGAACCTAATGCAACCGTCGTATCAACCTCAACAAGGAACTTTCCAAACAGACTGGGTGATGGCGCTGATGTATATCTCGCTTCGGCGGAACTTGCAGCGATTTCATCTATTCTTGGAAAACTTCCCACCAATGATGAATATCAGAGTTTTATGTCTGAAATAAATACTATGTCAGCTGACATTTTTCGATACATGAATTTTAACGAAATCAAGAGCTATAAAGATGCAGCTGATAATGCAAAACTTCCAGCTGTGACTATCGAATCTAATTAGATTTTATTTGAATCAGATCTCAAGACCTCAAGATTTTTCAAGTAATCAGAAGAAACTTGATCATCTAAATATTGACCATCAAAGATAGAGGTTTCAAAATTTTCTATCTCTTTATTTCCTTCTTTAGCGCTTCTAATAAGATCTTCTAAATTTTGATAAACCAGCCAATCGGCTCCTATATATTCTGCAATTTGATCTTCATCTTTTTGATGAGCAATCAACTCGGTAGTTGCAGCCATATCAATTCCATAAACATTTTGAAATCTAATTGGAGGTGCTGCAGATGCAAAAAAAACTTTTTTTGCTCCAGCTTCTCTAGCCATTTCTACTATTTGCTTACTTGTAGTTCCTCTAACAATTGAATCATCTACAAGAAGAACATTTTTGCCTTCAAATTCCATAGTAATTGGATTAAGTTTTCTCTTAACAGATTTTCTTCGCATCTCTTGTTTGGGCATGATAAACGTCCTTCCGATATATCTATTCTTCACAAAACCCTCTCTGTAAGGTAAACCAAGTTTCTTTGCTACTTCGTTTGCTGATGTTGTGCTGCTTTCAGGGATGGGTATAACTACATCTATTTCGTGTTCAGGATACAGACCAAGTATTTTTTCGCCAAGGTAAGTGCCCATTCTTTGTCTAGCTTTATGAACAGATACTTTATCAATAACTGAATCAGGTCTAGCTAAATAAACGTATTCAAAAATACACGGGCTATGCTTTGCTGCCTTTTGACTTTTGGATCTGCTCATTTTTCCTTCTTTTGAAATAAAAATTGTTTCACCAGCCGCAATGTCATCAATGATTTTAAAATCAAGTGCGTCAATTGCTGCGCTTTCGGAGGCAATCATATATTCTGCCCCCATAAGATCCTCATCCCTCTTACCTATGATTAAAGGTCTTATTCCGTGGGGGTCTCTAACTGCTACTAATCCCACATTGTTGATCATAATTATTATTGAGTATGCTCCAGATAATCTTGATTGCATCCTTGTAACAGCCTCGAAAATTTCTTCTTTAGAAGGTTGAACACCTCCAATCTGTTGCAGCTCATGAGCAAAAATATTAAGGATTACTTCTGAATCTGAATTTGTATTTAAGTGCCTTCTATCTGTCTCAGCAAGTTCTTCGCATAGAGAATCTGTATTCACTAAATTGCCATTATGAACAATACTTATACCGTATGGTGAATTTACATACATAGGTTGAGCTAACTCCCTTGAAGCCCCACCGGCAGTGGGGTATCTAACATGTGCAATACCAATTTTCCCAGTGAGTGACTGAATATGATGCTCTCTAAAAACCTCTCTAACTAGGCCAAGTTGTTTTCTTGAATTTAATCTTTTTTCCTCTGAAGTAGCTATACCAGCTGCATCTTGCCCTCGATGCTGAATTACTGTGAGAGCCTCATAAAGATCTGAAGCAACCTCATTTTTTGAGACAATCCCTACTACACCGCACATTTTTATTGAATCTTTTTGTTTATAGAATCTAGATTTTCTTGAAGTGGAAATTTTACCCCTTTAATTTTTTCAGGAACATCATATTCTTCAATTAATTTTGAAATTTCGATGATATGGTAAGAAAAATAACTTTCCTCCCACCATTCTTTATTTGCTAACTCTTCCTTTGAAATCAAAAAAATAAATACTAAAACAACTAAGGCTCTCAATGCTCCGAAAGCTGATCCTAAAAACCTATCAAAAAATGAAAGACCGATAAGCTTCATTCCTTTTGAAATAATATTTCCAATAAGTCTGAATATAATAAAAGCACAAATAAAAATAATGATTGAACTTAAAATTTCTTTAGTGAATTCATTAAGGTTATTTAAAGGCAATACCGAAGATAAATTTAGTCTAAAGAAATATGCAAGAAAAATTGAACCTACCCACTCAACCACAGAAAATATTTCTTTTATTAAACCTTTAAAAGTTCCTACAACAAGAGAAAAAATAAATATTCCTGCCAATAAGAAATCAATCCAATTTAAAGAAATATCTCCTTCAAGAATATCCATGATTGATTCTACATCATACTAAATTTGATTCTAGAAACTCTCCGACTAAATAGAATGATCCATAAATAATTATCGCATCGAATTCATTTTTATTTTTTATTTTCTTATAAGTAACTTCTAGACTTTCACCGTAAGAACCAATACTTTCATTATTTACTGATGCTAAGAATTGCTCTGGATTAATTAATCTTCTTTCTTTACATCTAGGAAAATGCCAACAGTCAATTATTTCTTTAAGAGGAGAAATAAGATCATAACTATTCTTTGAAGATGCGAAAATTGCAGCAGTTTTTTTACCTTCAATTTTTTTTAGGAGTTCTTTTTTTAATTTCTCTAATGCAGACAAGTTGTGGCAAACGTCTAGCAAGATATATGGATCTTCTGAGATAACTTCACATCTTCCTTTAATAGAAAAAGAATCCAAAGCTTTTTGAATTTGGTTTTCTGAAATCTTGAATCCTAAACTTAAGAATGATCTTATAGCGATCGCTATAGATGATGAATCTATATTTTGTTTATCTTCAAATTTGAATTGATTCTTCTTATCAAGATATAAAATGCTTTCTTTTTTTATCTTTACTTCGAAATCTTTTTTTAAAAAAGATGAATTAGCATTTTTAATTTTGATTTCTTTTTTTAAAGAATTCGGTACATGGGAATTGCCAAAAATAAATTTTTTATTTTCTTTAATGATTCCAGCTTTTTCTTTTGCAATATTTTCTATTCCTTTCCCTAAAATTTCTTCATGATCAAGTTGAACGTTTGTAATGATAGATAGATCTGCATTTAAAATATTTGTGGGATCTAACCTTCCTCCAATGCCAATTTCTACAATCCAGAGATCAATATTCTCATCATTAAAAATTTTCATCATAGCTAAAGCTAGGTACTGGAAAAAATTAAGTGGGATATCTCCTTTGGCTGCTTTTACACTTTCCAAGGATTTCAAAAATAAGTTGTCCGATATTGGCTCACCATTTATTTTTATTCTTTCGTTAATTCGAATTAAATGAGGCGAGGAAAAAGTACCGACTTTTAAACCTTTCTGTAAACCAAATTGAGTTAATATTTCACCTGTGGTTCCTTTTCCATTGGTGCCAGATATAAGAATAATCTTTCCTCTGGGTTGAATGTTGAGAAGATCATAAACCTTCTGAGGATTTCTAAGGCCCTTTTCAGAGCTATCTTCAGAAAAGAGGAATTTGCTTATCCAAGCTTCAAGCTTCGTCAATCTTTGGAGATAATTTTGATACTAAATTATAAATTTTTTCTTTTAATTCGGATCTAGACACAATCATATCGATCATTCCATGCTTTAAAAGAAATTCACTTTTTTGAAAACCTTCAGGTAATTTAACCCGTACAGTTTGCTCAATGACTCTTGGTCCTGTAAACCCAACCTGAGCTTTCGGTTCAGCTATATTTACATCTCCCAACATGGCAAGACTCGCTGCGACGCCTCCATAAATTGGGTCGGTAAGTACTGATATGAAAGGCAGCTTAGCTTGCTTAAGATCATTAAGAGCAGCAGCTGTTTTTGCCATTTGAAAGAGAGAAATAAGAGATTCTTGCATTCTTGCTCCTCCACTTGTTGAGAAGCAAATAAAAGGTAGCTTCTTTTCGACTGCGCAATAAACTGCATCAGTAAATTTTTGACCTACCACTGAACCCATTGATCCGCCCATGAATCTGAATTCAAATGCTGCGGCGACCATTTCTCTGTCTTTGACTTTACCGTAAGCGGATATAATGGCTTCCTTTTCGTTAATTTTATTTTTAGATTCAGAAATTCGGTCTTTGTACTTTTTAGTATCTTTGAAATCTAGCCAATCCTTGGTTTCTATGTCTTCTGAAATTTCTTGATACTCATTATTATCAAAGAAATAGCTCAATCTATGCCTTGCTCCAATTCTTATGTGATGGTCGCAGTTCGAGCAAACATAAAAATTTTCTTCTAAATCTGGTCCATAAATTATCTCATTACAATTTGGGCAACTCTGCCAGAGCCCTTGAGGGATTGGACTAGGTCTTTCTTCAGGATTTTGTCTGATAAAGGAAGGAAGAATTTTATCAAACCATTTTTTCATTTTTTTCTAACATCCCTTCTAAACTTTCTTAGAGACTTTTCTAAAAAATTCAGTGAGTCATTCAATCTAAAATTATTTTGCTGAACAATATCAATTAATCTACTTCCAATAACCACACCATCAGATATTTTTGACATTTTTTGAGCAATCTCCCCTTCTTTTATTCCGAATCCTACCACAACAGGAAGTTTTGTTTTTGATTTGATGTATTTAACGTTATCTTGCACTTCTTTGAAATTTGAAAGTTTAGCTCCTGTTACTCCCCTAAAAGAGACATAATAGAGAAAACCACTAGAAAATTTCACTATTTTTTCGATTGTTTTTTTGGGTGTTGTAGGAGAAATTAGCCTGATTAAATCCAAATCAATATCTTTAAGTTTATTATAAAAAAATTCGCTTTCTTCGTAGGGCAGATCCACAATGATCAAACCATCAACTCCAGCATTTTTTATTTTTTTGAACAGACTCTCTCCCTGAGAGAGAAAATTATTCATGTAACCCATGAGTACAATGGGCTTATCTTGATTATGGATTCTCAACTCCTTAACTAAAGATAATATTTTTTTAAAGCTAATATCGGAGCTTAATGCTCTCTCATGAGAGCGCTGAATAACAGATCCTTCAGCCATAGGATCCGAGAAAGGAACTCCAATTTCTATGATGTCTGCATGAGATAATAAGCTGAGAAAAACTTTTTTTGAAAAATTTAAATTATTATCGCCAGCTACATAATATGTTATTAGTGTCTTTGACTCTTGATTTTCTGCCCTTTCAAAAGAGTCTTTGATTCTTCCCATTTTAGATCAGAAATTTATTCCATCAGCTTTCGCCACTGATTGCATGTCTTTGTCTCCTCTGCCAGATAAATTGACAACCACAATGTCTGATTTTTTCAACTTTTTAGCATTTTTAGACACCCAGGCTAAGGCATGTGAAGTCTCTAACGCTGGCATTATTCCTTCAACTCGACTTAAATCATGGAAAGCTTTAAGAGCCTCTTTATCTGTAGCTGCTTCATAATGCACTCTGCCCATATCTTTCAAGAAAGAATGTTCAGGACCTACCCCAGGATAATCTAGCCCAGCTGAAACTGAATGGGTTCCCAAAATTTGACCGTCTGAGTTTTGCATTAAATAAGTTTTCATTCCATGCAGCACTCCTGGAGATCCATCGCTTAAGGGTGCAGCATGCTTACCTGAACTTAACCCAGATCCTGCGGCCTCGACTCCAATTAAATCTACCTCTTTGTCCTTAATAAAAGGATAAAAAATTCCCATGGCATTAGAACCTCCTCCAACGCAAGCGACTATTTTATCTGGATACCTTCCAAAAAGGGTTTTTGATTGTTTTTTTAGTTCTGTACCAACGATCGAATTGAAATCCCTAACAATCATAGGATAGGGATGAGGGCCGGCTACACTTCCAATGATGTAATGAGTATCGTCTATATAGGAAACCCAATCTCTCATGGCCTCATTCATTGCATCTTTTAATGTCGATGTCCCTGAAGAAACCGGACATACTTCTGCTCCCATTAATTTCATTCTATAGACATTCTGTGCCTGTCTTTCGATATCCTCAGATCCCATAAAAATTATGCATTCTATTCCATGACGCGCGCACACAGCTGCAGTTGCAACGCCATGTTGTCCTGCTCCGGTCTCTGCAATAATTCTTTTCTTGCCCATTTTCTTTGCTAANAGAACTTGGCCAACAGTATTATTAATTTTGTGAGCCCCTGTATGATTTAAATCTTCCCTCTTGAGGAAAACTTTGGCTCCATTGAGTTTATCAGTCCATCTCTTTGCAAAATATAGAGGCGAAGGTCTTCCTACAAAGGTTTGCAGATCATTGGTTAACTCTTCCTGAAATTTTTTATCGTTTTTAATCTTTTTATATAAAGATTCTAGTTCTTCTAATGCAGAAATTAAGGTTTCTGAAACGTACCTGCCTCCAAATGAACCAAATCGTCCATTTTTGTCAGGATAATTGTAATTATTAGTTTTATTTGCCATTTTTTTTCAAAACCTTAAAAAAAGTCTCAATTTTTTCTATATCTTTTATTGCTTCCTTCGACTCTAGTCCAGAATTTACATCAATTCCAAAAATATTATGCTTTTTACTTAACAAATCAGAAACGTTACTAGAATTAATGCCTCCTGCAACGATTATTTTTTCTTTTTCTGTTTTTGGAATAAGCTTCCAATCAAAAGCAATCCCTGTTCCACCCTTTTGAACTGAATTACCCGAATCAATTAAAAAAGCATGAGCACTAGAGTACAAATCCATATAGTTTTTCCAATACCTTAAGTTATAGGCATGAAATGCTTTAATGTATTTTCTACCAAATGATTCACAAAACCCAGCCGGCTCCTCTCCATGAAATTGAATTATTGAATTAGGAAATTTTTCAATAACTGTTTTAACTTCTTTCTCACTGGGATTAACAAATACAAAAACTATATCTAGTTCCTTATCTAAATTTTCCTGAATTTTGAGTGGTACATCCAATTCAACAAACCTGGGTGATTTTTCATATCTAATAAACCCAAGTGCATCAGCTCCTAAATTTGAACAAAGCAATCCAGATTCTGTGTCATTTATTCCGCAAATTTTTGTATAGATACTCATGTTTTCAAAAGATAAATGAACTATGTTCAAAATTAATACAGGGTATCTTCATTTCTTTAGGATATTCGGGGCCAAAATAAAATAAACCTTTGGACGTAATTGTTTTACCTGCTAAGTTTCTGTCTTTAGCAGCTAGGATTTTTTTCATGATATCTGGATTTAAATTATCATCGGATATCATAATTAGGGTACCCATAATAATTCTTATCATATTATGTAAAAATGCATTCCCGGTAATATCAAAAAAAATAAATTCTCCCTTCCTTGAAATTTTAATTGATTCAATATTTCTAAAAGGACTTTGAGATTGACATGAAGATGAACGAAAAGAACTAAAATTATTTTCTCCAATCAAAAATTTAGAAGCTTTTTTTAACTTACTAACATTAATTTTCTTTTGAACAGATAAAGAATAATTACTCGAAAAAACAGAACCGGTTGATCTTTCTTCAATGACGTACCTATACCTTCTTTTAATGGCTGAAAATCTCGCACTGAAATCTTTATCAACTTTTTTTATCCAAATTGCTTTAACTTGAGGACCCATTAAGGAATTAAGCCCCTTGAGGAAAGATTCATCGGTTCTACTTTTGCTTGTCTCAAAATGTACAGTTTGATTCAGCGCGTGGACGCCGGAATCAGTCCTTCCTGAGCAAATTGTTGATATTTTCTGATCAAGAAATTTTGATAGTGATTTTTCAACGATATCTTGTACGGTTGTGTGACCCTTTTTTTGTCTTTGCCAGCCTTTTAAATTTGTACCTATGTACTCTAACCCAAGCGCGTACTTCTTAACTTCCTTGATCATTTATCTTTTGAAGAAGAGAGTCGGCTTTATTTTTTTGTTCAAAATTAGGGCTTAAATCAAAAACCTCATAAATNATAGCTTTTGCATCGTATGCTTTCCCCATTTCGATATAACTAACGGCTAAATTTAATCTTGCATCAATAGGGTCGCCAACCTCTGCATACTCATCATTGAGCAATTCATGCGACTTATTTTTAATGAGTGAAGAAAGGATTTGGTAACTATTCCAAGCTGCTCCTTTTCTTAAATTATCAGAGACAATCCAAAAATTTGCTCTATTATCTTTCCATAAATCCTTTCTTAATCTGCCAATAAAAACTTCATTGGATTTTTCAGCATGAGTAACTGGAGTTGGGAAAAAATCTTCATCGGAATCACACAGTATGAGTCCATTTTGATTATTAATTGAATCTTTAACTTCTTCTAAATTAATTTCTTTTTCTGTTTCCAAATGTATGACTTCTCCATGACCTCTTTGAACTGGAACTCTTACGCATGTTGCTGATACCTCAATGTCATCAGAAAATATCTTCTTTGTCTCGGTCGTAAGTTTCATTTCTTCTTCTGAATAATTATTTTCTAAGATATCGCCAGCAAGAGGCAATGTATTGAAAGCTATTTGCACTGGGTAAACATTATTAGAATATTCTTCGCCATCGAGAATTNTTCGAGATTGTTCTTTAAGTTCTTCAGAGGCTGATTGTCCTGTTCCTGATACTGATTGATAAGTAGCGACGTCTACTCTTTTTATATTAAACAGATCATGAAAAGGCTTTAGAGCAACTACCATTTGGGCAGTGGAGCAATTTGGGTTAGCAATTATTGCAGGCAAATTAAGATCTTCTAATCTAGATCCATTTACTTCAGGAACAATGAGTTCAAGATCGTCTCTGTTTCTAAAAAAAGATGAATTATCTATGACAGTGCAACCTTTCTCGATAGCTTGAGATGCGTGAGATTCAGCAACTGATGATCCGGCTGAAAAAAATGCAACGCTAGCTTTACTAAAATCGAAAAGTTGAAGATCTTCAATTTCTATAATTTTTTCAAAATATTTAATTGCTTTGCCTGCAGATTTAGATGAAGCAACCAAAAAAAGATTTTCGGCGGGAAACTGCTGTTCTGCAAGGATTCTCAAAAATTCTCTTCCAACCGCGCCCGTGGCACCTACTATTGCTAACTTAATATTAGACATGATCGATAATTATTTTTGTTAATTCTCTAGTTGAACAAATTTTACTATTCTTATCAGCAATATCTTTAGTAGCGTATCCATCATTAAGAGTATTTGAGACTGCACTTTTAATCTTTTCTGATATTTCTAATTGATTAAGTGAATACCTAAACATCATCCCAACTGAAAGAATCATCGCGATTGGGTTTACTGTTCCTTGTCCTGCAATATCAGGAGCACTGCCATGAACTGGTTCATACAACCCTTTATTTCTTTTATCCAAGGAAGCAGAAGGAAGCATTCCGATAGATCCAGTAAGCATTGCAGAAATATCAGAGAGGATATCTCCAAATAAGTTGCCTGAAAGAATGACATCAAATTGTTTGGGGTTTTTCACAAGCTGCATGGCAGCGTTGTCGACAAGCATATGACTTAATTCTATATCTGGATAATCTTTCGATACATCTATTACAACTTCCCTCCAAAATTCAGACACTTCAAGAACATTTGATTTATCAACTGAACAAACTTTTTTGTTTCTCAAGGATGCAGAATCAAAAGCAACCCTAGCGATTCTTTCAACTTCATGCCTTTCATAAATCATTGTATTAAAAGCAGAAGATGATTTTTTTTCTCTAGGCTCACCAAAATATATACCGCCAGTGAGCTCTCTTACGATAAGCATATCAAGATCTTTTATGATATCGGGCTTTAAAGATGATGCTTCCAAGGAACTATCAAATAAAATTGCAGGCCTTAGATTTGCAAACAGGCCTAATGAAGATCTCAGTTCTAACAAACCTTTTTCAGGTTTTTCATTAGGAGGAAGTGAATCCCATTTAGGACCTCCCACTGCACCAAATAAGATTGAGTCTGCTTGAGATGCTTGATTCAAAGTTTCATCTGATATCGGTAATCCATGAGTATCAATTGAAGCTCCACCGATAAGACCTTCGATCAAATTGAAGTTAATCTTGAAACTTGATTGGATTTTTTCAAGCAAAGAAATCGCACTTTCCATGATTTCTGGACCCACGCCATCACCGCTTAAAAGAAGTAAATCAATGTCTTTCATTTAAACAACCAAGGTACAGTTTTTTTATAATTTTTCTCAAAATCCTCTATTTTATTCTGATGTTGGAGTGTAAAACCTACTTCATCAATTCCATCTAAAAGAAACTTTTTCTTAAAATCATCCAATTCAAACGGGAATTGCTTTTCCTCTAGATAAATAAATTGATTATGAACATCTACTTCAATGTTAATAGTTTTTTTCTCTGTTATTTGTTTAAAAATTTCATCAATTTTTTCTTTATCTATTTCAATGAGTAAGAGACCATTTTTATAGGAATTATTTTTGAAAATATCAGCAAAAGATGGAGCAATGATAGTTGTAAAGCCGTAATCAGTTAAAGCCCAAACAGCATGCTCCCGACTTGATCCGCAACCAAAATTTTCTCTGGTTATTAAAATATTGCAAGATTTATAAAGATCATGATTAAGAATAAAATCAGGATTTAATTTTCTTTTTGAGTTATCTGAATTCAAATCACCTTTATCAAGATATCTCCAGGCATCGAATAAATTTGGACCAAAGCCAGTTCGCTTTATAGATTTTAAAAATTGCTTAGGGATTATTTGATCTGTATCCACATTAGCTTTATCCAAGAACACTGCCTCTCCAGAAAAAATATTTGAAATAGATTTATTCATGACGAGATATCAATAAAATTTCCAGCTAAAGCTGCAGCTGCTGCCATAGCTGGGCTTACAAGATGAGTTCTACCTAAGTGGCCCTGCCTGCCCTCAAAATTTCTATTAGAAGTAGAAGCGCATCTTTCTTTTTCTCCTAATTGATCTGGATTCATTCCTAAACACATAGAACATCCAGGCTCCCTCCACTCAAATCCACTAGAGATAAAAGTTTCATGCAGACCTTCTTCTTCGGCCTGTTTTTTAACTAATCCTGAGCCTGGAACAATCATAGCTCTTTTTATCTTCTTAGAAATCACATTACCATCTAAAATTTCTGCTGCTTCCCTTAAATCCTCAATTCTTGAATTAGTACATGAGCCTATGAAAATTTGATCAAGAGAGTAATTCTCTAGAGAGTCTCCAGCACTTAAGCCCATGTAGTCCAAAGCTGCCTCAAAGTTATTTCTTTCAGTTTGTGAGGTGTAATCCTCCTTAGATGGTATTCGATCTTTTACTCCTATCACCATTTCAGGTGAAGTTCCCCAAGTAACTTGCGGTTCAATTTCTTCAGCAAAAAAGTTATGAACAGTATCAAAATTGGAGTTTTCATCAGAATGAAATGTTTTCCAGTATTCAAGAGCTATTTCATATTCATTACCTTTTGGGGAATGAGGCTTACTTTTGAGGTAATCAAATGTTTTCTGATCTGGAGCGATCATCCCAGCTCTTGCACCTGCTTCTATAGCCATATTACAAACAGTCATACGTCCTTCCATAGAGAGACTCTCTATTGTAGATCCATCATATTCAATAACGTGACCTGTACCTCCTGCTGTACCAATCTTTCCAATTAAAAACATTGTTAAATCTTTAGCAAAAACATTTTTTTTCAAAGGCCCATTGATAGAGATTCTCATGTTTTTTTGTTTGTTCATGACTAAGCATTGTGTTGCAAGAACGTGCTCAACTTCGCTTGTTCCGATTCCCATTGCAAGACATCCAAATGCACCATGAGTTGAAGTATGTGAATCACCACAAACTATTGTCATGCCTGGTTGCGTAAAACCTTGCTCTGGGCCGACAACATGAACAATTCCTTGGTTCAAATCATTTAGGTCGATTAAATCTATACCAAAATCATGACAATTNATCTGCAGTGCCTGAATTTGATCTCTACTAATGGTATCTTTTATTCCTCTTAATCCATCAGATCTATCTGTTGTGGGTACATTGTGATCAACTGTCGCAACAATAGAATCTACTCTTCTTGGACCAATACCTTTGATCTTCAACCCTTCAAACGCTTGCGGCGAAGTAACTTCATGAACCATGTGAAGATCGATGTAGAGCAAATCACCGTTATCAGATCTACTGCCAACAAAATGAGTATCCCATAACTTATCGTATAGGGTTTTAGGGTTAGGGTTATTCACTTGTAGGAATCGTATAAGATGAGTTTTCTACGTCATTATTTTGAGCACGATTTCTCAGATAATGATCTAATAAAATTATTGCTACCATGGACTCAGCTATTGGGACAGCTCTAAGGCCAACACATGGATCATGGCGACCAATTGATTGAACAGTTGTTTCTTTTCCAGATTTATCGACAGTTTTACCTTCAGTGCTGATACTCGATGTAGGTTTTAAAGCAATTGCAATATCTATTGGCTGGCCTGAAGAAATACCGCCCAAAATTCCGCCTGCGTTGTTGGAAGCAAATCCATCTCGATCTATCTCATCTCTATGTTCGCTTCCTTTTTTTGAAACGACATCAAATCCCAGCCCTAATTCAACTCCTTTAACTGCATTAATACTCATTAACCCGTGAGCCAAATCAGCATCCAACTTATCAAATACTGGTTCTCCCAAACCTGCTGGAACGTTATTCACATTAATTTTTATTTTTGCACCGACAGAATCTCCTGCTTCTCTCAAAGAGGCAATAAGATCTTCTAAAGATTTCAATTTTGTTTTGTCAGGAAAAAAGAAAGCATTGTTGTTGATCTCTTTAAGATCAATTTGATCTGCAATTATTTCCCCTACTTGTTCAACATAACCAGTTATTTCAACTGCTAGATGATCTTTCAAATATTTTTTGGCAATGGCTCCAGCAGCAACTCTCATCACGGTTTCTCTGGCAGAAGCTCTACCGCTGCCTCGATGATCCCTCAATCCATATTTCTTTAAGTAAGTGTAGTCAGCATGAGACGGACGAAAAACATCTTTCAAATTATCGTAGTCTTCACTTTTTTGATCCTCATTAAAGATAATCATTCCAATAGGTGTACCTGTAGTTTTCCCTTCAAAAATACCTGAGAGTATTTGAACCTTATCCTTTTCACTTCTTTGCGTTGTAAATGCATTTGAGCCTGGCCTTCTTTTATCAAGTTCAACTTGAATATCTTGTTCAGAAATAGCAATGCCTGGAGGGCATCCATCTATAATGCACCCCAGTGCTTTTCCATGACTTTCACCAAAAGTAGTCACGGTGAAAGATTTACCTATACTATTTCCACTCATTGCTTAAAATAAACTGCACGATTATACGCTTATACCCTTTAAAAACTGAAATGATAGACAAAAAATTTAAGGCTGTATTTTGGGATTTTGGTGGAGTAATAACTTCAAGTCCCTTCCAAGCTTTTTCTAGCTTTGAGAAAGAAAATAATTTGCCAAAAGATTTTATAAGGAGGGTCAATTCAACAAATCCTTACGAAAATGCATGGGCAAAACTAGAGTCCTCAAAAATATCTTTGGAAGAGTTTGATAAATTATTTGCCTTAGAAAGCGAAAATCTAGGCTATAAAATTGAGGGATCCAAAATTCTTGAGCTTTTACAAGGTAGTGTTGTTCCTGAGATGGTGAAGATGCTAGAAGTACTTAAGGAGGAGTCATTTTTGTTGGCTTGTTTAACGAATAATTTTAATGCAAACGAAGATAAGTCAGCCCTAGATAATAACAATCAAGAGAGGCAAAGAATCCTTGGACTATTTGACTACATTATTGAATCAAGAGAAGTTGGAGTCAGAAAACCAGAAGATAAATTTTATGAAATTGCTCTTACCACAACAGGATGTAACCCTTCAGAGGTGATTTTTCTTGACGATCTGGGAATTAATCTCAAACCAGCAAAAGCTTTGGGGATGACAACCATAAAGGTTGTTGATCATATTGAATCAATTAAAAAACTTTGCGAATATTTAGAGATTAGTAGCGAAAGAATTATTTAGCCAGCAGCTTCATGAATTCATCTACAGGAGTATCCAGAAGCTTGTCTTTATCCTGACATAACTCAAATATCTGGTTTGATTTTTCTTCATCAAACTGAGTTAGTAGATTTCTTTTGAATTTTTCTAGGAGAATTGGAATACCCTCTTCTCGCCTGAATTTATGACCAATTGGATATTCAACCTCAATCTTATCTGTTGAACTTCCATCTTTGAAAATGATTTGCAATGCATTAGAAATAGATCTTTTATCGGGTTCATGATACTCAGCTGAGTACCTTTCATCCTCTTCAATAAGCATTTTCTGTCTTAACTCATCAATTCTAGGATCGCTGGCAACATCATCTTCATAATCCTCGGCAACTAGATCTCCTTTCAACAATCCAATAGCAGTCATATATTGGAGACAATGATCTCTATCAGCTGGATTATTCAATTCACCTTCTTTACTGATAATTCGAATTGCTGACTCATGAGTCGTGATTTTGATTTGTTCAATTTCATCCAATTTATCAATGATTTCTGGGTGAAGTTTTACTGCTGCTTCAACTGCAGTCTGAGCATGAAATTCAGCTGGAAATGAAATTTTAAATAAAACGTTTTCCATCACGTAAGAATTAAAGTCTTGTTCAACAATCAAATCTTTACCTTCAAATAAGACATCTTGGAAACCCCATGTCTTTGCGGTAATGGCACTTGGATAACCGATTTGACCTCTCATAGTAAATAAAACTAATTGCATTGCTCTGCTAGTAGCATCTCCGGCTGCCCAAGATTTCCTTGGACCAGCGTTAGGTGCATGACGATAAGTTCTTAAACTTTGACCATCAACAAAAACCTGTGAAATTGCATCTAAAGATTGTTCTTTAGTGAGTCCAAATAATTTTGCTATCACAGATGTGGAGGCTAGTTTGACTAGAAGAACGTGATCAAGACCTACTCGATTAAAGCTATTTTTTATTGCTAACACTCCTTGAATCTCATGAGCCTTAATCATGCTTTCTAAAACAGCCTTCATCTTAAGAGGTTCCTTATTATTTTCTCTGTTTTGCTGAGAAATATAGTCAGCTGCAGCCAAAATTCCACCTAAATTATCTGATGGATGGCCCCATTCAGCAGCTAGCCATGTATCGTTGAAATCTAACCACCTTATAATCGCCCCGATATCCCAAGCACCTTTAACGGGATCAAGAATAAAACTTGTTCCAGGAACTCTCACGCCATTTTTAACTTTTACATCATCTGCAAAAGGACCAAGCATTTTTTTACAGTCATCAAAAGTAAGCGCAAGAAGACCACAACCCAATGTGTCCATCAAGCAATGTCTTGCTGTTTCCATGGCAAGGTCATTAAACTCAGTGTCGCTTTGTGAGTAGTCAGAAATCTTTTGAATTAATTCATCAAAATCTGGACGTACATTTTGATCTACGTTTGAAGACATAAGAAGTTTATCTATTTTCTATATCGACCCAATCGGATTTTTCAGGGCCAATGTATTCTTCGCTAGGTCGGATAATTCTATTATCAGCTCTTTGCTCTATGACGTTTGCAGACCAACCAGAGGTTCTGCCTATGACAAATAAGGGAGTAAAAATTTTTGTTGGAATGCCTAAATACGAGTAGGCAGAAGCCATGTAAAAATCAGTATTTGGAAAAAGATTTTTTTCTTCATCCATGACCTTATCTATCTCTTCGGAAACTTGATAAAGAGTATCATCGCCATTTTGCTTGCTCAATTTTTTTGCCCATGACTTGATAATATCGCTTCTTGGATCTTCAGTTGAATATACCGCGTGACCAAATCCCATTATTTTCTCTTTAGCCTCTAGCATCTTTTTCACGCCAGCATTAGCATCTTCTCTAGAAGAAAATTTCTCAATCATTTCCATTGCAGCTTCGTTAGCTCCTCCATGCAAAGGTCCTCTTAGAGTACCAATAGCGCCAGTGATGCATGAATGAAGATCAGATAAAGTCGAGGCACAAGTTCTTGCAGTAAAAGTCGAAGCATTGAAACCATGTTCAGCGTAGAGAATTAAAGAAACATCTAAACATCTTGCGTCATCTTCACTTGGTTCTTTTCCCGTAAGCATTGAAAGAAAATGACCTCCTATAGAGTCGTGATCTGTGGCGGTTTCTATAGATACTCCATCGTGNGAATACCNATACCANTAACACACAACTGATGGAAATANAGANATNAATCTATCAGCAATATCTGCTTGATTAGAGAAATCTCCTTCTGGTTCTATGTTTCCCAGAAAAGAACAGCCTGTTCTAAGGACATCCATNGGATGGGCNGAAGCAGGAATCAGTTCAAGTACTTTTTTTAATTCTGACGGAAGCTCTCTATATTTTTTTAATTTTTTCTTATAATTGCTCAGCTCTGATTGGTTAGGCAAATTCCCATACAGAAGCATGTAGGCAACCTCTTCAAATGAAGCTTTCTCAGAAAGCTCCTCAATTGCGTAACCTCTATAAGTNAGNCCTTTTCCTTCTTTTCCTACGGTTGAGAGAGCTGTTTGTCCAGCTACCTGTCCGCGAAGGCCAGCACCCTCTAGTTTCTTTTCAGCCATTGTTATTTAGTTTTTTTCGAAAAGTTTATCAATTTTCTCTTCGTACATATGATAGTCCAGGACNTCATACAATTCATCTCTTGTTTGCATTTTATCNAGCAAACCTTCGTGGTCCCCGCCAGAAGCTAGAGTAGCATATACTTTTTCTGCAGCTTTGGACATAGCTCTGAAAGCGGATAAAGGATGCAGAACAATCTTTACGCCTGCCTCAGCAAGTTCGTTGTGAGAAAAAAGAGGAGTCATACCAAACTCAGTAATATTAGCCAGTATGGGCTTGGATACATTTTTTGATATTTCTTCATAGTCTTTTAAAGTTGAAATTGCCTCTGGAAATATAGCTCCNGCTCCNGCCTCNATAAANGCNTTTGANCTATCNATAACTTCCTGNANNCCNCCCTTNGCAAATGCATCTGTTCTTGCCATGAGCAGAAAATTGTCATCTGTCTGCGAATCCTTTGCTGCTTTGATTCTATCGACCATTTCTTCTGAACTAACTATTTCTTTGTTAGGTCTATGACCGCACCTTTTTTCACTAACTTGATCTTCAATGTGAACACCNGATNCNCCNGCAGATATCATTTCTTTAATAGTCCTTGAAATACTCAATGCGGAGCCCCAACCCGTATCAATGTCTACTAGTAAGGGGAGCTCTGAGGCTGACCTTATTCTCCTCACATCTTCTAAGACATCTTCTCTTGAAGTCATAGCTAAGTCAGGAAGTCCATAGCTGGCATTGGCTACTCCACCTCCAGAAAGATAAATAGCTTTAATGCCTGCCCTTTCAGCTAAAAGAGCAGAATAAGCATTTATTGTGCCTGTTATGACTAGAGGTTTATTCTCTATTATTAATTTTTCCCAGCTCATAAGTAATTCTCTAACTTACGTTTAAGTTCATTATGATCTTTTATGGTTTCTAAATGTGGATATTTTTCTTTAATATGNGNNGGAGCTTGAAAAAAGAAACCTTGATCNGCNGTATTCAACATATTGATGTCGTTGTAAGAATCTCCAGCAGCAAAAACTTTAAATTTCATAGTTTCCTTAATAGCCTCAATTATTTTTTGTTTGTTGTTTTCTTGCTTGAGTTTATAGCCGGTAATTTCAGATCCATTGAGCTCTAAATGATGACAAATCAAATGCGGATAATTTAATTTTCTAACCAAGGGCCAACATAACTCATAAAAAGTATCTGAAACAATGGAAACCTGAAAATTATCTCTTGCCCAAGATAAAAAATCAGCAGCNCCATCCATGGGTTCCATCTTTTCTACAATCTCCATGATGTCATGAATTGTAATGTTATTATCGGAAACTAATTTAAGGCGAATATCCATTAGTTCTTCATAGCTTTCAAGATCTTGCGTTGTTAGCATTAGATCTTCAATCCCAGTTGCCTTAGAGACTTCTTGCCATATTTCGGGTATTAAAACTCCTTCAAAATCTAGGCATAAATAATCCAAATTATCTCCTGATGAGTTTGATGGATTCAAATATTTTATCTAATTCTTTCTTNGATTTGGTTGCGCAAGCCTTTGCAATTAATTCTGTTTTTAAATGTGGAGCAAACATCTGAATAAACTCATATAAATGACTTCTTAAATACGTCCCTCTTCTGAAACCAATGTAAGTGGTCCCTGAATCAAAAAGGTGGTTAGCATTAATAGCAACAAGGTCTTTGTCTTCTTGCTCGTTAAAAGCCATAGAAGCAATGATTCCAACTCCAATTCCTTATTTGACGTATGTCTTAATTACGTCAGCATCGGTTGCCGTAAAAACTACATTTGCTTTCAAGCCTCTCTCAAAAAAAGCCCTATCTAGATCATTACTACCAGTAAATCCAAAAACATATGTAACTATAGGAAATTCAGCTAGATGTTTAAGTTTTGGCTTGGTTACATCTGCTAGAGGATGACCTTTAGGAACTATTAAACTCCGCGACCATTTGTAAGCAGGAAGTTTAATTAATGTTTCACCTTTTTC
>FUFK010065249.1_pt1 | contig 21786 bp, 24 predicted proteins | sample 1021851 | NCBI WGS metagenome assembly FUFK01 (sample SAMEA51879418, study PRJEB19060) | metagenome
GGACGGTTCGCCTGCCCCAGAAGTTCAAACGGATTAAGTTACAACAAGCATCTTATCCGTCTGCTCCCTATCTATGCGAGCGATTGTTCCTTTAAGCCACTTCAAAACGTGGCACCCGCAGTCTTGGACAGGATTTGGCCAACTTATGCTGGCCATACTTTGGCATCGAGCGTTTACACTTGAAGCCAAAATATCTTGAATCATACTAAGAGCCTATATCGCCCCCTAACCCAGTTGTGTCAACTCTAACACCTGGCCCTTGGGAAGAACTCAAGGCAACTCTTTTGATGAAAGTTCCCTTCGCCCCGGTTGGTCTTGCCTTTTGTATAGCGGATACGAATGCCGTTGCATTTTCTGTAAGCTGCTCATCTGAAAAACTCGCCTTACCTATACCCCCATGCACAATACCTGCTTTCTCCGTCCTAAACTCAACTTGGCCTGCTTTTGCCGCCTTAACAGCATCTCCAACTTCAGTGGTAACTGTACCTAGTTTGGGATTTGGCATAAGTCCCCTAGGACCAAGGACTTTCCCAAGCCTTCCAACAAGGCCCATCATATCAGGGGTTGCGATAACTCTGTCGAAATCCGATTTACCGTTCTGGATTTCAGTCATGAGGTCTTCTGACCCAACAAAATCAGCACCAGACTGTTTTGCCTCTTCTGCTTTCGTAGAATAGCCTCAAGATCGTCTTGATAGTAGTTTAGTGGTACACTGAAATTCTCTATCTCAGAATCCCCATTAGGCATCTTTACTTCTACGCGCAGTTTTGCTTTCTTTATTTGAGGCGCACCTAGGTTTACCCATTCTACGGAAGCCGGATTTATTGGTCGGCCATGCTTTGGAGAAACCATGGGTAAATCAAACGGTCGCGGTGCAACTAGGAGGTCTTCCTCTTCTTCTGCATCCACCCATTCAACTACACCATTTGATACTAGATCCGAAAACGTCCATTCCCCGGATTTTATTAGGTCAAGATGGTCTTTTGACAGTACCAAATCACCGTCTTCGAGGACTAAAAGAGGCCTTAGTATTCGGCCCCTGTCAGTGTTGATGAAAATATCTTTATTTGCGCCATCAAAACGTATGCTTACCTCTGGACGGATTCGTCCCTGGCGCCTTCGACGTTTAAATTGATTAACCAACTTAGTGCCGTTCTTGTGTAATCCAAAAATGTCTCCGTTGACATGTATGCGGAATCCTTCAGCCCATCCAGCAGGTGAATCATCCACTCGAGCTTCGATTAGGAGTTGCTTCACTTCGTTTTCATGTACTTCTTCGGAGACGTCAATCATCTGAGATGCGTTCTTGACCAAGCCACAGTTCTGCCCTTCGGGCGTCTCGTTTGGACAAAGCCTCCCCCATTGAGTAGGGTGCAGATCTCGTGCTTCGAAGTGTGGTTGGCTACGTACCAAGGGGCTAGTTACCCTGCGCATGTGGGACAAAGCAGCAAGATAGGTAGTCCTGTCCAGAAGTTGACTGACACCGCTACGTCCGCCAACCCAATTTCCGGTTGCCAAAGCGTGCATTATTTTCTGAGTTAGAACATCAGGTCGTAAGCAGGCATTGATTCTTAACTCACGCTTTCTATTGTGGTGGCGCTCTAATTGGTACTTTAGATCACGTGCAAGTTGTTGAAGGCTTACTCGGAATAGATCTTCGACTAAATCCCCTGCTAGCCTTACTCTCTTGTTGGCGTAATGATCCTTATCGTTAGGGTCCTGGTCTGTAATTGCCATCTCAAGGACTTGGCGTACAATTCGGCCTAGGAATATTGCTTTCTTCTCTCGGTGTTCGGAGCCTGAACCAAGGTGTGGAAGTAATTCCTTGTCCAATAAATTTTGAATTCTTGCTTCACGATATTCCTTTTGCTGACCAGCAGCGAATTTCTTCTCTAGCCATTGTAGGGCTTCCTCGCAAGTCTCTACGTTGTACTCTTCGTTGTCTTTGACTTCGTTTAGATTAGCAACAGTATACTTCATCGCTGCAGCTGGTCCTGCGATTGCAGTGAATATTTCTTTGTCGTTCTCCATGCCGAGAGAACGCATTAGAAGAACCACTGGTATTGGAGTTGTTCCTGCACTTGGAATCTTGACCATTAGCATACCATCTCGGCGCTTTTCTATGTTCAGCGGCTTCCTAACTCCATCTTTTTGTGAAAAAATCTTTGCAACTTCTGTTTCATGAGCATATTTCTTATTCTTCTCCACAGTGACTCGGTTTGGCGCTAAATCTTCCATTGATATTAGTACTCTTTCTGTTCCATTAATGATGAAGTAGCCACCGGGGTCTAGAGGATCTTCTCCTGCTCTTCGCAGTAACTCGGTTAATCTCTCAGCGTCCTCTGTGGAAGTATGAGGCGATAACTTTCTATCATCATCAGCACATAGGTGGGAAATATGATTAGCGTGAAGATTACACTGAGCTGAACGAACCATAATTGGAAGGTTACCAATGTGGACTCTTTCTTCCACATCTGGAGTTGGTTTGTCATCACGGATAATTTGGAAATCTAGGTGTACTGGTGAGAAATATGTTAGTTTTCGAAGCCTGCACTCTAATGGAGTTGCTGGGTGCTCTGCCCCGTTTGCCTCCTTAATTGTGGGTGGACCGAGGTGAATGTTCTTCATTCTGATAACAATCTCGTGGTCTAGAACATCCAGTTTGATTATTCCACCGTCGTCGTCTTCTACTGGATCATCAGTTCCAATGCGAATATTTCGAACGATTTTTTCCATTCGGCTTAGTTTACCATCTGTGGATGGAATACAGTCGTTATAGGATGCTAATTGGTGGTTAACCAAACTTCTTTGCTGAAAATAACTCTCTACGATTTCCTTCATCTTCTCAACTCCTCAAGCACTCTCTACGATTAGTCTGAATGCAGTACTAGAACCGGCAACTCGACTATATCGAACTACTCTCACGACTCTATTTGCAAGCCATCCAGCAGGTAGATCCTCAATCTCAGACTCAACCTTTTCTTTGATGGCTTGAACGGCGGGATCGGTAATTAGAATCTTGGGCAATAATTCCTTTGCAATTCTAATCCCTCCTTCATTGTCTGGAACTTCTAAACCCCAATGAGACAAAACTGCGGACTCTTCTTCTTGTGGGACCAATTCATGGTGAGGAACTAGTATGTGATTCAGGACATTAAAGCGGTCGTCTCCTTTTGGGATATCCATCATTTCAAGGGCTTTTCTTGAAATTGTGATTCTACCGGAGCGACTGCGTCGACGAGAGGTGTTGTGCTCTCTGATAATAGTCATGATATTCTCAAGGGTTGCGTCACTCATAGCGACTCCAGTCTTTTCAGAAACTTCCTCAACCGACATTCGCTTGATTGCATCCATGTTTGCGTCGTCAGCGAGTTTGTGTGCATGTTCTGCATCTATGCCCAACTCGATTAGACGCTTTTTTGTTGAACTCTTAACTGCCATTTGCGCCGCCCCTATACCCAGAAAACCGTGGGCCTGAGGCTCGGTCAGGCGGGCCTGGAGGGATTTGAACCCCCGGCCACCGGGTTAAAAGCCCGGCGCTCTACCTGACTAAGCTACAGGCCCATGGCTAGTGCTGGGCTGCCCNTCGACCGAAGGGGTGTTTAAGAAAGTGACGGTCTATGCATAGCATAGGCACGGCTGGACCAATCACCCTCAAGGGCGCCGAGAGAGCGGAGAGAACTAACGACTTCCATGAATAAAGGTTTGTGAAATTTAGGTGGAAAAATGAGTACTAGTGAAATATCGAGGGAGATTGAATATACCTCTTCTGAACAATCCAAGGTTCATGATTTCAACATAAATGATAAGAATTCCATCAAGTTGATTGTACCGCCTACTGTTTACCCACCCAGACGAGACACCAAACTCCTGCTTAAGGGGCTAAACCGCATTAAATTGAAACCTGGACATTTGGTTGAGATAGGATGTGGTTCGGGAGCGATTTCAATTGCCAAGGCCATGGAAGGCTGGAATGTAACCGCCTTTGACGTAAATCCACTGGCAGTGGTAGCGACGAAAGGGAATTCTCAAGCCGCAGGAGTAAATGATAGAGTCGCTGTAGAAGAGGGAGGAGTCGGGGAAGAAAATTGGAGCTTGCCAACTAATGCCGACCTAGTTGTATGGAATTTACCATACTTATCTCCGGATTTTGAGAATATGCTTGGACCAATGGAAGAAGCCGCTTTGACCGATGAGAGAAACAGAGGTTGGTCCGAACAATTACTTGATCTAGCAAATGTTGAAAGTCAAAATGGAACGATATTTGTACTTCTTATGAACTCTGATTCGAATCCAAAAAATTCACCATTAACTTGGCTAAGGAAAGGGTGGTCAAAAAGGTCTTTGGCAGTCGAAAGAGTAGGTGACGATACCCTAGAAGTTATAGCATTCTGGAGGCCTGGTTTTGGTTGTGAACCTGCCTACCTTGAGGAAACAAAATCGACTATGGATGAGGCGCGAAATTTACCTAAATTTGGGTGGCAGAGAATTCGTTCAGGAAAACAGACAAGCGGGAGAGGGAGGAAAGGATCTATTTGGCACTCTAATCATGGTGACATGATTGCTTCTTGGAGTGTCCAATTAGAGGAAATAAATCGATGGACACCTGGCCTGTTACAAGTATCGATAGGGGCGTCCATTTGTGAAGCATTAGGGGTCCAACTAAAATGGCCGAATGACTTGTATTGGCAGGGCAAAAAATGCGGCGGGATTTTACTTGAATCAAGCACCTATGATGGAACAATTAGAATTGGTGTTGGATTGAACAAGAATACTGGCGAAATTGACGGTGTTTCTTATTCTGGTTGGAATGAATATTACTCCGATATTGACTCTAATGAGATGTTCAAAATTATTGATGCGGCAATAGGGTCAATTTTGGACNCCACTCCTCTAATAGAAACTTCTGAAAATATACTATGGCAACAGAAATCCTGGACCAAATTAAGCGAACTCCTATCTACAGGAGTGGTCGTCAGGTTTGAAGGGAATGCAGTAAACATTGTTGGTCTTCGCGAAACTGGTAATTTGAGAGCATATTCAGATAGCTCGGAATACGAGATTTCTGATGTTGATGATTTTTCCGTTACTTTCTAGGTGGTCTTGGGATCCCCATACGTTCCCTAACCAATCTAATCTTTCCAGAAGTAGTCACAGTTTCTATATCTGGGTTTGAATGCAATTTTCGCCTAGCAATTTCTTTGTTTTGAAGATTCAACCTAATTATCACTAATGTATCTGATTGAAATGATAAACAATCGAATAATCGGAAATTGATGTCCGGTAAATTTTGTTCAATAATTTTGCTTGCAGAATCTCGAGATAAATCACCTGTGTTTATCCTCAAACCCATCCAACGATGTTTGCCACGGGAGGCTTTGCTCTGCCGAGCCATGCTTCGGCGAATAGGTCGATGCTTAACGAGTTCCCGCTTAATTGAACTTAGAAAATTACATCGGTTACACTTACGAAAGGCCACTAACTACTGCAACTAATCGCAATCTACCCACCATTTCATCGCTTGCTCTTGCCCCTAAAATCACCTGGCAATCAGGGTGTAAAGAACTGACTAATGATTCGCTTAATTGATTTAGATGATGCAATGTCATGTCCGGCCCACCTTCAACTTGGATTAAACAACCCTTTGCACCTGATACATCTACTTCGGTTAGTGGAGAACGTCTCGCTAACTCTACAACCTGCAAAGGCTCTACAACACTACCAGTCCCTACAATCAAAGTGGCTCCACCTTGGTGTTCTACAACTGTTCGAAGGTCCATTAAGTCTAGATTGAGTTTCCCAACTTTGGCCAAAGTTGTAACAAGCCCTTCGACAAGATCTTGGATCCAACCTGAGCCGGATTGCCAATCCTCATCTCTTGCTCTTGCATACCATGCAAGTCTCTCCATACTAACGCGTATACAGACATGTGATTGCTCCTCCAGAGCAGGTAAAGCCGCGTTTGCGATAGCGCTTCGAAGAGGCTGCTCAGCAAATGGTAGACCTGCTATCGACATCACAATACAATTCCTTGTACGTGCGATTCTTGCAAGTTCACTTGCGGCTCCAGAACCTGTACCTCCACCTAAACCTGTCATTATGAACAATAATTCTGCTTTGTCCAATAATGAATCGATTGCTGATAAGCCCTCGCTCAATCGATGAGCTGCAAGGTTAGGGAGAGCAGCCGCTCCACTTCCATCGCCAATTGCATCTAGGTGTAGGCAGTGCGCTTGACCTGAGCCTCTAAACGAGGCTTCATCGGCATCGATCAATAGAAGATCGGATAGGTTGGTACACTGTTGGTGTGCCGCTACAGCCCATGCACAACCAAGGCCACCGACTCCTGCGATGAGTATCGCGCCCTCGTGCATATCTACTATTGGAGAACAGACGCGCCTTCAAACTGCGGGTCAATCGTAGGTAAGATAACGGCGATAGCGCCTTCTTTCATCCCTCGCCCAAGCATTGTCTGGTTCTATCTCGAGTACCNTGTCATAGTATTCAACAGCCTTCTCAAACTCTGACAGATACCTTCCATTCATGTGAGCTAGATTGTTTAGAACTGGTACGCAGTTTGGTTCATCTTCCAACATTCGAAGGAGAATCTTTTCTGCCTCGGAAATATCCAATCTTTCCATCTTCTCTTCAGCCTCGTCTAGAGACGAAATTTGCTCATCGCTGAGGCGGTAAATATTCTTCCAAACAGGCCCCGCCATTGTTTGAACGAAGGGGTGATTTGGTTTGAGTTTTGTCTGTCAAAGTTTGTTTGAAAAATATCTGACCAATATAGGCGACCCCGAAGGGGTCAAACTGAAACCTTGATAGCCCTCAGACCGCTGGAATCAATTACTCAAAGAGGTCGAATGATGAGAGCGCATCTACCGACCTTTCATCGGCTTGTAGTTCTGGGCTGTTTTGCCATATTATTAGCCGGCTCAACTCAAGGATATTCAAACGGCATAGGTGGCGATGAAAATGGAGACGGAGATGTCGCTCTCGCTGGATGTACCTGCCATAATGAACTACCCGATAACTCAGTGACGGTAATCTTAGACGGGCTGCCATATCATTATTCAGCAGATACTACTTACACCCTAACCATTCAACTAATCGGAGGCCCTGATATTGATTCCACTTCCAACACTGGTGGGTTCGCCATGAGGGTGAGTGGAGGTTTGCTAGCAGCAGCTGAAGGGTTCGAAAATCAAGTCCAGAATTGGGAAGAAGATGGAGCCAGCTTAAGCCATACGGGTTCCGGTGCTGCAACTCCAGATAGAACCTGGATGATTACTTGGACCGCCCCTCAAACTGGCGCCGGCCCTGTCACTTTTTGGTTAGCAGGAAACTCTGTCAATGGCGACGGGATCCCTAGTGAACTCGATAGATGGAATCGACTCTCAGTATCTCTAGAAGAAGGAGAGGACGCAGGAGATACAAGAACTGTCTTCAGTGGTAATGGCGAGATAGAACCTCCAGCCCCTGTAGAAACACATGTCGACCTTCACCACATGGGCGCTAAGCTTCGAGCACACTGGCTAGGTCTGCTTGGTTTTGCAGCCGTTATTCTAGTCATACTATTCTGCGGATTCTTCCTAAGATATGGGTTCTCCAGACATTATGTCGGAAGAAGTAATTTGCTAAAGTTACGAATCAAGCATCTGCGACGAGGTGATCAACTATGAGAGACGATGTCGTTATGAAACTTCTACGTGAGGTCAAAGCTGGCAAGGTCAGTGTTGAAGACGCCAGAGATGCACTTTCTGAAGTTGAATTGAGCGAGGATTCCTACCAGAATGCGGTTGATCACGGAGTTTTCAATGAGCCAGAACCTGGAACAATAATTCGTGCAAGTATTTCTCCATCAGGGGAATCTTGGCTTGTCATCATTTTTGCAATGTGGGGCATTCTATGGACTCTTTATTGGGCTGGGACGCTTTCCTATGGTCTTTACAATCATTGGGACCAACAGCGCCTATCCTTCCATCTTGCCATGACTCTACTTACTGTGATTTTGATGGGTATAGTTTACTTGAGATTCGTAATGCCTGATGTGATTATTGTAAAGCACAGAAGAAACAAATACATTACTTCAAACGACACAGACGCATGGAAACAATACGAGGTGTGATTAATGGCGCGAAGATTTCGACTAAGACCTCTCCCAAGTGATGACGAAAACTGGGGAGAAAAATCGAATCCTGCCATTGATCGAAGGGAATTCATGCGCCACTCATTCAACACGGCAGCCGGAGTTATCACCATGGCCAGCCTAGGTAGTGTAGGATTCGCTTCCCTGCTTATGGGAACTGCCGATTCTTCAGGAGGAGACTCTGCGGTTAGATTCTGGGTTCCTACCGGTGCAGAAGATTCTGCTTGGTATGGAGATAGGCATCTTGAACCTATGAATTACTCTGCTTTTGTTGATGCGGCTGCAAACAGTGGTACAGGTATGTCCGGAGCGCAAGGCGTATGGTCGGGCATGCCAGTGAATGTGGTTTATGTNCCACACGAAGAAAATGTCTCCAAGGCCGCTACTACAAACGTACCAAGGTTCCAATTCATGGATGGCTACAATGAGAGCGGAAAATATATCGGAAGTGGATACGAGCTAGAAGAAAATCCAGATTATGCCTCATTGTCCATTCACGATAATCTAATTTTGATTTTCTCTCGATGTACCCACCTATGTTGTATCCCCGGCTGGCAACTTGTTCAGAATGATTTCACAAATGACCAATGGACCCCGGGTGCAGTTGATGCTGGTGGAAACAAATTATTCTGCATTTGTCATTCTAGTAGATTCGACCCCACTGCTATCGAGAAAAACCGTAGCAGAAATCGATCATCTGGTGCAGAATTTGACTTTGTTGGCATTCGAAGAACAGGAGGTCCAGCACCATACGGATTACCTCTTATTCCTTGGGTTAAGTCCGGTGATATTATCGAAGCATTACCGGACTTTATCGATTGGTACACATATTGCGATTGAAGGTGAAAAAATGTTACAATTTTGGTTTTTATGGTTATTCATCGCGCTCATTGTTGTGCTTGTTGCATTCACTCTCCGAAAAGAGCGGGACGATATGCCGAGAAAGGATATCTTGAGGGCGGTGGAAACCAGTGCTGGAAGTATGGGGCTGGCAGAGAAGACATTCCTCTGGGCTTTCTCTTGGTTAGACACTAGATTTAGGATTCAGGATTATTGGGGGATGAGTAGAGATGCATACTACAGTGTCCACAGACAGATGCCACTCACTCACGCTGAAAAATACAAACTTCGAATTATTTGGTATTGGTACCCATTATACTGCCTTGGTGGAATTTCCTTCCTCGCCTTCGTAATTCTTGTAATCACGGGTGCGATTCTAGGGCTTTATTATGTTCCTGGAGGCGAGGGTGATCCAACTCCTGCATACTCCTCAATGGAATTCATCATGACTCAATTACCATTTGGATATATCATCCGCTCCATTCACCACTGGACTACACACTTCATGGTTGCTGCCGTATTCTTACATATGTGCAGAGTTTACTTCACAGGTGCATACAGAAATCCACGAGAGTTGAACTGGCTGATTGGAGTAGCCTTGATGTTCTTCACTATCTTTTTCGGTTACTCAGGATATCTCCTACCGTGGGATAGCCTAGCTTTCGGTGCAGCAACAATTGGAATCAACATGGCAAACTCAACTCCTCTAATTGGCGGATGGATTGCAACTGCTATGTTTGCAGGGACTTCTCTTTCTGGCCAAACTGTAACAAGAATGTATTTCTTGCATGTTTTCATCCTACCAGTTGTTGTAACTACACTGATTCTGGCTCACTTATTCATCGTCTGGGTGCAAGGTATTGCGGAGCCGCATTGATTGGAGGAGTAACTCATGGGAATGATCGATAGATTTGGACGCATAGCTGACACCTATGTTCAAGAAAAAAGCAGCCTTTTGGAATCGGAGCAAGAGCGACGGCGAGTCCATATGGGCCATGCTTTTTGGCCAACAGAAGTATTGCGAGACTCCATCATCTTTGCATCTATGTTGATGGTTTTATGTTTCTATTGTTGGCTAATTCCTCCTCCGCTACACAGTGCGGCAGACCCATTTGCACAAGCCGGGTTCGTTTTCCCAGATTGGTACGTTTTATTCTCATATGGATATCTGAGATGGGGAGAATATCTGCCTCAATTCGTTATTCCAGCCGGCCCTATTGGAGAGTTCCTCGGCTCACCCGTAATATCCTGGAACGCAGCGTGGTGGGGAGCCGCACTAACTGGAATCCCAGTAGGTATCCTGGCACTACCTCCTTTCCTTCCCGGACGTGAGAAGAGAGGTGTTGAAGACCCATGGTTTGCCACTGCAGGAGCAGTCTATCTCGCCCACGTTTGGTTTATCTCTGTATATTCAATCAATATATTCCTAGAATTATACGCCAAAGATAGAACAGATTATTGTTGGGCTAATTCAAAACATATCTTCGACTGTGGAAGACAGGCTCCTTGGACAGCAGAAGTATTCAACGCAGTGCCATGGATTCTCACAGGAATTTTCATCTTCGCTGTTTTATTCTTCGCTATCAGATGGTCCCTTGTTAATTCCCTAGGGGCTAGATTGACACCTTCCATGGGGAAGCAAGTAGCAGTTGGTTCTCTGATTCTCGCGGTATTAATTTCAGCTGTAACCTGGCCAATATATGAGGGAGGTTTCTGGGACTACGGAGGCCTAGGCGCAATGGATGATATCGAAGAATTGGAAACCATGCGTGGCCAACCATCAGACACTTTGGTGTACTACGGCAAAGGAGACGATTGGCAGGACTGGGAAGATGAATGTCTAACTTTCTCTGAATCATCAGACCTAGGTGTTTGGGATACTTTGGATGAAGATTATGACCCTGAAAAATGGTGCGTGATACCTGCAATACATTGGTCTAATTGGGGAATCTATCAACCAACTCAACCTCTAATTATCGATTTTGAGGGCTTCAACGACCATTCATTCGATGGAAAAAATTCGGGTGGTGAATCGGATGAATACATCGGAACAATCGATGGCACTAGTATCAGTAAATCATGGAGTGATGTAATTGAAATCGAAGATTTGGGAGTTTCCTCTGTCTTCGTTGATGTTGGGTGCAATTTCCGAACCACTGAAAGAGGTGCTGGAACACATACTCAAGACTTGACACTTTCAAACGATGCAGGAAATATTCTCTGGACAGCTGAGGGATCTTGTGACAGTACCACACTAAAATTAGCACCTGGTGTTTATCGCCTAGATTACCAAGTAACATCTAGTGGAGTCAACGAATCAGTCACCATGATTACCGACTACTCGGCTGTAGCGTTCCAACCTCTTCTACTCGATGAAAATGGAGCCGCCGCAAACCGAGCGGCCCTCCCTGCGGGGACTGAATTGTCTACAATGACATTAGAAAATCCAACATTCGAGAAGAATCCGAAGAGTTTGGATGCTAAGCTAACCTATTCTATATTCGTTCCATGTTTGGGTGTTGGTGCGATTGTTTTCTTCCTCATGCGTAGCATGGCTAGAGGATACGAGTGGGAAATGAACAAGTGTTATGGCTGCGATTTGTGCGATGATGCATGTCCTGTAAGATTGTTCAACGCTGGTGATAAGCTGAACATCATCTACAACACTTGGAATAATGAAGACGACGGTGTTCCGCTGTATTCTTGCCTAACGTGTACCGCTTGTACAAACGCCTGCCCTCAATTGGTAGATTACGACTCATACGTTGATATTCGACGAAACCTAATCGTAGGCGGGCCTCCTGCAGCAGAAATACCTCACACTGTTCTTCAAGCAGTATTGGCTGCAGAGGCGGAAGAGGATGCAGATATCGAATTCATTCCTGTTGAAGAATACCCTATAGATTCAAGCGTCGGATATTACCCTGGTTGTGTAGATTACATAGATCAAGAAATGATATTTAGCCATGTGAATGAAGGAGAGATGAATCTTGGTGAGACAACTTCCGCTGCCTTCACAATTTTTGATGAAATGGGTAAGGATGTAACCTACCTTGGAAGAGATTTCCTCAAGTGCTGTGGCCANGATCAAAAGTGGCAGGGTATGACCGAGGTGTTTGAGAAGCTCAAGGCCTACAACCAAAAGAAACTTGGAGACAGTGGAATTGACACATTGGTCACATCTTGCGCGGAGTGTTTCCGTACCTTTGCTATGGATTACGAACTTGATGAAATGAAGGTCATGCACACTACTGAATACCTAATTGAAAATGGATTCGAAATGGATTTAGCTACACCGGAAGATGTAACTGTCACATACCACGACCCCTGTCGACTTGGGCGCCAAATGAACATCTACGACGAACCTAGAGACCTAGTGAAGGCAGTTGATGGAGTCGACCTTGTGGAGATGGAGCACACTGGAGAAGATGCTCTATGCTGTGGTGTATCTAGCATGATGTCTTGCAACGAAAATAGTCGTGCTCTAAGATTAGAACGATTCGACGAAGTGAAAGCCACAGGTGCTGAAATCATGCTAACAAGTTGTCCAAAATGTGTCAGCCACTTTGAGTGTCTGAAATTTGAAGGTGACCCCAGACATGACTTTGAGATCCTTGACGTAGTGTCATTCCTTGCCAGACAGATTGAAGCAAAAAGACAATGAACGCCTTATTTGAATATGAATTTACAACCGTAGANTTGAGAAGTCATGGCCGATACCATAGATTAGAATGACAGGTATTCCCGACCTAGCAGCCCAAAGGGCTCGTGAGCAAAAGCGCATTCGTATTATGATGAATGCGATGCGGGCTGAGGAACGAGCTAAGCTAAAGGGAGGCGAAGACGCAGTTGCTTGGGTTAAGGAAGAATTGTGTATTGGATGTGACCAATGTACGATTGTATGTGACGATGATGCCATCGAACTATATGATACTCCATTAGCAAGTCCAATAATGGATGTTGATGTTAACCGGAAGGCAAGGGTTCTCAGAGACCCATGTACGGGATGCAAATTATGCGTGCTTGCTTGTCCAACGGATGCAATTATTATGATAGATAGGTGATTGAATGGCTAAGGAAGATCCAGTAAGGTTTGGTGCAGAATTTGGCCCAAAGAGAACTGAGAATTCCACTGGTGTTTCTCTCTCCACATTCAAGAATTTAGTTTGGATTTCTAATTTAGGAGGACTTCTTCTTTGTGCTATAGGGCTTGAATTAATTGTGGTTCAACAACAAGGCTATTGGGGATTAGGCGCAATCGTAGCAGGAGTTATTGTTGCACTATTCCCATCGAATTACGAAATTGTAGGTATGGAAGCAATTCAAGAAGGTCTTGAGAATGATTCCGAGAAGCCATTGAAAGAGGACCTAGATGATTCAGAAAAATAGCAACAATGGTGGAATGAGTCTGAGGAAAATGTCAAGGACTCAAATCAATAGCAATTAATGTGGCTCAAGACTGGGTATCTTCACCATTNGGTCCAATAAATTTCGAATCCACCGAACAGGGTCTGGTAAGGATTGGCTGGGGCGAAGTCCTTAGGCAGGATCCTGAAGACCCTATCATAGTAATTACTAGGAAGTGGATTTCTAATTACTTTGAAGGCATGAACAACAACTTACCNATTTTTGACGAACGAGAATTAACAAATTTCCAAAGAAATGTTCTCACATATTTGCGAGACAAAACAAGAATAGGTGAGACGATTACCTATGCTGAACTAGCGACANCTGCTGGTCATCCAAACGCTAGTAGAGCAGTTGGGTCGGTAATGGCAATGAATCCATGGCCTATTCTCGTGCCTTGTCACAGGGTTGTTCGTGNGGATGGAATTATTGGAAATTACAGTGGTCTCGGGGGAACTGAAACGAAAACTCGTTTATTGATTCACGAAGGTAATCAATTTGATGAAAATGGCAAATTGGTTTATTGAGGCCAAGGCCCTACATCGTCTAGTACATCTAACAAATCTCCCGTTCTTTGTTTCGGGCCGGATTCAGTAAGATGCATAGCATGGAATATTCTCATCCCAATTGCCATGTCCGGTTGGGCTAGCAATTGTTTGCTCAAAACCCCATATTCGCAAGCCCAATCCTCTGCTCGATTCGAAAGAGAATTGATTATTTCAGAAACTAAGGTTGGGCTGGTTGCAGTTCCGGCAGGTAATTTTGGCCGCCTAATGATTTCTTTTGGTAAACTCGTCAGGTCTGCAGCAGCCCTCAATGCCATCTTTTCATCGTCATTGGACAAACGCCAAGACAACGGCAATTGATTCGCTAGTTTTGCATGGCTCATACCTAGGAATGGAACCCTCGCTTCTATGGCCTGTGCCATAGAATGTCTATCCCCAAGCCTAAGTTGAAAATTTGACATTTGACCCCTAGTTTGTTCGAATTCCAATGTTTGACTTAGATTTGCAAAATTGTCTTCCGGCATTATGCTTTCTGATGACCATGGCTTCCCAAGACCTCTATCGTCTTCGGAGATATCGACTTTTCCAGATAAATCCATTCTAGAGTTTACAAGATTTGAGTGTGCAGGCAAGTTTCGATATCTCGAGTAGCCAGCATGTAGTTCATCTGCACCTTGACCGCAAAGTGCGACTGTAACGTTGCCTTTCATTTGTTGAAAAACAGATTGCCAAAACATCACGGTTATGTCAAGGTCCTCGCCATTCCAAACAAAGTTAGGTAATTCCTTCCACATTGTATTTTCATCCATAATGTGGACGTGATGAGCTAAGTCCTGGTTTTCTGTCACCATTATCGATGCCTGCAAATCGACATTATCTTCGCTATCTGCTACCGTCCAACATTCAGGCGTAGGTTTGCCTACGGAATCTGCTGCATCATGAGCCAATGCGGCCATTAAACTGGAATCTAAGCCGCCNGAAAGTACAATTCCAACAGGTACATCAGCCATTAGACGGTCTTTTATTGAATTACTGAGGCTGTGTAATAATAGAGAGGCGTTATTGGAAGGATTCCAATTATCAGATGGATTTACTTGAGGTTTCCAATATCTCGCGACACCGGTCAAAGTTGCTTTTCCTTCTACTATTGACCAAGTCTCAATTGTCCCTATTCCTACCGATGTAACTCCCTGGAATAGTGTTGTTTGGTCTAGTGGATATTCGTAAGCCAACCTAACAGCAAGAGCAGAAATATCCGGTTTTGCAGAAAATTCAGGATGACCCCTGAAGGCCTTTACTTCCGAGCCAAAGAGTAAGGTGCCATCAGACAATTGAGTTCGGACTAATGGCTTAATTCCAAATGGATCTCGGCAGAGTATCAATTCATTAGCAGAAGGGTCCCAAAGAGAAAAACCCCACATTCCATCTAATTTTGAAACCCATTCGACATGTCTCTGAGCGGGGTTATCTCCAGCTGGTTGATTCCAAGAATGGACTCTATGCAAAGCCAATATCGTCTCCGAATCACCTGCTGTTCGAAATGGATAGTCTTGTAATTCAGATTTAATTATTTTATGATTGTAAATTTCACCGTTAACCATCAATACACAACCATGATCGCTATGTATCGGTTGTTGAGAACCATCTAGGTCAATTATTGATAATCTGGCATGTGAAAATGCCACTGAACCATCTGTCTGCTCTAGACTTGCTTGGAAATCTCCAGAACCATCTGGACCTCTATGCCCTATTGCACTGGCCATTGAAATAGCATCTTCGAGGCTACCGTTACCGAGTAAGCCAGCGATGCCGCACATATTGAGACCACGGGGGTGATTACACCATCAAATTGATGTGTTTGAATAGAAAAAAGTTAGCAATCTAGTTTCAAACAGGGAAGGCGATGAATATTGCAAAAGACGCTACTGAGGCCAATGCCCAAACAAATAGGTAGAAATTTTGTGAAAGAGGAGACTCTACAATCCCTTCTGACTTCTCTGACTCGGCCATGTCTATCACCCTCTCGCAGAAGAAATCGGGTTGTAAATGTGACTCTCAATAAACTAGATTTTTGCAGTTCGGCATCAGGCTTCAGAATATCCAATGAACCAATAATATAGGAATCAGAGGGAATAAAATCATCGTAGCATTATCATCTATCCAACTAACTCTAGGAACTTCACCCGCCACAGTAAGAGGCGCTAGAAAAAAAGCTGCAATCAAGGGGGTGGAAAATAAGACCACAGATGCCATCCAAACAGTATATGAGACTGAAAGACCAACGAAAATTGCCGCCTTCATGCCTTTCTTCGCTCTTTTCACCTCGCCCATAACTGGATCAACAAAGGTCAAGCCGCAAATCAATGGGATGGTATATTTTCCAGCCTCTAGACCATCTCCCTCTTGGGAGGCTAAAATCAGTGCAAGACACACCGCAAAAGCACCCCAACCTAGCGCACTAATTTGGTTTGCTTCGTATTCNCNTTGNCCAANGATTACGATTTTCATCTTTACTCGAATTGCCTCAATTAGGACAAAGAACACCAATACTGCGATAACGAATTCACGAGGAGTGAGATTCACAAATCCTGCGATTTCATCTCCCCAAAGATAGTATGCGAATGGGATAATACACATTGCAATATGAGTCCCACGGCGAAACCAGTGCCCACCTGCTCCACCCACAGAGTGCTTAGCATGATCGATATCAACTGGTATTTCACTCATCATTCAACCATCCTTACGAATGCTATTTACTGCATCGAGCAAAGTTATACTTCCCTTTTCAAGGGCTTGCAAAATATCATCTAATTTTGATGAAGTAAGTAGGGCTGAATCCCAAGCCGAAATCAAACGTTCACGAACCCTTAGCCTCTCTCTTTCGGAAGATGTCGTTGTGTTTTCTAGTTGAACTATCAATTCTTCAACGCCCATTCCTGAATGGGCGGAAACCAATAGAACCTCTGGAGTGAATTCATCTTCTGCGACCGACAATGCTGATTTCACTGCCTCTGCTGCTCTTTCTGCTTCAGGCAAATCTGATTTGTTAATTACAATCAAATCTGCAAGTTCCATAATTCCTGCCTTCTCCGCTTGAATTATATCTCCTCTGTCAGGTCCATCCACTAGCAGAATTCTATCTGCGAATGCTACCACTCTAATCTCTGATTGACCCGCACCTACTGTCTCGATTAGGATATTATCCCAACCACATTCAGATAGGATGGCAACCATAGGTGTCAAACAATCCATCAATCCACCGGGATGGTTTCTAGTGGCAAGTGAGCGTATGAATACTAAATCTGAAGAATCTGCATTTGTCATTCTCATCCTATCTCCAAGAAGAGCACCTCCGCTCCGAGGAGATGAAGGATCGACCGCTAGGACTGCTACTGACTCTCCTCGCTCGACCCATACATCAATCATTTTTCCAATTAGAGATGATTTTCCTACACCAGGAGGTCCAGTTATTCCCAAAGATGAGCCAATCCCTCTTTCTATTGGAGGATTATGACCTTCTTCAACAAGTGTAAGTAGTCTAGAAAGTGAACGACGATTACCAGAGCGAGCTTCAACTAACAGGTCATCTAATTCACTCACCAGTGCCACCCAGCCTCTTCTCCAACCCCTACTGGGTCTCCAGATTCGGAGCGTTCTTCGATTGTTGAAAGAAATTCCAGTATTTCTGTAGAGGTTGTACCCGGACCAAAAATTGCTCTAACCCCCACATCATACAAACTTGCTCGGTCTTGCTCAGGGATGATTCCACCTGCAAATACAATTACATTATCCATCTTGGACGCCCTTAAGCCTTCACAAACTCTTGGAATTAGTACTGAATGAGCACCAGAAAGTGACGAAAGGCCAACTGCACCAGCGTCCTCGTCAATTACAATACGAACGATCTCATCAGGAGTTCGACGTAGACCCGTGTAAATCACCTCGTGACCCCCGTCTCTTAGGGCTCTAGCGATTACTTTAGCGCCCCTATCATGGCCATCAAGGCCGGGTTTGGCGACTACTATCCGCATGGTTAAGTCGTTCTTCCGACATCTGTGATACCCTTCAATGAACCGATTGGAACATTTTGCTCGGTATTCTATCATTAGGAATGCTCATGGGCGGCTTTGACTCGTTGTATGCTCATCCATGTCAGGCGTGAACGAACGTATCGATGACTTGCGCCGCCGCAAGGCACAGGCAGAAGCAGGAGGAGGGCAGAAGCGAATCGCTGCCCAACACGCCCGTGGGAAGATGACTGCTCGTGAAAGAATAGAACAATTATTAGATGATGATTCATTTGTAGAAGTTGATGGATTAGTGGAACATAGATGTCGAGATTTCGACATGGATAGAAATGTCATTCCAGGTGATGGAGTAGTATGTGGACATGGCACCATTGATGGTAGAACCGTGTATTGTTTTGCTCAAGACTTTACAGTATATGGTGGTTCATTAGGTGAGATGCATGGACTAAAAATATGCAAAATACTCGATATGGCACTAAAGACTGGAGCCCCTGTTATTGGATTGAACGATAGTGGCGGGGCTCGAATTCAAGAAGGAGTTGCTAGCCTAGGTTCGTACGCTGAGATATTTTTTCGAAATGTAAGAGCAAGCGGAGTTATACCGCAAATTTCGGTAATTATGGGCCCCTGTGCTGGTGGGGCTGTGTACTCACCTGCAATTACCGATTTCGTAGTAATGGTTGACCAGACCGCTCACATGTTCATCACGGGCCCAGAGGTCATCAAGACCGTTACAAATGAAGAAGTTAGCTTCGAGGACTTAGGTGGAGCATCTACGCATGCAACTAGATCAGGAGTAACTCATTTTACTGCTGATAACGATGATGATGCGCTAGAATTGGTAAGAGACTTAGTTGCAATGTTGCCTCTAAATAACCTCGAAAAACCTCCCATAAAACCCACTTCAGACCCTCTTGATAGGGACTGTGAAACTCTGGATGAGTTGATACCCAATGATCCAACTACTCCTTATGACATAATAGATGCAATAGAAGCAACCCTAGATGATGGAGCATTCTTAGAGGTACAATCAGATTTTGCTGGAAACATTGTAGTCGGATTCGGAAGACTTGGGGGGCATACCATTGGAGTTGTCGCCAATCAACCAAAGGTTTTGGCGGGCTGCTTGGATATCGATGCCTCGGTAAAAGCCGCTAGATTCGTAAGATTTTGTGATGCATTCAACGTACCTTTGCTAACTTTCGTTGATGTTCCTGGTTTTCTCCCCGGGGCCAGTCAAGAGTGGGGAGGAATCATCCGTCATGGTGCAAAGTTACTCTATGCTTACGCTGAAGCAACCGTCCCAAAATTAACAGTAATTACACGTAAAGCATACGGTGGGGCATACGATGTCATGAGTAGTAAACACATTAGAGGCGATTACAATATTGCTTGGCCTTCGGCCCAACTTGCAGTTATGGGCGCTGAAGGTGCTGTGCAGATTATTCATCGGCGTAGAATAGGCTCTGCAGGCGATCCTGAAGGAGAGCGTAAGAGATTAATCGATGATTATGAGGACACATTCGCAAATCCATATCGAGCGGCGTCCCTGGGCTACCTGGATGATGTCATTCAGCCTAGGGAGACTAGGGCTAAACTGACTAAAGCACTGGGCGCCTTATTAGAAAAAGAAGAAATCAGACCTGCTCGTAAACATGGCAACATTCCCTTGTGAGGTATATTATGGCTCGGAAAAAAGACCAACTGCGGGCTGCTGCTATACTGGCAGTGTTGTTAGAGGAAGCAGAGGGGCAGGCATTACAATCCTCCAAAGGCAGAGATGGNGGAGAAGCCTGGTCTCGCGATCACAGAAGGTCTCTAATTGGAAGAAGAAATTTGTTTCGATCCCGCACCCGCAGAAGCACTACTAGGTGATAAAATGAAAAAACGCAAAGTCAAAGTCGACGGTAAGGAGTATGAAGTCGAACTTGAAAAGCAAGAAGAAGTATGGAATGTTTCCATAGAAGGAAAGATCTTCAGCATAGAGATCGAAGGTGGTTCTGTTGGGGAATCATCAGGTAGTAAACGGAAAAAAAAAGGAAGGGGAAAAAAGTCGGGAACTATTTCCTCTACTATACCTGGAAAGATCGTCTCGATAGCTGTTGAAGAAGGCGCTAACGTCGCTGAAGGAGATGTGGTAATGATCCTAGAAGCTATGAAAATGCAAAATGAAATTCAAGCCCCCCTATCAGGAACCGTAACTGCAGTTAATTGCAAACCAGGGGATAGCGTCGAGGCTAATTCCCCATTGGTAATCATTCAACCCGAAGAACACAAAACTGAGTAGCACATGAGGAAGANCCATGGCGACCTGCGATTACCCAGAATGCAAAGCTGAGGGGGAAAAGATTAGCCGACTCTCTCCCGAAGGATTCCTTGTAGCCACTGGGAAAAAAGCCTATTCTTTCCGTGAAGCATATCGTCGCTTTCACTATTGTAAAGAACATCATGATGAATTGATGACTAATGTGTGGAATCGAGTTCGGTCCAAGGATGACAAAGAAGACGACCATGTCGCCCCTACAGCAATTTAGTTTCAAATAAGGCCTAGAGCATCCTCTATCCTGTTTAATTCTGGTCCGGTAGAACCTGAGCCCACGAGTGCATTGGAATTACTTGCTACACATCCGGCACCGACGTAAGGCGAACCGAAACAAACCGTACCTACCATCACGGGAACTTGCATAATTTCTGCAATCTTTTCTGCCTCTTCTGCAGATATATCAGGATGAGCAAGGATTCCTTTGTTATTTGCTACAGTCAATGACCCAACTGTTTCCTGACTAGCGACTTTTGTACGAAGAGTATCTACCTTCAGAACCTCGCCAATCATTTCGGCACCAGGGCCGGGAATGACTGGACTAACTATTGCACCGTGGTCATTGCAAGTGACAAGGTTTCCTGCAGCATTTACTCCACTCTCTAGAACTACAATATCGCCGAAACTGGTTAATTCATCGAGATCAGCTTCAGTTGCGATATCTGCTACTGCTAATCCATTCTTATTTCCACGAACCAGAGAACCTAGCAATGCTGAACCNCCAATAAAACATGGATNNAACTCNAAATCAAANGCAGATTGCAATTCTTCAACGGCGGGCTTATCCAAAGATGCAGGATGAAACAAAACATCACCAATGACACTCAGATACACACCAACTTGGGCGTGTCCAAGTATGTCTCCAGTCGAGATTCCCATAGGTTCACCTGTGTTGTTCTGTATGTATGGCTTCGCCCATAGTGAATGAATGTTGATGCGGGGAGGTGAAAGAGAGTGGCACAGCGACGCAATTTCCCGTGGGCTCTCGCACCACAGTACAGTAAACGACGCAGGAGGACTTGACTTCCGGGTTCGATATGGGACCGGGTATTACCCCTCCGCTTTGGCCGTGCACAACTCTCCTTCGAATTGAATTGGTGATAGAATCGAAATTGCCTATTGGACAGAGGCCCACAAAAAGTGTTAGTGTGGGCGAGTAGAAAGATGAATGCTCGGGGGGTTAGTGCAGCTGGGCTGAACACCTCGGCGAACCTCGGTGCTTACACCCGCTGTCTATCAAACTCGTCTTCTACGAGTCCCCTGAGATGCCTCGTCTTTCGGATGACTTCGAGCTTAGATGCTTTCAGCTCTTATCCACATAGGGCGTGGCTACCCAGCATTGCCCTGCCGGACAACTGGTAAACTAGTGACTCCGAGCCATCGTTCCTCTCGTACTAAACGGCCCTTCCGATCAGGCATCACGCCACAACCGCCAAGCAACAAACCTGTCTCACGACGGTCTAAACCCATCTCACGATCCCCTTTAATGGGCGAACAACCCCACCCTTCCCAGCTGCTGCACCAGGAGGTTGG
>FUFK010044460.1_pt1 | contig 21782 bp, 18 predicted proteins | sample 1021851 | NCBI WGS metagenome assembly FUFK01 (sample SAMEA51879418, study PRJEB19060) | metagenome
ACTGTTGCACCAAAAAGACAAGACCCCGAAGTTATTGATGAAGATAATAACTTAGAGGACTTAAGTGAAGGTCGTGCTGTTGTTGACACAACTCCATCCTCTGTAAATACAGATGAGGATGAAGAAGATGCACTNAGCTATTTTGCAAAATTAGCTGAAAATTAGAAAATACCCCGAAAAAAATTTCGGGCCATTTTTTACGCCAGAGGTCGCTCAAAACGACCTCTTTTTTTATGGCGAAATTATTCTTGGATTCTCTGTTTTTTTCAAACTATCAGTGACATATTGACTTGATTTTTTGTACTGCATGATATCACCAAAATCTTCTAAGAATAAATTTAAATATTCTTGTCTTAGAATATTGATTTCTCTCTTTGCATCATTTAAATTAATTTCATTTTGTAGGAAAGTAAATAATTTAACTTTTGATTCTGTTCGTAAAACGCCATTATCTAAAAAACTAACCGAGTGTCCTTCTGGCACTGTTAAACCTTCTGGTTGAATTAATCTTCCTCTTGAATCTCTGATAATTTCAGTTTCATAATGATGAACATTTGATAATTCTTGTGACGTATACTTGTCATTGAGGTAAGTTAAAAAATCTTGATTTCCCATTGGCCACTCGTCTCTGACATGTATAATATTATTTGTTGTCAAGACAACCCAATCAAGTCCAGAATCTTGATAAAATTTATATGCGACTTGATCTGGTCTCTCATCACCCTCCACAGAATATTTTGTAAATGCAGTCACTTCGTTAAAAACGTCATCACGCAACACTGCTCGTTTAAATATATTTTTTACGATTTGATAATCGTACACAGAATTTCTATCATTGGCCAATGATGGATAATCAAGGTCTGGAAGTTGACGAAAATAACTATTTGGTGATCCTGAGTATGTCATATTAGTAACCTACGCTGCGTCTATCAGTAGATTCTTGATCTGATTGATATAAAGGTCTAAGTTCAGTAAAATTAAGATCCATTTTGACTGCAACTGGTTGGGAATCTGTGTATGCAGACCAATAACTATTTGGAGCATAATCAACGTTCATGGTTGTTAATGCAAGACCGCCTGGATTGAAAAGGTTTACAGTTTTTAAATTATCGTCTCCTCTCTTATAAGCCAAAGTAAATATATCTGGAGCCTTCAAAAAGGTCGTGGTACTAAATTTTGGAGCCATACCTACTTTTAAAAAACGAATAATTCTTCTAATTTCATCACCCTCCTTTTTGCTTCTTGCAATCATGATAAAACTAAAGGCAAAGTCACGAATTACAGGCCCTTGAAATAACATTTCAGCGTTTGGATTTAAAACTTTACCCCCAGTTCTTGCTAAAAATGTATCTGCATCAAGTTCTGTGCCGAGAGCAGTTCCTGCTAACTTAGTTATCGCTGAAATTCCCATTGCTTGACCAAATTGACTTGCATCACCACCCTCTGTATTGGTTAAACCAGTTCTATCTTGAAGTAATTGTTTTGCTCTTCTCACACCTACGTCAATACCCCCGACAGGTGTAAATGCTGTGCCTCTCTTAACACTATTAATCATTTCCCCAGCGGTATCAACCGCACCTTTAGCAAGACCAAGAGCAGCAAGACCACTTATAGTTAATTCACTTTTTCCCCATTCAACACCATTAACGTCTGTCGCCTTTGGCATTGGTAGTAAAATACTTCCCATCAATTCACTTCCAACTACACTATCCCCAGCTACGTTTTCAACTTCACCACTTTTATTTTTTGCCTGATACGGGCCTTTACTTTGATTTCTACCCTTTCTAACATAATTATATCTCATAATTTTAAAATGATCTTGATTTGGGTCAATATCAAGTGGATATGCCATTATATCTTTTTCACTAGGTTTTTTCAAACCAAGAGTATATGATTGAGATTCATTTTTGTATGCAGCTGCTACATTTTGTGGTGTAGTAAATTCAGAGGACTGTGGTGATTCAAAAGATGCGTTATCAGTTTTTTTCTTTTTTTGTGCATAAAAGTTAGCTAATTCTTCATTTGAAGCAGTCTCAATACTATCAACGACACCTTTTTTACCAAACATCATATAGTTAAAAGCATCTAAAGATTCATCAGTGTTTGCAATGTCTGTAAATTCATTTGTGCTTGGATCTACAGGTTTGAATACCGCACCTGAGCCAGAAACATTAGCAGCTTGTTTACTTATGCCGACAAGTTTTCCATTATCATATGAAAAATGATATGAAGATAATGAAATCCCACCCGAAGGTAATGAAATCCCTAAATTATATGGTTTGCTTTCTAATACTGCCATTAGTTTTTGTTGTAAACTCGGTCTTTTGGAACTGGTATTCCTCTCATGTCAACGAATCTTTCAGTAGGTAGTTGTGCTACATCTGACCACTCTGCGTTTGGAATACGATATGGTGTTCCTCTCACACCACTGTAAACATATTTATGTAGAGTTCTTCTAGGAACTGCAACTGCACCCTGAGCAGAGTTATTTAGTAAACTTTTTGCAAGTTCATCTCTTTGATTTAAAGTAACATAGTGAAGATTACATCCTAGAAACCCACCTGTTTGATATTCAATTACATATGATAACGGATACATGTCATAATATGGTTGTTTTGTTTGTGCTGAATATGTGAAAAAGTACAATTCGCCAGGCGAAAATCCAGCAGTGTCTGCATAATCATCATTAAAATTTGTCGATCCAAGTTCCTCAAGCAATTGACTGCGAAAGTAATCCTCAGTGACTTGACCACCAACTTTATCTAATATTCTTTGAAGAATGCTCATCGGATTCCTAATTCTTTTTCAGTCATAATTTTGAACTCTAGTTTGCGATCTTCACAAAACTCTCTCGCTGCTTTCCACTTTGCTTGATTCTTAACATATGTCATGGATTCGTTTATTAATGTTTTTCTTGATTTGCCTTTAGTGATTTTTGGTTCTAGTGTTTCTCTCATTGGTTTTACCTCAATCACCGATCTACGAATATTATTCTCTCTATCTTTGTATTTAATAAAAAAATCAGGAAAATATCTACGAACACGATTTGTTGTTGGATCTCGATATGGAATCCAAAACTCTTCTGATGCCCACTCAATTACATTCTCATTTAAATCACAATAATTCATAAATTTTCTCTCCCAAAGAGACCTATAAATAATATTACGATGATCACCCTTATACTTTTTAGGATTAGAAGGCCTATATATTCCTTTATAGCTCATATATAGTAATAACAACTTAAATTTATTTATTGTGTCAGAAAATAGTTTATTCCCAAGAAGATCAGATATATTTAAAGGAGAGATGGCGGATGTCAGGGATAGTATCGCACGTCCGTCTATTGATACCTTCTATCAAGTCACCTTTTCTTTTGGAAAATATGATACTTGGTTGAGAGGGACACCTCCAGATAAAAGAAGAACTCAATCAGCGGGTTTTCAAAGAAAAATGTCCTTATTGTGTACACAAGCTGAGATTCCAGGCACACAATATCAAACTTCAACTGCAACTGGTCATCATCAAGGAATTGTAGAGGAGTTTCCAGATTTTAGAACTTTCCCTCCTTTAAATCTTACTTTTTACTGTGATGCAGACATGGTAATTTTAGAAGTTTTAGAGAGATGGATGACGTTTATCAATCCTGTTGTTGGTGATCAAAGACGGACAAATGCATATACACGTTTTAGTTATCCAGAAGACTATAAAGAAATTATTCATATTACAAAGTTTGAAAGAGATACTTTTACAGAGGATGATGCAGATTACAAATCTGCTCTAACGAGTTATGAATTTGTAAATATTTGGCCAACTAATTTAACATCTATGAGAGTTGCCTATGGCGATTCAAATGTGTTAAGATGTAGTGTACAGTTTGCGTATGACAGATTTTTTACAAGTTTTAATTACAATGATACAAATCAGGCAGTCCTCAATCAACCGAGTGTTGTAAACTCAAATGATATTCAAGGTCAATTTTTACCATCTAATCCAGAATTAAAATCACCACCCCAATCAAAACAACCTTTCCCTGTTCAATTAGAAAGTGGTCAATATACCACCACAGGAACGAACTCCATGTTACCCCTTGGAGGAGTTTAAATTTACTGAATTAATAAATTATGCCCTTACCAACCATTGAAACTCCAACTTATGAGTTGAAGTTACCCTCATCAAATAAAAAAGTTAAATATAGACCTTTCCTTGTAAAAGAGGAGAAGATTTTAATCATAGCATTAGAATCACAAGATCAAAATGATATTACAAATGCCGTAACAGATGTATTAAAAAAATGTATCTTGACTAAAGGAATTGATGTCGATAGCTTGCCTACGTTTGACATTGAATATTTGTTTTTGAACATTCGTGCTAAGTCAATCGGTGAAGATATTAAATTAACTGTGACATGCCCAGACGACAAACAGACAAAAGTTCCAGTCACAATTTATGTGGATGAAATTAAAGTCATCAAACCAAAAGGTCATACGACTGATATTATTTTAGATGACAATATGACCCTTCGTATGAAGTATCCATCACTTACACAGTTTATTGAAAATAATTTTTCGATAGATGATGCGTCAGAAAGTATAGTTAATAAAACTTTTAAAGTTGTTGCTGATTGCATGGATACAGTTTATACAGAAGAGGACGCATGGGAAGCTAAGGATTACACTCCGTCCGAAAGACTTGAATTTATAGAACAATTAAATTCAAAACAATATAAAAAAGTTGAGAAGTTTTTTGAGACAATGCCTAAATTATCTCACACTATTGAAGTTGTAAATCCAAACACAAAGAAAAAAGGTAGCGTTATTTTGGAGGGTCTAGCCGATTTTTTCGGCTAAGTATTGCACGAGAGGATCTTGAATCCTATTACCGTATCAATTTCGCTCTTATGCAATACCATAAATATAGCTTGACGGAACTCGAAAATATGATGCCTTGGGAGAGGGATATCTATGTAACTCTTCTAAAAAATTATATTGAAAAAGAAAACCTAAAGAAACAACAACAAGAGGGTGTTCAAAGGTATGGATGAGGAACAATCAAAAAATAAAATAAATGTCAATAGTTTCTTTGAGAGAGTTGACTCGGTGGAGAAAGTAGCTAGTTCTGCTTTAGCTAAATCTGATTCTGTCATGAGCGTTGCTAATGCTAATAAATTGTTGGTAGAGAGTTTGCAACTAACAGTTGAAGCGATGCAGACAGAGATTAGAGATATTGCAAATTATATTATAATTGATCATAAATTAGAAAAAGACTTAAAGGAGGATAGACTTTTAGAGGAACAGGATGCACAACAGAAAAAAGATATATCTGAGAAACTTTTAGGTTTGAAGGGCCCACAAGGCCCACAAGGCCCACAGGGTCAACAAGGAGTTAGAGGAGAAGATTTTGGAAGTAAAGGAGGAGGAGGTAGTTTTCTTGGTGGTCTTTTAAAAGGATTACTAACATTGGGAGCTACTGGTTTTGCATTGAAGGTCATGTGGCCTGCTCTTTTGCCTGTAGTTAAGGGTGCTCTTGGTTCTGCTGTTGGTGGTGGTATTAAATTTCTTGGAGGTGCTGTTGGTAAAACACTAATTGGTATACTTGGTGGAATACCTCTCATCGGTGCAGCTGCAAAACTCATAGGAGGTGGAATTCAAAAAACTGCTAACAAAGCAGGCGATGGTTTGGAAGGTGCAATAAAAAATATGGGAGAAGATGGTAATATTGATATAAAGAGTTCTGGTGATGAGGCTGGTGAGGGATCTAAGTCTAAGGAATCTAAGTATGAAAAGTTAGTTGATGCTGGATATGAATTTGATGACAAGGGAATGGTTGGTGGCCAACGTGTGATTGATTATAAAAGCCCTAATGATGGAAAGAGGACTAAATTTAGTAAAGGATTGGCTGGTTTCTTAGGTATCGGTAACAGAGGAAGATATGAGAGAGTGCAAAGTGAGGGTGGAACAAAAACTTTACTTGGAGAGGGTTCTGGTGATTCTCTCGAAGACATAATTAATAGAGATGAAAGCATTCAACTTCCAAAGAAAAGAAGTCTTGGTAGTAGGTTATTAGGTGGTATTGATGCATTAACTGGAAATCTCACAGATTTTGATCAAGAAGGTGGTAAAACTTTTGGTGGTGGTAGAATTCTTGGTGGTCTCATTGATGCGGCCACTGGTAATCTTACAGATATAGATAAAGAAGGTGGTAAAACTTTTGGAACAACAAGAGTTATGACTGGCATCATGGATGCTATAACTGGTAATAAGTATGATTTGGATAAGAGGGGAAGTGGAGTTAAACCTGTTTTGGAGAGTGAAGATGTGGGATCATTGGAAACTCCTAAAGTTGAGATGGGTAATTCAACTAACGTAACAGAAACTACGACACCACCGACACCTGTTAATAACCCTACTCCTCTAGTTCAAGCTAATCCACCACAAATTTCAGATGTATCTATAAAACCAACAGAAGCTAATATACCCTTTAGAAAACTTATTTCATCTAAAAAATATCTATCAGTGTCAGACATGAGTAAATCTGGATTACCACCAGAAATTGCGAAGATGTTATAATGGAAACTAGATTTATTATTGGTAAATGTATGTTACGCCCGAATGAGGGAAGTTCTTTAAAAGAGGACTATGATATCGTTCGTGGAAATCCATTTATTGATTATTATGAGAGTATTGACAGTCCAACCATAGCGTTGACTGTAACTTTTTTTGATGTTGACCAAGTAATAAGTAGAGAGGGAATTACTGGTGGAGAGTACATAGATGTTACAGTAAAGATTACTGATTTTGATGATTTTGAAATTAAATCTGAAGAACACAAATTAATGTTGAACTCCGTTAAGAATGTTATAACAGAAACTAATAAACAAATTGCAACTTTAGAATTTACTTCAGCTGAATCAATTATAAACGAAACTGCTAGAGTTAATAAAAAGTATGCTGGTAATGTAACAGGAACTGTGAAAGAATTGTTAAAAACAGACATAAAAGGTATTCAAACTAGTAAAAATTTTGAAAGTGATGAGGCCGCTAATTCTTATTCGTTTGTAGGAAATTTAAAAAGACCCTTTGATACGATTCAATGGTTATGCCCCAAAACACAATCGTCTACAGACAGTTTTGGTTTTTTATTTTTTGAAACTTTGGATGGTTATCATTTTAAATCAATTAAAAGTTTATTGGAACAAGAATCGGTCAAATATACACATACAGATCGGCCAATGGACGGATCTTTTAAAATTTTGCAAAATAATCTAAATCAAACAAATGATATTGGAATGAATTTAAGAATGGGAATGTATGCAAATCGAACTACATATGTTGATATTGAAAATCAAAAAGTTGACATAGTTGATTTTGATATCACACAACTAGATTTAAAAAAACCTGTTAAATTATTAGATGGTATTGAAAAACATCCAACTCGTTTAATGCTTCGAGTGAATGATTATGGAGTCTCTCAAAAAGGGTCAAAAAAAGAGGATACTGTGCCAGAAAGTGAGCTTGCCGTTTATCAAAATAAATCTTATATTAGGAATAATTTATTATTTTCACAATCTTTACAAATATCAATTCCTCTTAACCCTGATTTAAGAGCTGGTAACGTTATTGACGTAAGACTACCTGTTAAAAAAGGTGATGGAAGTTCTGGTGACAGTGAACTTGGAAAAGAAAAAACCAAAGATATAAGTGGAAGATATTTAGTATCAGAATTAAGACATCTAATTGGTGGTGGGAGATCAGAAACCCAACTCACATTAATTCGTGATGTATTTACCGCTTAAATAAAAGAAAAAGGAGTAATCAAATGAAATCTATCGAAGATCACATGGAATACGATAAAAGAATTATCGAAGATCCACAATCAAATCCAGCAGCACGCAGACATGCGAAAGAAGAATTGCATGAATTAGAAGAGTATGCGGAACATCATAAAGAGGAAATTGCAGCTGGTGATCATCACGATCCAAACGCATTAGAATTATTTTGTGATATGCATCCTGATGAACCAGAGTGTTTAGTTTATGACGATTAGTTAAATGTATCAACAATCAACCAATTTCATAGGAAAAGATCCAATGCAGTGGTGGATCGGTCAAGTCACCGATCCAGAGAAAGGGGAGTGGGCTGATTTGTTGGAGAGCACACAGTCTGACGATAAAGATAATAAAGATATCTATTCTCATCGTTGTCGTGTTCGCATCATTGGATATCATGGATGTGAAGATGATTTAGCTGATAAAGATCTACCACTAGCACATGTTCTCATGCCGCCTAATGTATCATCCACTGGTGCTTTGGGTGAAACAATGCAGTATCAAGGTGGAGAAGTTGTAATTGGATTTTTCTTTGATGGTGAGGATGGACAGCAACCAGTCGTATTTGGAACTTTATTCAAACAATCTTTCATTAAAGATGAAATAAAAACATCGGAATTTAACGATAAGAAACAAACTTGTTTTAAACCATATACGCCACCAAAAGTTAGACAACAAGCTGGGAAACATCAAATAAGTAAAAAAGAGAATGGTAATGGTAACGGTGGTAATGGTAATGGTAACGGTAACGGTAAAGATGAAGCATCAATTGCGTTTACGTCTGGTGAAGTTGTTAAAACTATTTCACAAAATCAAAAGGAAGAAGCAACTAATATTACAATAGATAGTTTTAGTCCATGTGAAGATAATGAATTATCGAAGATAACTAATGCGATTAAGGATTTCACTCGAAAAATGGAGGCACTTCAAACTATTGGAGCAGGGCCAACTGTAGATCCAATATACGGTGGAATCATTGACGCTACAGCGGAAGTAAAAAGAACGTCAAATTTAATTCATAACTCCATGACTAAGTTAGTTCGTCGTGGTAGATCATGGTTAATTCAAGAGACACTCGATGAATTAAACTTGAATTTGTCTGAAAAAGTTGATAAATTTAATCAAGTTCCNACTNNTCAAGCATCAAANACATTANCTGATGTGATNTTCTGTAATATTGAAAAGATAATNNATGCACTTAANGATTANCTTACTAAAAGTTTAGAAAATATGATTGGTCAGGTTTTAGATGTTCCTGTTTGTGGCGTTGAGAATTTTTTAGGTGATATGTTTGGACAATTTAATAATATTTTAGATTCAACTCTTGGAGATATGTTCAGTCAATTGAACAGTCTTACGGGTGGAAATATGCCACTTCCAAGTAAAACTATCTCAAAAGCAATTAGGTTTGCAAATATTCTAACAAACATTCTTGAATGTGATGTGATAAATTGTCCAGAACCAACTACATTTTCTTCAAAGAATGGAATTAGAAAATCAGTTGATGATATATTTGATAATATTCTTGATAAGGCTGGATTGAACGCTATTCAAAATCTAGCTGCAACACTTGATGGTGCGATTGCAGCAGAACCAAGTGCGCCAGACTGTAACACTAATGTTCTTAAATGTGGCCCACCAAACGTTAACTTTATAGGTGGCGGCGGTCAAGGTGCAACTGGATCATCAGTTATAAATGCTGCTGGCAATATTATTGGTGTCGCAATCAATGGGCCAGGATTTGGATTCACACAACCACCATTACTTTCATTTGTGGATGGATGTGATAATGGATCTGGAGCTGGTGGTTATCCGATAATTGGAACAGTCCTTGATCCAAATGGTAATCCTACCACTGGAATTACAAATGTCGTTATAACGAATCCAGGCTCAGGTTACTTACCAACTACAACAGAGACTGATATGGATGGAAATGTAACTCAAGTTATTCCTGATCCAAATGGTAATTATGATGGAGAACAAAATTATGTTACATCATTAGATGATGTAATTGTCGATAATACAGGTTTCGGTTATGATGATAATGACACAGTTACAGTTAGTGGTGGCGGAATTGGTGACGGAACTGGTGACGGAACTGGCGTTGGTGACGGAACTGGCGTTGGTGATGGAACTGGCGTTGGTGATGGAACTGGTGCTGGTGGAGCTGAAGTTGAATTGGAAATTACAGATGGATTAATCACGGGCGCAAACGTTGTGAACGGTGGATTTGGATTTACTGATCTTCCAGATTTAACAATAAATAGTGACACTGGACTTGGTGCTAAACTGATACCAGTTCTTAAATTTACCAAGGTCGATGATGCATCTCAACTCGCTCAAATTAGTCAGAACGCCGTTGTGACTGTAATTAGTTGTATTGATAAGTAAAATGTCAGAACATAAACCCAAAGCACCAGACGACAAAAAAAATCTGTATAAGAAAAATTTCTCTAGATTTTTTATGCAAAGTGGACAAAGTAGTATTCATGGTGATACAAACTTTGAAATTCAAACACAAGAATCACAATCTTTTGCATTTCATGCTAGCACAGGACAAGGTGCAACAGGCGGTGGGCCTGGAACTGGTAAAGCAGTTCTATATACGCCAGGAATGTCAATGGAGGTTCTTGGTGGTGGATTAAAAGTTAGGGATGCTGGTGATTCAACACTTCTCCCAGCAAAGGTCATTGAATGTACGCAAGGTGATATGATCTTTGAGTGTAAAGATGGAAACATCTTATTAAGAGCAAGAAATATTTTTGTGGATGCAGATGGTGGTGGAGATGAGGACGGCCAGCTCATCATGAAAGCGACTAGAGTTGCAGAAATTGATGTGGACGGTGGAGATATTCGATTCAATTGTCAAAAGTTAACAGCCAAAGCTAGCAAAGATATGACTGTAATTGCTAAAGGTCAGTTTGAACTTAAGTATGGTTTCATGGTTGCTGCATCATTTGCTGATGATAAATTTGGTGCATTGACAGCTAACCTTAAGAAAACACAGTTATCAACTATGAGAAAATTATGAACATTTCTAGAACTCAAACAGATAAATTATTAGTTGGATCAAATGATGTTTCATATGAAGCACCAGATAAATCACCAACTGGAACTGCTGTTTTAAATGGCCCTGTTTATGTTGGAAAACCAACAGCATCGCCAGAATATGAAGCAGTTTTAAACGTATCATCAAATTCTGCATCTCAAAATTCACTTGATCAACAACCAGTTTGTGAGTCAAAGCTCGCAATTAAAGCTGATGGTAATGTAAAGATAGATGGCGACGGTAAAACTGCCGATGCTTTGGTTGTTACTGGAGATCAAACTATTAACAATGGAAATCTTCACACGAGTAATCTATTAGGATGTAGTGGGCAGGGTTGTTCTTGGTCTGGCAGCTCTATTAACAGTCAAGGTTGGAAAGGATTTGATATTGAACATCCCACAAAAGAGGGATATCGATTAAGATATGTATGTTTGGAAGGCCCAGAGGGTGGCGTTTATCATCGTGGTAGACTCACAGGAACTAATGTAATTAACCTACCAGATTATTGGAAAGATTTAGTTGATACTGATAGTATTACTGTTCAGTTACAACCAATCGGAAGACAACAAAATCTTGTAATTCAAGAAATTGATGAAGATTTTATTGTTATTGTGGAGGATTCAACTAACACTGATTTAATTACTGATTTATCAACTATTGATTGTTTCTACCATATATACGGTGCAAGGAAAGATGGGGAAGTTCTGATTCCAGAATATAAGGGTGAAACTCCACAGGATTACCCAGGCAACAACAACCAGTATTCAATTGCTGGATATCATTATGACAGGAGAACACTTTAATGGCAAAATTTTATACTAATCTTACAGCAGGAGATACTGTAACTGGTATCCAAAATAATGGAGGTGAATATGGAATAAGTATAAGTCAGGATTTGGATTGTCAAGACATAGCTTGTAGGAATGTGAACGCAGGCATTTCTACATTTACAGGTGATGTAGAATGCAATAGTGAAGTTAAATGTACTAGTACAACAGCACCATTTTATCCTCCTGTAGTAACCAGTGCTCAAAGAAATGCAATGACAAATCTTACTAAGGGTGCTATAATTTACAATTCATCAAATAATAAACTACAACATTACAATGGTTCTGGTTGGGCTAACGTATAGTCACTGTTGTTAGTTGATAAATAAACTTAGACAGAATCTGTAATTAGAGAAGAATAGGATGCCTCTTTCAAGACTGGAGAATTTTCTAAAGAATATACAAGGTAATGTTATCTACGTTGACCCCAACGAATTGGATGCGACTGATAGTATTGAAAANCAAGGAAACTCCCAAACACGACCATTTAAAACGATACAGAGAGCTCTGATTGAAGCTGCTAGGTTCTCGTATGTTGCTGGACAGAGAAATGATAAGTTCGATTTAACAACCATTATCCTTGCTGCTGGTACACATACAGTGGATAACAGGCCAGGATTCATACCTGTTGATGTAAGTTCAGAAGCAAAATATACAACAAGATTTGGAAGTACTAATTTAACATTAAGTCCATTCGGATTAGGTAGTAACTTTGATTTAACATCACCTGATAACGAACTATTCAAATTAAATAGTGTTCGTGGTGGTGTGATCATACCAAGAGGAACATCAATCGTAGGTAAAGACCTTCGTAAAACAAAGATAAGACCAAAATATGTTCCTGATCCAGAAAATAGTAATATAGATCCATCTGCAATATTCAGACTCACAGGTGCTTGTTATATCTCACAGTTCACTATTTTTGATGGTGATCCATCAGGTAACGTATATAAAGATTATACTACAAACTTATTCACACCAAGTTTCTCTCACCATAAATTAACTTGTTTTGAATATGCTGACGGTGCAAATGCAGTTCGTATTAAGGATAGTTTCCTTGATGTAACTTCAACATCAACCGATCTTGATATGTACTATCAAAAGGTCGGTGATGTATATGATGCTGGAACAGGAAGACCAATCGAACCAGACTTCCCATCAGGTAGTCTTGATTTCCAGACAAGAGTTGAAGAATATCGTATTGTAGGTTCAAAAGGACAACAGGTTGGCATCTCATCTATTAAGTCTGGTGATGGCACAACTGCATCCACAACTGTGACTGTTGACTTAGAATCAACTCTTACAGATCTCTCTATTGATACTCCTGTTCGTATTTCTGGTATTAGTACATCAGGATATAATGGTATCTTCGTTGTATCAGAAGTCGTATCTAATACTCAATTTAAATATGTTGTTGGTGCTGCACCAAACAATCCACTACCAACACTCACAAGTGCAAATGTAAACATCGAAGTTGATACAATCAACTCTGCTTCACCATATCTATTCAACTTATCGAAAAGATCTGTTTTCGGTATGAATGGTATTCACTTAGATGGTTCTAAAGTGACTGGATTCAAGAGTGGATTACTTGCACAGTTTACAGGTAATGCACTTCAGAAAGATGACAAGGCGTTTGTAAGATATAACTCAACATCTGGACAGTATGAGGACTATACAAGTGTAGATAATTTACACTTAGATCCATCTGCTGTTTATCGTCCAGAGTATGAGTCAACTCATGTTCGTGCATCAAATGATTCAATTGTTCAGGCAGTTTCTGTATTCGCAATCGGACATAAGAGTCAATATGTAGCAGACACAGGTGGTGAACTGTCACTTGCAAACTGTAATGCAAACTTTGGTGAGAACGCACTTTTATCTGATGGATTTAAGAAATCAGCATTTACTCCAGACAACGCTGCGTATATCACACATCTTATTCCACCAAAAGAAATCACTGATGGAACTGCAAATGTAGATTATTTAAAAATTGACGTAGATAAAACAATCGGTGTGGGTGCATCAACAAGATTATATTTTGAGGGATTCACAAACAAAGATGCACCACCACCACATGTTGTAGATGGATTTAGATTTGGTGCTGCGTTAGATGATAAGATAAGATTACAACTTAATATCAATGGAAGTGAGGGTGACTTTGTTTCTAAGATTGTAATGCCAACTGAGACTGGTATTACAACTAACACTGGTGAGAAGAGATATGTTGTTGATAATGCTGTCGGTGTAAGTAGTATTAGTTCAAATATTATATCATTAAAGACAGATCATAATCTAATTACTGGTGAATCAATTCGTATCATTGCNAATNATGGTTTNNTACCTGATGGATTAGAAGANGATCAAGTTTACTTTACAATTAAAGGTAGTAATNATAATGATCTTAAAGTTGCAAGAACTTTNAATGATGCGTTAGANGGCACANCTCTCACTATCAANAACACNGGTGGTGAACTTTCNGTTGTTAGTCGTGTATCAGATAAGAAGTCAGGTGATATTGGNCATCCCATACAATTTGATAATATAAACAAACACTGGTTTGTTAATGTTTCAGTTGAAGGANCTGATAATGAAATCTATCCTACATTTGTAAGTGTTGGGACAACNGCCCTTGGTTCTAATACACCGAAGTCATTCTTNNTAAGAAAAGANAACTCAAGAAGTCTTGATGAATCAATTTATAAGTTTAGATATGTNATCCCTGCTGGTATNACAACTGCAAGACCACCAATTGANGGTTANGTTTTACAGGAGACAAGTGATGTTACTGGCTCGACTGACGCAGAGATCACAACCACATCATTAACTAACATTGATGATCAAAGAAACTTCCACTTCATTAACGAGGCAAGCTGGTCAAGTAATGTCGCAACTGTGATGTCAGAGGAACCACATAACTTAACTGTTGGTTCTGTTGTTAATGTTAATAAGATCACATCTTCAAATAACGCAACTGGTATTAGTAGTTCTGGATTTAACGGAAGATTCTCAGTCATAGGTATTACAAGTGCAAGAGGATTCCAGTATGCACTTGATTCAAACCCAGGCTCATCAACTATCAATTCTCAAACAAGAACTGTAGATAATTTACCTAACTTCTCAAAGAGCGAATATGCACAAAGTTTCTACATTTATAAGTCAGAAGAAGTTAAGGAACATATTACAGGTGAACAAGATGGTGTTTATCATCTAACATGTCTGCATTACGATGTTAAGCCAGTCGTATCACCATTCACAAATTATAAATTTAGTCAACCAGTTAAAGACCTGTATCCACAGGTTGATCGTGATAATCCAGTGTCTGACCCCGATGCAGCGATTAGTCATGCTGTATCAAAAACAATTGGTAAGGTTGCATCAAGCGATTTAAAGAATAGTATTACAAAAGACACACAAAACAAATTCTTATTACAGAATGGTATTAGTGTCGGAATTACAAGCATTGTTTCTGATAATGGCACTGGCCTTGGTCATACTGCATACTTAGCGGTTGAACATAATTTGAATACAATTACATCTGTTGACATTCAATATGAAGGCACTGGTTACGGATCTGGTTCTGCTGTAACATTATATGGTGCAAAACTTGTTGGAGTTGGAGTTGGTAGTACCGCTGGTGGTGGTGCGACTGCAAATATAAATGTTTCGGCTGCTGGTACGATTACAGGAGTTACCATTGTTAATGGTGGTGGTGCATATGGTATCGGTAATTCTCTTCAAGTTATTGGTGTCACAACTTCTGGCACTCATAATGTTGGTATTCTTACGGTCTCTAACATTTATAGTGGTATTAATCAAGTTGTACAGATTGCTGGTATCCGTTCCGACACGAACTCTCAGTTAAATAACACATTTAAAGTTACTGCGACGCCTGATTCAAGGCAAGTATCGTTTGCATCTACAGAGGTCATAGATTTTGGTAGATCATTAGGAGGAGATAGTAATAACATCACAGTTGGATCTGCAACATCAAACGCCACAATGTCATTTATTGGCCCTGCGGTTAAACTTGAGAGTATTTCATATGACATCAATACTGGTATCGCCACAGTCGCATGTGGTAACACCGCACATGGTTTACTCGCTGGTTCTAAAGTTAAACTAGTTGGCGCTGGGCAAACCACATACAATGGTGTCTTCGTTGTTCAAGAAAATGTAGGATTAACTACATTCACAGTTAATCTTGGTGTGTCAACCGTATCTGCACCAACTTTATCTGGTGATCCATTTGGATTCCCTGGCGGATATTCATCTGCTGATGGTGCGATTAGTGCTGATGATGAGAAGATTGGAAGTAGAATGTCTAACTTCTTTGTTGGAATTACTACAACACTTTCTGCTGGTATCACATCTACATCATCTTCAATTAGTATTTCAGATGCCACCGCAAGTGGATTGAACATTGGTGATTACATCATGGTTAATGATGAGATGATGAGAATTAAGAACTCATCAATCAACTCTGTATTCAGAGGTGTGTTTGGAACTAAGTCAACAAATCATGCATCAGGAACACAGATTAAGAAAGTCCGTGTAGTTCCTGTTGAATCAAGAAGAAACTCACTCATTCGTGCTGCAAACCAGACATTTGAATATGTTGGATTTGGTCAAGGTAACTACTCTGTTGCTTTACCAGAGAAACAAACAAAAGTTCTATCCACAGAAGATCGTAAGTTAGGTCAAACACAGAAACGTGGTGGAGGACAAAACTTCTATACAGGTCTTAATGACGTTGGTGAATACTTTATCGGTAACAAGGTTATTAAAGGAACAACAGGTGAAGAAGAAATATTTGATGCACCTATCACAACTGTAACTGGTGAAGGACATGATGTTTATAAGACAGATACAGATGCTCTCAAAGTCACTGGCGGTGTGAATAAAGATATATCATCTGAATTCAATGGCCCATCTATCTTCACAAACAAAGTAACATCAACATCCACAGATGGTATCGAAGCTGTATCATTACAGTTGCAAGGTGATGCTAAGGTTGCAAGAAAGATTACAGTTGGAATTGCAACTCCATCAGTCGGTGGCGCTGCTGGAGATATTGTTCTCTCTGATAAACCATTAGAGGGTGGTTACGTTGGTTGGGTCTATACAACTAACAATACATGGAAACGATTTGGATTAGTATCAAATCAAGTTGATTCAATAGTCATTAGTCCTGATAAAATTGGCATTGGCACTACAAATCCATCTCAAGAGTTAGATGTTCATGGTAATGTGAATATTACAGGTGGAACATTCACAGTTAATAGTGCTGGAATCGTTACAGGAACAGAGTTCTTTGGAGATGGTTCTGGATTGACAGGTGTAATTGGAATTGGAAATGGTTTCGTAGTTCAAGATAGTGGAAGTGTAGTTGGAACTGCAGCAACTGTGAATTTTGCTGATAATCTAACTGTTCAATTCTCAACTGGTATTTCAACAGTCATTGGTGTTGGAACAGCTAATGTGAGAACAGGTATCTTAGATGTTGCTGGAATCTCCACATTTAGAAGTAACTCTCTTGTTGGGTCAGGAATAACTCTAAGTCCAGATGGAAACGGATTCTTTACTGGAATTGTCACTGCGACATCGTTTGCTGGTGATGGTTCCGCATTAACAGGTGTTGCAACCACTGATAATATTAGAACCAATACAAACGCAACCTTCCTACAAAACGTAAATGTATCAGGAACGGTTACTGCGACATCATACTCTGGAGATGGATCCGCATTAACAGGTGTTGCAGCCACTGAGAATATTAGAACCAATACGAATGCTACATTCTTACAAAACGTAAATGTATCAGGAACATCCACAATTGGTGGATCATCTGCAATCGCTGGTAATGTAACTGTTGGATCTGGTATTACACTCAGTCCTGATGGAGATGTATTTGTTGCTGGTATATCAACCTTTGTTGGTATCATTACAGCATCTGCAACAGAAAATATAGTACCATTCCTATTCAATAATTACTCAGATTTACCAAGTGCGACTGAGTATCACGGTGCTTTTGCTCACGTTCATGTCGCTGGCAAGGCATTTTATGCACACGCTGGTGCTTGGAGAGAGTTAGTTAATGTAGGATCAGAACTTACAGTTGGTCTTGGAACTGAAAAATATAATGTTGGTATTATAAGTGCAACTAACGTAAATGTTTCTGACTCCGTGGTAGCACCATCATTTGAGGGTGGTGGAGATGGAAAATTTGTAACAGGAAAATGGACTGTGACTGCAAATGGTTCATCCGCATATCTTTTTGATGGGCCTGGAGGACTAGATGCAAGTGATGATAATCCAACGATCTATCTTGCAAGAGGTCAAACTTATGAGTTTGTAAATAATTCTGGTGGATCTCATCCTTTCCAGATTCGTGTATCAAATGGTGGTTCAGCTTACAACGTGGGAGTAACTAACAATACAGCATCGAGTGGAACGATTAAATTTGAAGTTCCCTTCGCTGCACCTAACACTTTAGTGTATCAGTGTACAAATCACAGTGGAATGGTTGGAAACATCGTGGTGTATCCAAGCACTAGTTAGATATAAATAAAAAGAAAAGGGTGGAGAGTGAAACCCAATGGCAGTAAATAAGAATTTTGTAGTCAAGAACGGCTTAGAGGTTGATACTAACACCCTCTTTGTAGATTCAGCTAACAACAGAGTTGCGATAGGTACAACAGTGCCTACCACGACTCTAGATGTTCGTGGAAAGATATTATCAGATAGTCAGGTAGAAAGTTGGGTTGGTAAATTTGTAGGTATTGTTACAGCTGGTGCAGTTGGTGTTACCACAATGACTGCTACAGATGCAGTTGTAACTGGATTCTCGACACTTGGACACGCAAACGCATCATCATTACACGTTACAACAGGATTTTCAACAGTTCAATCATTAACTGCTGATGACATTACAGTATCAATCGGTGCAACAGTATCTGGAGATTTAAATGTTGGTGGTGCTACGACTGTTGGTGGTGCATTAACAGTCACTGGTAACGCCTATTTTAATGGCAATGTCGATATTAATGGTGATTTAACTTATGATGAGATGAATGCCCGAAACCTAAATATATCAGGCATCGGAACACTTGGTTTTGTAACTACTGGAAATGCAATTCTTTCTGGTGTGACAACTGTTGGTTTCGCAACCGCTGGAAACGCATTTGTTTCTGGTATGACCACCACTCATTTGTTGAATGTTGGTCTTGGTGCAACAATGTTGAAGGTGCAAGGAACACCAGCAACCAGAGTTGGTATTAATCAAGACGACCCAGCTTTTACATTAGATGTTGATGGTGACTCAAATGTCTCAGGCACAGTTCGTCAGGGTGGAGTTAGTCTTGCATCTATCGTATCAGGAGACGCAACTGCTCTTGCAATCGCTTTAGGATAAACACAAAATGGCAAACACGTTTAAATTAAAAACAAAAGCAAATGTGGGAGTGACCACAGTGGGTATATACACTGCTCCTGCCGCAACAACGACTGTTGTGATTGGTATCACGATGGCAAATACTGCTGGATCTGGTGTTAATGTAGGAGTTGGAATCACTCGTGCATCAGCGGAAGATATTAAATTACTTAAGAATGCTCCACTTCCACAAGGTTCATCACTCGAATTTATGGCTGGAAACAAGGTTGTACTGGAAGCAACAGATACCTTAACTGTAGATAGTGATACCAATAATAGTGTTGATGCAGCTTTGACAATTATGGAGATAACATAAGATGGCTCTCACCAGAATTGGAAGTGTTGGTCTTGCCACTGGAATTGATATAAATGCTGGTGTTGGAACATTCACTGGAAATCTTACTGTCGGTGGTGTATTAACATACGAAGACGTAACGAATGTAGATTCGATTGGAATAATCACTGCAAGATCAAATATTCTTGTGGGCTCTGGTATTACATTGAGTCCTGATGGTGATGGATTCTTCACAGGTGTCACAACTGCGACAACTTTCGTTGGTGCATTAACAGGAAACGTAACAGGAAATATAAGTGGAGGAACAGTAGCTGGTTCAACTGGAACATTCACAGGTGATGTAGATATTGCTGATAAGATAATTCATACAGGAGATACAGACACTGCAATCAGATTCCCTGCTGCTGATACAATTACATCAGAAACTGGAGGTAGTGAAAGAACTCGTGTCACATCAGATGGTAGAGTATTAATTAATTCCACAACTTCAAGAAATATTGGAGCAAATATCAGTCGTATGCTGCAAATTGAAAGCAGTGGTGGAGGAGCTGGTATAGCAGTCGTAAGAAATAGTAATAATACATCTGGGCCTTCACTAGATCTTGGAAAATCTAGAGGATATCCTAATACAATTGTCCAANNTGGTGATAAGTTGGGANNAATTANTTTTTCTGGTGCAGATGGCACCTCTTTACAGATCTCAGGTGCTCAAATAACTGGTGAGGTTGATGGAACGCCAGGCGAAAATGATATGCCTGGCCGAATTGTATTTAAAACAACTCCTGATGGTTCATCATCAACAACAGAAAGAGCTCGCATCACATCTAATGGTAAAATTTTAATTGGAAGTGACACAATAAGAAATATAGGTGGTGCAGCTGCATCGGGACATCTTCAAATCGAGGGGACAACAGGAAACACTTCTTCAGTGTCATTAATTAATAATCAGAACAATTCAGGCGGTATAGCAGTTCTTAGATTTGCAAAAACAAGAGGCACATCTGATGGCGCAGTCACCACCGTAGCAGATGGTGATAGTTTAGGAGGCATCACTTTCACTGGTGCAGATGGAACAGATTTACTAAACAGCACCGCACAAATAAAAGCAATTGTAAATGGAACTGTTGCTGCTAATACTATACCAACTGATCTTGTTTTTGAAACAAGTGCCACTGACGGTAATTCTACTTCAGAAAGACTTCGCATCGCATCAGATGGTGATGTAACAATAACTGGTACAGGAGATCCTATTTTAACTGTCACAGGTTCAGGTCATGCACAATTAACTTTAATAAGCACAAGTGGTACTGACCATACTGGAATTAATTTTGGTGATAGTGATAATAATAAAGCTGGTATGATACAATATACGAACTCTACTAATATTATGCAATTTCATGCCGATGGTGCGGAAAGAGCTCGTCTTCTAGATACAGGAAGATTTCTTGTGGCAACACAAACTTCCTCTCAAAATGGTGCTGATGGATATATACAATCTGTTGTTGCTGGTACAAGTTTGGGTGCATGGGGAAGTCATGCAGGCAGCACTGGTACTAGAAGACATATGCGATTCAGTAATCCGAATGGAGTTATTGGTTCTATACACACAAGTGGTAGTGGATGTGCATTTAATACTTCATCTGATTACAGATTAAAAGAAAATCAATCTGCAATATCTAATGCAATTTCTAAAATAAATCAATTAAAACCATATACATTTAACTTTAAAGCAAATCCTAGTGAAAAAATTGATGGTTTCTTTGCTCATGAGGTTCAAGAATTAATTCCTTACGCTGTGGATGGTGAAAAAGATGGTGAAGAGATGCAAGGTATCGATTACGGAAAACTTACTCCTCTTCTTACTGCAGCTCTTCAAGAAGCAGTTGCAAAAATTGAAGTTCTTGAGTCAAAAGTTGCCTCACTTGGAGGTTGACCTCTTATTTACTATGATATATAATAAAGATAAAAGTATTTTTTAATTATGGCTGAAAACACAGACCACCAAGGACATTTAAAGTCTCTTGCTGAACAACAACAAACTCTCGCCAGTGAGATTGAAAGTAAACAAAAATTATTATTAAAAATTACAGGTGCAATTGAGTATCTTACAGAAATTGGAGTGACTCTAGAAACAACTCCAGCACCAGAACCAGAACCAGAAACACCCTCAGAACCAGAGGTTGTTGAATAAATAACTAAAAAGATAAATGGCACTCACCAAAGTCACAGGACAAGTAATAAAGGACACCACAGATGTTACTGTTGGTGTTCTTACTGTTACCAACACACTCGCTGTTGGTGGAACTGTTTCAATTGGTGGTACATTAACTTATGAAGACGTAACAAACGTAGATGCA